>Ga0326728_10015150_pt1 | contig 16109 bp, 12 predicted proteins | sample MB3enrmetagenome_FD_207602 | JGI IMG/M metagenome (GOLD analysis project Ga0326728, IMG submission 207602) | Lab enriched peat soil microbial communities from McLean, Ithaca, NY, United States - MB31MN | ecosystem: Environmental > Terrestrial > Soil > Wetlands > Peat | place: USA: New York...
GGGGGGGCCCCCCGCCGCTTTCAAAGACCGCGTCGCCGTTGGAACAGGGCGGGGGCCCCCCGCCGCAGTCCAAGGTGCCTTTGGCACATCCATCTCCATCGCAGAGGCACGGATAACTGACGACTGACAACTGACGACTATAATCTCCCCACCGGCTGTCCGGCGGCGTCCACACGTTCCAGCAGGCGGTAGCGCGCCCCACACGTTGGGCAACACACCTCGAGTCCGCGCGCCGAGGCTTCCGTCCCCACGTCGCCCACCAAGCCGAAGTGGCCGTCGGGCGAGCGGTAGAACTCAAACATCAGTTGGCCGCAGCGCGCACAGAATTGCCGGCGGCGCACCCCGCCCTCCGCTTCTGCCATGTTGAAATCCACCCTCGATGCAGTCGTACTCCAGGGCGTCGAGGGAACCCACTAGTATAACGGAAACCTGAACCTCAGCGACGACTTGGAGCCGGCATTAACCGCTGGAAACGTGACCCGCCCCAATGCAATTGGAGTTTTGCCTGCCTGGGTCTGACAGGTCCTACGGAGAGTTGCATTAGCGGGTCGTCTCGTGTATTTTGCCGGTCGAACTGGAAGTCGATGTGGGCAATTCCGTCCGGGAACATCCCGGGCAAAGGTGCGTTTTGTTTGGACTCATCTAGTGGGAAAGGAAATCTAAAATGGATCGTCGCAGATTTGTTCTCTCCTCGAGTGCGGGAATCGTCGGCTCTGCCCTAAGTCGCACGCTCGCCGCCGCCGGGCAGGCCGTAGGACTTAACCCTGCCGGGGAAGCGTCCGGAGAGCTCTTCCCTGCCCAAAGTCTTTCCGCGCTGGCCTGGTCGCAGTTCACCGCGGCAGGATTTACGGAACCGGTCTGCGGCCTGATTCACCGCGGCACCAAACCCGCCGAGTGTGGCCTGCCCCTGGGGGCGATTGATACCGGCGGCCTGGACCTCGATATTGACGGAACGTTTGGGTATTGTTCGATGTTCGGGTCGTTTGTCCCTCCCCGCGGTCCGCTTCGGCGGCCGTTCCTGGGCATCCGGGTGGGGAAGCAGAGTTGGGTGCTGGCCACAAGATATACCGAAGAGATTGAAAGGGTGGAAAAGGCCCGGGAGATTCATTACTGGGGGCACTACCCGCTGGCCGATCTGGAGTATGAAACCAGCGCTCCGGTAAGCGTGGGCTTGCGCGCGTGGACTCCGTTCATTCCGGGAGATGTGGCGGTGTCCAACACTCCCGGAGCGGTATTCGAAGTGCGCCTGCGAAATCAGACGGCCGTCCCCCAATCGGGCGTCCTGATGTTCAATTTTCCCGGCCCCACGCAGGAAGAAGTCCAAATCTCGCCCACCAGCCCTCGGAAGCGCGCGCATTACAACTGGTTCTGGACCATGGAACCCGTGGCGACGGCGGTGGCGACGGCAAGGCGCATGGAACTACAAGGTGAACTCAACGGCGTTTCCGTCTCGAGCGACGCGGGGGTCGGCTACACGCTGGCGGTCCTGGGCGGCGAGAAGGTGCGAACGGGCGGAGACCGCGGGGTGGTGGGCAGCACGTGGGGCGGCCGCGGTCCGGGCGCGCAGGAGAATGAATTTGGGACCTCGCTGACGGTGGATTTTGACCTCGGCCCCCGGGAAGCCCGGACCATCCGGATCGTGCTCGCGTGGTATGCGCCCCTCTGGAAAGGCGAAGGGACCCATTGCTTCACCCATATGTACGCCACCCGCTACCCAGACTCCCTGGCCGTGGCTCGACGTTTGGCGCGCGAGCATGGCGACCTGTTGAAGCGGATTTTGAATTGGCAGCAAGCCATCTACACGCATGAGAAGTTGCCCGTTTGGCTGCGGGAGGCCCTGGTCAACAACCTGTACTTCATCAATGAAGTCGGCATGTGGGCGGCCGCCAAGCCTCCCATCGGTGAGTGGTGCCGCAAGGAAGACGGGTTGTTTGGGATGAACGAGTCGCCGCGCGAATGCCCCCAGATCGAGTGTATTCCGTGCAGTTTTTATGGAAATATCCCGCTGGTTTACTTCTTTCCGGAGCTGGCGCTTTCCACCCTGCGCGCCTACAAAGCTTACCAGTACCCCGACGGGGCGGCTCCCTGGATCTTCGGAGGCTGCACGGGAAAGCCCCAGACGGAAGGAACGGAAATGGCCTCACCCGTTCGCGGTTACCAAACCACCACCAACGGAATTTCCTACGCCGATATGCTGGACCGGTACTGGCAGCGTACCGGGAAGGACGAAATCATCAAGGAGTTCTACCCCTCCATTAAGCAGAACACGGTCTACACCATGAACCTGAACCCCGGCCCCGACGGCGTCATCAGTATGCCCAAGGGCAACATCGATCCGGCCACCGGAGGCCACGCCACGGAGTGGGTGGAAGGCGAAACGTGGTACGGAATGACTTCCCACGTGGGTGGGCTGCACTTGGCCGAATTAAAAATCGTCGAGCGGATGGCGGAAAAGGCCGGAGACGCGGAATTTGCCGAGCAGTGCCGGAAGTGGATCCATCAAGGCAGCGAGTCAATGGAAAATAAGATGTGGGCGGGGGAATACTACCTGGCGTATTACGAGCCCGAATCCGGCAAGCGCTCCGACCACATCTTCAGTTGCCAGTTGGACGGAGACTGGATCAACAGATTTCATGGATTGCCGCCCGTCTTCCGTCCTGACCGGGCGAAGTCCGCGCTCAAAACCATTCGGGAAAAGAACTCCCAACTTTCGCCTTACGGCACGGTCTTTTTCGCGAATCCGGATGGCACGCCCTGGGAGCAGGCCGGATATGGTCCGTACACCTATTTCGTTTCCGAGCAATTGATGCTGGCGATGACCTACATTTACGCCGGGGAGGAGGATTTTGGCCTGGAGCAGGCGCGCCGCTGCCTCCATAACCTCGTGCAAAAAGGGTATACCTGGAACCAACCCTGCATCGTGCAAGCGGCAACCGGTGAACGCATTAGCGGGTATGACTACTATCAGAACATGATGCTGTGGGCGCTTCCCGCGGCAATCGAAAACGCTGACTTGCGCGGAGCGTCTGCCGCCGGAGGACTGGTGGATCGTGTAATCAAAGCCGGCCGCCGAGCCTGATGGAAAGCTTGGAATCTCCCCACCATCTGGAGAAAACAAGGTTGTGATGCTGTCACCGGGGTGGCCAAGGGTGAGCCTCTAAAGGAACATCCAAACAATCGTCAGCACTCAGCTACTTGCCCGAGTACTTTTCCGGTGCCGCATCGAATCTGGCCTTGCAGCCCTTGGCGCAGAAGTAGATGGTTTGGCCTTTGTATTCGCTGGTGGCTGCCGCTTTCTCCGAGTCAATCGTCATCTTACAAACCGGGTCGATGACCTTCATGATCCCTCCTCCCTGAATGCCTGCAACAGATTTTATCATTTCCGCGGCTCTTCCCGCGTAAATGCCACAAATGCCGGATTGCGCAGAGCGCAGCTCTGCGAATCGGTAACCACGAATCCACGGCGAAGCCCCAACCGCAGAGCTGCGCTCTGCGCAATCCGGCATTCGTTACGCTGCGTATTTGAAATTCGGTGCGGTTGATCGGTAAAAGCCGCGGACCCCAAAAACGGGCGCTATGGGGCGGTTTCAACGGGCGAGCGCGGTTAGGATCGAGAAATCTTAATGAAATAGCTGCCAACTGTCGATTAAAGAAAAGAGATGACAGAGCCGCGTGAGGACTCGAACGCCTGGCCAATTTGCCATGTCCCGTCCTGGAAGCGGCAAGGGTGGAAGCCATGGCCGACAAGATTCTATTCGTTGATGACGAACCGATGTTACTCCAGGGCTATCAGCGCCTGCTCCGCAAGGATTTCCAGGTTTCCACGGCCGTAGGGGGCGACGCTGCCCTGTTGCTGATTCGGCATGAAGGACCTTTTGGGGTGGTGATCTCGGACATGCGGATGCCGGGGATGGACGGGATCGAGTTCCTGCGGAAGGTCCGGAAGGCCGCGCCGGACACGGTTCGCATCATGCTGACCGGCGCCTCCGACCTGGGAATCGCCATCCAGGCGGTGAACGAGGGGAATATCTTCCGCTTTCTCAGCAAACCGGCCAACAAAGATACCCTGGTAAAAACGATAACGGACTCTCTGGAGCAATATCACCTGGTCTGCGCCGAAAAAGAGTTGCTGGAGAAGACCCTGAGCGGCACCGTCTACGTCCTCACCGAAGTGCTCAGCCTGGTAAGCCCGGCGGCATTCAGCCGAGCCGCGCGGGTGCGCCGGTATGTACAGCACGTGGTCACCAAGCTGTCCCTGGGCAACCCGTGGAAGTTTGAAGTTGCCGCCATGGTGTCGCAATTGGGCTGCGTCACCCTCGATCCTACGACTCTTGAAAACGTATATTCCGGCCAGGACCTTTCGCCGGAGGAGGAAGCCCAGTACGCCAACCATCCGCTGGTGGCCCAGGACCTGCTGAAGAGCATTCCGCGCATGGAATCCATCGCCTGGATGGTCGCCCAGCAATTCCAGCCCCTGCCCAGCGAGTGGGATACCGGCGACCGGGAAATGGCTGAAATGCGCCTAGGCGCCCAAATCCTGCGGGCGGCCATCATCTTTGACGGCTTTCTGCGCAAACACCACACGCGCGTGGATGCCGCTCTGTTTATCAGCCGGAGATTGGAAGGCTTGGACCCCAAGATCACCGAGGCCTTGATGGAATTGGAGCCTGAGGTGGCCGGTGAAGGCACCAGGACCATGGGGATTGCCGACCTCCACACGGGGATGGTCCTGCAACAAGAAGTTCGAACCACGGACGGGGTCTTGATTGCCGCAAAGGGACAAGAAGTCACATCGCCGCTGCTGATTAAGCTCCAGAGTTTCTGGAAGAAGACCGCCATCGCGGACTCTGTGTCCGTGTCCCCGAAGTATCAGCAAGAAATCACCGACGCCGCGTGAGGGGCGGATTAGGATTCAGGATCTAGGATAGGATCAGCGGGATCGGACTCACCGCCGAGGCGCGGAGACGCAGAGCAATGGGAATCTGCGGTGGGGAGAATCTCAGGATTTGAGGAATCCAAGGTGCTGGCCTCCGGTTCTATGCCTGGGGGGAGGCACAGCCGGTGGGGTTACAGGCGCGCGGCTAAGGAACTCTCCGGAACTTTCAGATCCTCGAGCTTGAGTTGGCATCGTGGGCAAATCAGGATGATGCTGGCGACGCGGGCGCCCTCCACGCGCTGCACGTCCCAGCCGGTGCGCACGGCTTCCTCGGCGCGCGGCAGCCGACGATCACAATACCAGCACCGCCCCTTGCCCGTGGAGCAGATGGCGTGCAAAGCGTCCGGAACGTCCAGCACGATGCGCTCGCGTGTTTTAACTGCGCTCAAACTCACCTCCAGAGCGTTCGATCCGATCACAGAAGCCAAAGGTTGCCCGCCCGTGGGGTCATGCGCGTAAGAAATCCACACAAGAGGCGATCTACGCCATGACCTGCTTTTCGCAGGTCAGAGTCAGAGATTCGATCGCCACCCGGCAAGATCGTGCGTCGAGGCTGGGCCCCTCCCACCTGCTGGGCCAAGCATCCTCGAAATTCCAACGGATCTTCTCATTGCCCTGGTCATCGAGTAGGATAATCGAGCCGTTCTTGCGTTGGAGGTTGCCGTTGATCACCGCCAGGTGCCAATCATAAAGCTCGCGCGAGTCGGTGACGCCCCATTTCAGGACAATGTCCGGGTAAATGATCTTTCCCGGCAGCTTGCGCATCTGGTTTGGCTCGGTGCCATCCCGATACTCAACCACTTCGATCTGCGAGCCCAGTCCGCTGCACTCGGTGAAGGCAGCCTGCTGAATGCCGTCGATCTCCACGAGGAATCGGAAGCCTTTGTACGGATCGACCCTACCCGCCATAGCCTTACTTCCAGTCTCGGCAGACGTTTCCGCCGGGGGTAATTTTACCCTCGCCTCAGCGCGCGAGGGTGTCTTTGATGTCGTGCAGGGCTCTCTCTGTGGACCCGAGAGCGCGGTCTGCTCTGCGCCCTGCATCTTCCAAAGCGGTCCCCATTGCCTTCAGTTCCCGATTCTGATCCTGCACTGCCCCCTTCAGATCATCGAGGGTACTGCGCAGGCACATCATACTGTGTAGCAGGCGGTGGGCCGCACCCCTGACGACAAGCACCAGCCAAGCTAGGACTGCCACCAGCAGGAATTCAAGAATGACGCGCCAGACCATGCTCCAGCCGCCTCTTGCCGGGGATTTGCGACCCTCTCGACTCTTCCCTTACGACCACCTGCAGGCGCGTCACTGCCTACTGCCTTCCGTCTACTGCCTACTGCTCTCCTACGAGCACCCGCTGGTGCTGCCGCAATTGAGGCACTTGTAGCAGGCGCCGTTGCGCACCATGATGGCGCCGCAATCGGCGCAACTGGGCGCGTCGTCGCTCTGGTTGACGCCCACCAAGCCTCCCTGGCTCATGGCGGAGGCGAAGCCGCTCTGGGGCGGAGCCTCCGCGCTGGCGCGAGAGAACTGGGTGGCAAGTTCTGTGGCCTTTTCCGCCTCCGTCCCATTCAGCGACTGAAGGCTGGCATCTTCGCGGGGCTGCGCGTCGCGAGGCAGAAACTTGAGCGCCAGCCAGCGGAAGATGTAGTCCATAACGGATTTGGCGTAGCGGATTTCCGGGTTGGGAGTCCAGCCGCTGGGCTCAAAGCGCGTATGGCTGAACTTATCGCACAGCACTTTAAGGGGAACGCCATACTGCAAAGCCAGGGAAACGGCGGTGGCGAAGGAATCCATCAGGCCCGAAACCGTCGAGCCCTCCTTGGCCATGGTAATAAAGATCTCGCCCGGTTGGCCGTTCTCATAGAGGCCCACGGTCAGGTAGCCCTCGTGCTGCCCCACCGCGAACTTATGGGTAATCGCCTGGCGCTCATCCGGCAGCTTATGGCGGTAGGCTTGGGGAGCGGCTTCGGCCTTCGCTTCCTTGCTGTTTTCTGCCATCGGTTTCCTGGCCTCCGACTCCTGCTTCGGTTTGGCGTCGGAGGTGTTCAGCGGCTGCGAGCGCTTGGAATTGTCGCGGTAGATGGCGATGGCCTTGAGTCCCAGCCGCCAGCCTTCAGTATAGACGCTGGCGATCTCCTCCGGGGTGGCCTCAGCCGGCATATTCACGGTTTTGGAAATGGCGCCGGAAAGAAAGGGCTGGGCGGCAGCCATCATGCGCACGTGGCCCATGTAATGGATGGAGCGCTTGCCGTTGGCGGGTTTCAGCGAGCAGTCAAACACCGGCAGGTGCTCCGCCTTCAGGTGCGGCGCGCCCTCGATGGTGCCGTGCTGGTCGATGTAATTGACAATTTCGGAGGCTTCCTGGTCGTTGTAACCGAGCTTGAGGAGCGCCGTGGGCACCATGTTGTTGACAATCTTGATCAGCCCGCCGCCCACCAGCTTCTTGTACTTCACCAGGGCCAGGTCCGGCTCAATGCCCGTGGTATCGCAATCCATCATGAAGCCGATGGTCCCGGTGGGCGCCAGCACCGTGACTTGCGCGTTGCGGTAGCCGTACTTCATGCCGCTGGCCAGGCACTCATCCCAGGTCTTCTTCGTCGTCTCCCACAGATTCTCAGGGACATTGCGCGAGTTGATGTGCTGGAGCGACTGGCGGTGCATGGAGATGACGCCCAGGAAGGAGTCGCGATTCACGGGGAATCCCGGGAAGGGCTCCAGTTCCGCCGCGATGCGCGACGACTGGAGATAAGCCTCGCCGTGCATGAGCGCGGTGATGGCGGCGGTATAGTCGCGCCCGCCGTCGGAATCGTAGGGCAGGCCGTTGGCCATCAGCAGCGCGCCCAGGTTGGCGTAGCCGAGCCCCAGGGGGCGGAAGTCGTGCGAATTTTTGGCGATGCGATCCGTCGGGTAGCTGGCGTTGTCCACCAGAATTTCCTGCGCCGTAATCATGATGTCCACGGCGTGTTTGAAGGACTCACCATCAAATTTACAGTCGGGGGTGAGGAACTTCATCAGGTTCAGGGACGCCAGGTTGCAGGCCGAGTCATCCAGGAACATGTACTCACTGCAAGGGTTGGAGGCGTTGATGGGCGCCGTGGCTTTGCAGGTGTGCCATTTGTTGACGGTGGTATCGAACTGCATGCCGGGGTCGCCGCACTGCCATGCGGCCTCGGCAATCAGCTTCATCAGGTCACGGGCACGATAGGTTTTGGCCACCTCGCCGGTGCTGATGTGGCGCACCTCCCAGTCCTTATCCTCCACCACGGCCTTCATGAAGTCGTCGGTGGCGCGCACGCTGTTGTTGGCATTCTGAAAGAAGATGGAGCTATACGCCTCGCCGTCGATGGCCGGATCGTAACCGGCATCCACCAAAGCCCAGGCCTTGCGCTCTTCCTTGGCCTTGCATTCAATGAACTCTTCGATGTCGGGGTGGTCGACATTCAGGATCACCATCTTGGCGGCGCGACGCGTCTTGCCGCCGGATTTGATGACTCCGGCAAAGGCGTCGTAGCCTTTCATAAACGACAGGGGACCGGAGGCCACACCGCCGCCCGACAGCGCCTCGACTGAAGACCGGAGAGGCGAGAGGTTCGTGCCAGTTCCCGAACCCCACTTGAAGAGCATCCCTTCAACTTTGGCCAGATTCAGGATGCTTTCGAGGTTATCTTGGACGGAATTAATGAAGCAGGCTGAGCACTGGGGGTGCCGGTAGGCCTCGGTCTCCTTCTTGACGCCGCCCGTGGCCGGATCCCAGTACCAGCCGCTCCCCTGGGAACTGCGGTGGTACTTGTGCCATAGGCCGCAATTAAACCAAACCGGTGAATTGAATACCGCCTTCTGCCGCACCAGGATGTGCGTCAGTTCGTCGTGAAAACTCTTGGCGTCTTCCTCGTTGCGGAAGTATCCGCCCTCCACGCCCCACTGCGCGATGGTGTCAGCCACGCGGCTGATCAGTTGCCGCACACTCGACTCGCGCTCCGGCGTACCCAGCTTGCCGTGAAAGTACTTCGACGCCACAATGTTGGTGGCGGTCTGCGTCCAGTCTTTGGGCACTTCCACGTTACGCTGCTCAAAAATAACTTTGCCCTTTTCATTCTGGATCGACGCGGTGCGCACTTCCCACTCGATCTCTTCCAGGGGGTGCACACCTGCTTTGGTGAATAGCCGTTTTACGGCGATTCCACGCTTGCTCGCTGTTTCCGCGGTGGGGGCCCAGGCCTTGGTTTCAGTCGACACAGCATCCCTCTCTGACATAGCAGTCCTCCAAGAAAGTGGGTTCACGCCCTCGTTTGATTTGTCGCTGGTGCGGCCTGGTCACAGAGGGTTGAGCCTTTAGCTCATGTGCCCCGCTGCCGGTTATGCCCCCCTCCGGGCGGAATCCGGCTCCGCAACGACTGGAGCGAAATCTATATCGGGACGATGGCTTTGTCAAGAGGGAAAAACACAATATATAGTGGTTTAGGGGGTGGGATCATCAAAATCTTGTGGAAAACTTGTGGAGATCGTAGGGGTTTCTCGGAACTGATTTCCCCCCGCCGCCCTACTTTCGCCCCTAACTGCTTTCCCTCTTTTGGGTTGCTGATTCGGCGGGCTTCCGGAAGCCCCCGGGGGCAAATCCCCCCTCCGGACCCTCCCCGGAGATTTACCGCCGGGAAGGGGAGGGGAGACATAAAATCAGGAGAGGGGGAGCGAAACCTAGCTGGGAAGGGGCGCTTTCAGATTGACCTTGGACAGGGACTTGACCAGCGCCGCTTCCACCGTCTCTTTCGCCAACCCGCGCGCCACGGCAATCTCATCCACCAGAAGCTGCCACGAGCGGTCCAACATTTTCTTCTCGCGGAAGGAAAGGGGCTTGGCCTGGTTCAGGATGATCAGGGTCTTCAGAACCTCGGCCACTTGCATCAGCGAGCCGCTGCGCATCTTTTCGGAGTTTTCCTTGAATCTCCCCTTCCAGTCGCCCGCGGATTTGCATCGGCCCTTTTGTAAGTAGTCGAGGATATCCCCGATTTGACTGTTCTTGGTGACCCGGCGCAGACCCACGTTGGCTACGCTGCTCAAAGGTACCATCACTCGCATACTGGTGGAGCTGAGCTTCAATAAATAGAACATTTCCGGCTCACCGGTAAGATTGCGAGTAGAAATCTGTTCCACGATTCCGACACCTTGGTTGGGATAGACAACTTTATCGCCTATCTGAAATTGAGAAAATTGCATTGGACTCCTCAGAGGTTTGATTGGGCGTCACAGAGCCTAATAATATTAGCTCCGAAATTGCCGGAAGTCAATTAGAGAGAAGCGAAAGGCGCTGTTTTGGATTCAGCAGCGCTTATTGCTTGACGACCGGAGGTTCTTACGATAGTTTCTGGCGCCGGGAATCCGTCAGAGATAGGCTTCCTGAATCTCACTATGTTGATGTGGATTGATCTCGGTCTGGCCCTGGTTTTGGTCATCATGGCCTTTACGTGCCCTGGCATGGGGTCCTCCTGGTTCGAGTCATGTGAGCGCCGCTTTGTGGCGCTGGCTAACCGGCAACGGCTCTCCGTAATCTTCGTGGCGCTTGTGGCGCTCGCCGCCCGCGCGGCGGTGCTGCCGGTCCTCCCTGAACCGCAGCCCAATATCAACGATGAGTTCAGTTTTCTTCTGGCTGCGGATACTTTCGCGCATGGCCGTCTGGCCAATCCTCCGCACCCCATGTGGATTCATTTCGAGACATTTCATGTGATCCAACATCCCACTTATGCCTCGATGTACCCTCCGGCGCAGGGTCTGGTGCTGGCGTTCGGGCAGGTCACTACCGGCCATCCGTTTGTGGGTGTTTGGCTAAGCGTGGCCATCATGTGCGCCGCCCTCTGCTGGATGCTGCAAGGATGGCTGCCTCCTTCCTGGGCGCTGCTGGGCGGACTGCTGTCGGTGATACATTTCGGTGTGTTCAGTTATTGGGCGGACAGCTACTGGGGTGCAGGGGCAGTGGCGGCCACCGGCGGAGCGATGGTCCTAGGGGCGCTGCCGCGCATCAAGAGGTCGCAACGCGTGGGCGACGCCGTACTGATGGGTTTGGGGGCGGCCATTCTGGCCAACAGCCGTCCCTACGAGGGGATGATCTTCTGCTTGCCGGTCGCCGCGGCGCTGGTGGTATGGGTAGCGCGCGGGCCGTGCCCACCACTACGCGCGGTGGCGGGACGCGTGGTGGCGCCCATCAGCATCGTGCTGATCCTGGCGGCGCTCGCTACGTGCTATTACTTTTGGCGTGTTACCGGCAGCCCCTTCCGTATGCCCTACCAAGTGAACCGCGCCACTTACGCTACGGCGCCTTACTTTATGTGGCAATCCCCCCGGCCTGTGCCGGTTTATCACCACCCGGTGATGCGCGATCTCTATATGCACGATGAGCTGGATTTTTTTTACAAAGAAACACGCACACCCCTGGGCCTGTTGGCCGGCATCGCGACCAAATTCACTCAATTCAGGATGTTCTACCTTGGGGCTTTGTTCACGCTCCCCTTTGCGATGGTGGTCTTCACCCTGCCCATAGGTTTTTCGTGGCGCTCGATCTCCCCGGAAACACGATTCCTGCTGGCGGTGGCCGGCACATTTTTCGGCGGCCTTGTCATCGAAGTGTTTTTTCTCCCCCACTACGCCTCGCCCCTCACGTGCGTGATCCTCGCTCTGCTGTTGCTGGCCTTGCAGCGCCTGCGCCCGTGGCAGTGGCACGGCCGGCCGGCGGGGCGGTTTCTGACCCGAGCCCTGCCGCTGGGTTGCGCCTTGCTTTTAATCGTGCGCTGGGGCGCGGGCCCCCTGCACTTGCCACTCACCCCGGACTGGCCCCCCACCTGGTACAACGCCCAAGTGGTCAAGACGGACCGCGCGCGGATGTTGGCCCAGTTGCAAGCGTTGCCCAACCAACAACTCGTCTTCGTAAGATTCGGGCCTGGCGCCAAGAAAATGTACGATTGGGTGTATAATGCCGCCGACATCGACCACGCCAAGGTGGTATGGGCCTGGGACATGGGCACAGCCCGCAATCAGGAGCTGATTGATTACTACCCGGAGCGGCAGGTTTGGCTGGCGGAACCCGACGAACATTCGGGGAAGTGGGGGCCCTATCCTGGGCTCGCGAGGGAGTAACCCGTCCGGCGCCGCCGATGCTGGGATGTCTGTAATTTCCGTGCACTAGCTGTAAATCCGCAAGTGTAAATCCGCAAGAGGAGGAAGAAATGAAGATACGTGCAATCCTAGGTTGGGCTTTGGGCATTCTCGTTGTCCTGATGTCTTCCGCTGTCACAGGGCTGGCATTCAGGAACACAGCGTCCTTTACTCAAAGCGTTCCGGAGGACCCCACGGCGGTTCTGGTTGCCTTAGGTGGAGCAGGCTTGGCGTGGCAATACCTCCGGTCACGCGTCCGCAAATAGTCGAGTTAAGTCTTAGAGCACTATTACGAACCTTCCTAAGGGTGATGCCTCGTCTTCCCCGTTAGCAGGGTTGGGGATGGGGGCATCACCCACCTGTTTCTCCTTCTGAATTCATTTCTGGCCACGATTAGGCGCCCTCCTCCCCGGCCGGCGGCAGAAGTTCGTAGCCCACCCCCGACAACTGCTGTGCCGCGTGCCTCGCGATGAGCAGGCAGCAGACAAACGGCGCGATGCATCTTATAATAGGGCGTACGATCATTTCCGGCAGGGCTTGGTGAAATGTTGTTCAGACACCTCTTTACGGCGTTGGCCTTCGTGTTGTTTATTCCCAGCCAGATTTTCTGGTTATGGCAGGTGCGCGGGCTGGGGAAAAAGGTCATTCGCAGCCAGTCGGTGCGGCGCCGGTTGGGCTGGGTGGGGATGGGCATCTACGTGGTCTTGCTGGCTTTCAATCTGCTTTGGCCAAAAACCGCTCCCGAGCCCGCCCATCTCACGCTGGAAGCCGCACTGCTGCAAGCGCCCTTTCGCTGGTGGATGCTGGCTTCCTTGCTGGGGTTCGTGGCGATTGCCGCTTTCTACCTCTGTAGTCGCCTGGGAAGGGCGGTTTTGTGGGGGTACCGGAAGCTGCTTCCCTCTTTGGACTCCGGGCGCGAGCGCTTGCTCTCCCCGGCGCGCCGCCACTTTCTCACCCGGACGGCCGTGGCCGTAAGCGCCACGCCCTTCGCGGCCTGTGCCTACGGGTTGCTGTATGAGCGCACGGAGATTGAGACCACCCACCAGCGCATCAAGCTGGGGCGGTTGCCGAAAGCCTTTGACGGCTTTCGCATTGCCCAGCTTTCTGACATTCACGTCGGCCCCTTCATGCCGGCCGAGGACATCCGCAAATACGTCGCCATGGTGAACCAGTTGAAGCCGGACTTGGTGGCCCTGACCGGCGATTTCGTCACCTGGGAGGCCTCACCGGCGGGCGCGGTGGTGGAAGCTTTGGCCGAACTGAAGGCGCCCTTTGGCATTTTCGGCTGCCTGGGCAATCATGAGCACTGGGCCGGCGTGGAGGCCTCCATCACCCGCCGCTTTGCCGAGCACGGCGCCAAGATGCTGCGGCATGAAAGCGCCACTATTGCCTCCGGCGGCGAGCGCTTAAATCTGATCGGGGTGGATTACCAGACCCGAACGCGCTTCGGCCCCCCGGGCGATGGCATCGTGAGCGAGTATCTGGAAGGCGTTAAGCCCCTCATGTTGCCCGGCGCCGTCAACATCCTTCTCAGCCATAATCCCAACACTTTTGACCGCGCCGCCGAGTTCGGCATCGACCTGAGCCTGGCCGGCCACACCCACGGCGGCCAAATCACCCTGGAGTATATTTCCCCCGACCTTTCCCCCGCCCGCCTCATCACTGCCTACGTGCGCGGCTGGTACCAGAAGGGCGAGTCGCAACTCTACGTCAACCGCGGCATTGGAACCATCTTCTCCCCCGTCCGCTTCGGCTCCCCGCCGGAAATCACCTTGTATGAATTGCAGCGCGGGTAGGGTTTTTGGGCTATCATCCACCCCCTGGCTCGCAATCCACTTAGGGGGGAAAGATCTGTGTATATTCACTTGGCTTGTAAACAGGTTCGGCGCCTGGTCTTTAGAGACTTCCGTGGAGCGGCGGCTGTCCTGTTCGCCCTGCTGTTTGTTTCTGCAACCGCCCGGCCTCAGCAGACGATGCATGCCCGCCAGTTTGATAATTTTGCCGCCCGGCAAACGGCCGACGCGCTGAAGGCGCTCCCCAGTTCGTCGCAAGCGGTGATGGAAAGGCTTTCCAAGTTTCGATCGATTCCTCTAAACGGTTGGCGATATCACCTGGGAAACGTCGTCGATGGGCAATCGGTTAAGTTCGACGACGCGGCGTGGCAAGAGATTCGGTCTCCTTACAAAACCAACCCTGCCGACATCCTTTGGCTGCGAAAATGGATCGAAATTCCGTCCACCCTCGGCGGCTATGATCTGCGGGGATGTCGCGTATCGGTCAGCCTGATGGTGCACGCCTATGGCGGGGACGGGGCGGCAATCTTCGCCAACGGAGAGCAGATTGCCCAAATCGACCGCTCCGAGCCGATCATCCTGTTTTACCAACCCGGCGATAAGGTGTTGCTTGCTGTCCGGGTGGGCAGGACTCCCACCGGGATCAATCTTCCCGCTCCCTCCCTGCACGTTGAATTCGACAAGGACCGCCCCAGCCCGGAAGACCTGTATATGGAACTGGTGTCGGCGGTGCTGCTGGTTCCCGCCCTCGCTGAGGATGCGACGGCGGCGAAGGCCACGTTGGCCAAAGCCATCGACGATGTCGATCTGAAGGCGCTGGACGCGAACGATGCGCAGAAGTTTGACGCCTCCTTGCGCCAGGCGCAGCAGGATCTCGAACCTCTCAAACCGGACTTGCAGCGGGCGACGTTCCACCTTACCGGCAATTCGCACATCGATGCGGCGTGGCTCTGGCCCTGGACGGAGACGGTGGACATTGTTAAGCGCACCTTCGGTTCCGCCCTCGAGTTGATGGATGAATTTCCCACCTTCGCCTTCGCGCAGTCGGCGGCGCAGTACAACGAGTGGCTGGCGGAGAAGTATCCGGACATGTCGGCGGAGATCAAGCAGCGCATCGCGGAAGGGCGCTGGGAGATCGTGGGCGGCATGTGGGTGGAGCCCGACCTGAACATGCCCGGCGGCGAATCGCTGGTGCGCCAGTTGCTCGTCGGGCAGCGAACCTTCCAGCGGTTATATGGGGTGACGACGCGCATTGGCTGGAACCCCGACTCGTTTGGTTACAACTGGCAACTTCCCCAAATCTACAAGAAGTCCGGCGTCGACTATTTCGTGACCCAAAAACTGTCCGCGAACGAAACGAATCCGCTGCCCTTCAAGCTGTTTTGGTGGGAATCCCCGGATGGCAGCAAGGTCCTCAGCTACTTTCCCCACACCTACAACAACATGAGCCTCGATCCGCTGCGTTTGTCCAACGACCTGGTGAAAGCGCGAACTCTTTCTCCCGGCATGCTCGAGATGTTGGACCTATTCGGTGTGGGCGATCATGGCGGAGGGCCCACGCGCGCGACGCTGGCCCAGGGCCTGCATTGGATGCAGCCTGGCAAGGTGGCTCCCCGAATGCAATACGGAACCGCGCAGAGTTATTTCAGCAGCATCGAGAAGAAAATTGCGCCCGACTCGCCGACGTGGAACTACCAGGCCATGGCCAACGGCGCGGGAGCGTTGCCCGTTCCGCCCGCAGGCGAAGTGGCCATCCCCACGTGGAAAGACGAATTGTACTTTGAGCATCATCGCGGCACCTACACCACGCAGGCCGCCCAAAAGCGCAATATGCGCGAGAGCGAAGAGTGGATGCTGAATGCCGAAAAGTTTGCTTCTATGGCGTGGCTCGATTACGAGCCCTATCCGGTAACGGAGTTGAATGAGGCATGGAAAAAAATTCTCTTCAACCAGTTTCATGACACCGCGGCAGGCTCCGGCATCGGCGTGGTTTATATCGATTCCCAGCGCGACTACGATCAGGTGCGCTGGGCAACCCAGGAGGTCTCTGCGCAGGCTCTCCAAACCATTCAGGCGCATATTGACACGCGCGCGGCGGGCGAGTTGCCCATCCTGGTCTTTAACCCCCTGGGGTGGCCACGTTCCGGACTGGTGCACGTGGATGTGGAGATGCCCGCGGCGGCGGGCGCGGGAGTCTCCGTCCTCGACAAGAACCAGCACGTGCTTCCCTCGGAAATTC
>Ga0326728_10015151_pt1 | contig 16105 bp, 17 predicted proteins | sample MB3enrmetagenome_FD_207602 | JGI IMG/M metagenome (GOLD analysis project Ga0326728, IMG submission 207602) | Lab enriched peat soil microbial communities from McLean, Ithaca, NY, United States - MB31MN | ecosystem: Environmental > Terrestrial > Soil > Wetlands > Peat | place: USA: New York...
GCCATCGCCGCCGGCGCCATCTCAACCCACGAGCCCGTCGACCAGCCCTATGGCGATCGCGAAGCCGGCATCCGTGACCCCGGCGGCAACAACTGGTACATCGCCACTCACAAGGCCGCCGGCCCCGCCCAGTTCATCCCCGAAGGCCTACGCGCCGTCACCATCTACTTGCATCCCAAAGGCGCCGTCCAATTGATCGATTTCCTCAAGCGCGCTTTCAACGCCGAGGAAGCCGCGCGCTACGAATCGCCCGAAGGTGCCATCATGCACGCCAGAGTCCGCATCGGCGACTCCATTCTCGAGATGGGCGAAGCCCACGGCCTGTACCAGCCGCGCCCCACCAGCATCCACTTCTACGTGCCCGATGCCGATGCCGCCTACCGCCAGGCCCTCGCTGCCGGTGCCACTTCGCTCACCGAGCCCAACGACGCTCCCTACGGTGACCGCGCCGCCGCCGTCCAGGACCCCCAGGGGAACTCCTGGTTCCTCGCCACCTACATCAAGGACGTGCCGCACCCCTAGGCGACGCGCACGTCATCGTTCGCGCCCGAACTCGAAACCCACCAGGAGTTCCAAGTCATTGGATGTTGGCCGGAGGAAGTTAGTGCTATCAGCGATCGGAAAGACCCAGTGAGAGTAGCGCACTTCCGGCTTCACGCGCCCGCGGCTGAGGTGTGCCTCAAAGCCCGCGCCGAACGTTATCGCCATCGCGAAACGGTGCACGGACTGATCGCTGGTAGTTGCATACGTGTTTGAGTAGCCGGCATCCACCAAATCCTGGATCGTATGGAGATGTTCCGCGAAGCCGAACTGGATTGATGGCGCCGGCCCGGCGACTACGTAGAACCGGTGGGTCGGCGACCATCGCAACAGCAGTGGCAGGTCGATGCGGTTGCCTGCTGTGCTGGACCACTGATAAACAACGCCGGCGTCGTTGGCGCTGATGTAGCTTACGTTGAACCAGTCGAAATCGAGTCTTCGGTAGAGTGCATCCACCTCGATGCCAAGCCGCCGGGAGAATGGGATCGTGACGGCCCAACTGTGTAGCGTCTAGTCTTCGACGAGGAAGTAACGTACGAAAACGGGTACCCGCCAATGCCCGCGTCGAAGTTCTCAGTCAATGGAATGCCGGCTTTGAAGCCGAACGTTATCGGGTCGGCTGAGACCGCGCCCGCCGCGAGTAATATCAGAAACGCAGCGAGCCAGGTTCTTGTGCCCACATACACAAAGACCCGGCGGAAGTGAAATCCACTACACCGATCGCCCCGGCACGCTCACCCCGTACCTCTTCAACCCCTTCGCTCCGATGTCCTTCCTGTAATGCATCCCCGCAAACTCGATCTTCCCCACCGCCCGGTACGCGCTCTCGATCGCGCTCCGTAAATCGTCGCCGCCCGCCGTCACCCCCAGCACGCGCCCGCCCGCTGTCTCGATCCCCTTGTCTCCCAGCCGCGTCCCCGCATGAAACACCGTCGCGCCCGTCGCCTCGGCATCTTCAATTCCCCGAATCGCCACTCCCGTTGGATACCCCCCCGGATATCCGCCCGACGCCATCACCACGCACACCGACGCGCCCCGCCGCCACTCGATCTTATGCCGCCCCAACTCGCCCCGTGCGGCCGACATCAGCACCGGCGCAAAATCCGTCGTCATCCTGTGGATCAACGGCTGCGTCTCCGGATCTCCCAGCCGCACATTGAACTCCAGTACCTTCGGCCCATCCGCCGTCATGATCAGCCCCGCATACAGAAACCCCGTGAACTGGGTCGCCTCAACCGCCGGCCGCATGATCGTGTTCAGAATCTGTTCCGTCTGCGCTTCCGTCAGAATGCGCGAATTGCAATACGCGCCCATCCCCCCCGTGTTCGGCCCTGTGTCGTCGTCATTGACTCGCTTATGATCCTGCGTCGGCGCGAACGGCAGAATGTCCCGCCCATCGCACACCGCGATGAAGCTGACTTCCTCGCCTTCCAGAAACTCCTCGATCACCAGCCGCGGCCCCAGCGACTCAATCGCCCGCTCCGCCTCCCCGCGATCCTGCACGATGACCACTCCCTTGCCTGCTGCCAGCCCATCGGCTTTTACTACGACCGGAAACCGAAAGCGGCTCGCCGCCTTCTTCGCGTCATCTGTGGTCTCGACAGAAACAAATTCCGCCGTAGGAATCCGATGCCGCCGAAAGAAGTCTTTCGCGAAAATCTTGCTCCCCTCCAGCCGCGCATTCTCCGCCGTCGGCCCGACAATCAACCTCCCCGCCGCCCGAAATTCATCGACGACTCCCGCCACCAGCGGCGCCTCCGGCCCCACCACAGTCAGATCCGCCCCGACCCTCTCCGCCACCTCCAAATACGACCCCATCCCCGCGACACAAATCCCGCAAGCCCCCATCCCCGGATTCCCCGGCACCGCCCAAACCCGCACCCCCGGACTCTGACTGATCTTCCACACCAGCGCGTGTTCCCGACCCCCCGACCCAATCACCAAAATGTTCATAGAGTTTCAATAATACCGTCGTGGCGCACGCTTCAGCGTGCCGCTGCCGGCGTCAGCCGGCAGTTGAGGCGGAAATGAGCCGTCATGCGGCGGCCAGGGCTAGTATCCAAGTTTGTTGGAAAGGTTGCGGAAAAAGGAAAGGGGACAAGGGCCTGTTACCGCCCTATTTCAGCCGCCGGATATCGCCAGCGATTTTGTCCGTTAGACGATCCAGTTGGTGCGCGGCGGTTTCCCTGAGCACCCGCTCATGGTCGGCACTGTTTTCTGGTCCAGCAAGAAGTGACCATTCCCTTGATTCATTGAACAACGCAACAATCTCGTCGCCGTCCCCCCTTCGTCCAATGAACACGTATGACATGTACATCGGCCGCTCACGGGGAGTCTGAAACGCTACGAGGACTCGCACCGCTACTAGCACGGACCCGGGTAATTCCATCTCAGCGCGTGCGAACGCATCGACGTCACCGAGATTTGTAGCGACCATCTTGGTAACGTGATTCACAGGTGCCCAAACTCGCAGACCAAAGCGGTCGGCAATCCGATCGCAGATAGTTTTGTAGCCTTGTCGTATTTCCTCTTTCTTGAGAGTCGGCGAAGTCTGACGGTAATGTTCGGCGGCCTCCTCCGCAGTTCCCTCAGGGTGACTCCCGTTCAGCGGTTGCGAGACCTCGTTCGGGATCTTTGCCTTCGCTAGCGAAGGCGCCCCCTCCTCCTGTGCCACCTAACCTCGCAATTCCGTGCCTTTGTCCTTTTTGTCATTTGGCGCATCGTGGACTGTTTCGTGAGACTGCATCTGCAATGCTGCGGTTGTCTTCGTCACACCGGCCGGTCGGGTCGGAATTCGACCGGTCGAGGATCTGCGTGATATTGGAGTCTTGAGAACCGCATTCCGGAGGGCGATGTACGAGTCGTGCTGCGTACTGTCCGGTTTCACGATTCCGATGTCTTCATTTACAGGAATGGGAACCTCGTCACAGTTTCGCGTGGCACTTAGCCGGCTTCTGATTATCCGGTTGCTTCAGCTACCCCCAACCTGTAGTGTTTTTTGTCGCCAGGCCCCGAGGCGAGATCAACATAGGACCGCGACAGAAGCCCTATTGCCGGGCTTGTGGGCCCCGCCACGCCCGAAATCTGGCCCGGACCGGGCACTCCTCTCCGCTCAAACCGCAGTGCGGTAGGCTCGCGGGCGCGGCGAAGCATCGGCACACGCCCGCACTGGCTGACCGCAATATATGGTGGCTTGCTGAAGCAACCGGATAATCAGAAGCCGGCTAACAATCAGGCCGACAGCTTTGAGCGGTTTCTTTTCGTACACGCAATAACGGTGGATTCCAAAGTGAGCGGCCTTCCACTGGTTCTCCAGATTAAGCAAGTAACCGTTCGCATCGCCGTGAAACATAGCCTCCAACAATGGGTCAGAGCTAAACCATTTTGCGAGGCTGGCGATCTGCGCTCCCTCCTCAGGCACGGAAAAAAAATAGATGAATGGCACTTGCTTGGCGTGCTCACGAAAGGTGAGCAACAACTGCTGGACAACGATGCCGCCGAGGCTGTGACAGACGAACACTACTTCGCGGTGCCTCGTGAACACACCATGCGAGGTGAGACGATTATCCAGATTCGCAGCGACTTCATCCACGGTCATCGAATTCCCGAGGACTGGGGACTCGTAGTTGGCGACATGTACGTCGGAGTCATCGAATGCGCTATCGCCAAGTACCAGCTTCGGCCAGTAGACTTTGCCTGGCGACGTCCAGGTACTGGTCGCATCTCCAAAAATCCCGTGCACAAATACGATGACGCGGTCTTTGAAGGGGCCGTTCTCCGTCGCTGGGCGCTCGTAGTGCGAAGTTCCAGAGCGCGTGCCGCCACGCACGTTAGGGCTAAGTCCACACAAGACGAAGGCCAAGAGACAACCCATCGGTAGTACGGGAGTGATGAGCCGCCTCATTTCCTAAAACCAGCATAATCCGTTCGCGTAAGCTCGGCATCGCGGGTGAACCGGAGAAAACTCAGGGACAGACGGACCCAATACCCGATTCCCGCCCCGCTACGCGCTCCTCCGCCTCTTCACCCCCACGAATCGAATCTCCACACGCTTGTCGAGCGCCGCGGCAATTCGCTTAAGCAACGAGAGCGAGTGCCCTTCGTAATCGCCATCTTCTAAACGGCAGATGGCTGAAGCCGACGTCCCCACGCGTCCTGCAAGCTCCCGTTGCGACAACCCCGCCTTCGTCCGCATCTCGAAGATCTTTCGCGCAATGTCTGCGTTGAGGACCTCCTGTTCAGACGCCGCAATCTGCTCGGGATCGTTTCCCACGTAGCGATCGTAGAGGAACCCGACGGCGCTCGATTCGAACGTCCTTCTCTTCGCTCGACGCGCACTACCCCGGCCGGAAGGTGTAATGCTCGAAACTTCTCTGGACTTGCTCTTTGCGTTTGATCGCACGGTCTATCTCCCGGTCCGGAACCCCCTTGACGCCGGCGCCGCTTGAGCTCCGCTCCCACTCCCCTCACTCCAGTTCCCTGATCCGCACCTTCCGGAACCATACCGGCAGACCGTGATCCTGCAATCCAATGTAGCCCGTGTGCGGGTAATCTTTCAGCGCTCGCTCAAACTTGTTCTCGCTGCCGTCCGGATTCTTACCGGCCGTGGTCCATCCATCGAGGTCGGCCTCTGCAACCACCGCGCCGTTCAGGTTTACCGTGATCCTGCTTCCCTTGCAGGTAATGATGTACCGGTTCCACTGCCCTGCGCGATGCAGATTCTTCGACGGCGCAACCAGGTCATAAATCGCGCCGGGACTATTCCTCTCGAGCGGTGCGTTGGGCTTAGTGTTCAGTATCTGAATTTCGATGCCGGTCGGCACCGGATCGCTGGTATCCGTCGTACGCAGGAAGACTCCGCTGTTCGCGTCACCGGGCAGCGGTGGTGTCTTGTATTCCAGGTCGAGGACGAAATCCGTATACTGCCGGTCCGTCCAGAGGTAACTGTCGTTGTGCTCCTCGTTGTCCGTACGATCCTTCAGAGCGATTAGGCCGTTTTCGACGGTCCAGTGGCTCGATGTGGTCTTCCAGCCCTTCAGATTCTTGCCGTCAAATAGAGGCACGAACCCTTGCTGGGCGGCCACAGGTCCCGCCAGTAGCAACATCGCAAGTGTGATTTTTCGGCATCTGTGCATGATTTGGCTCATCCTATCATGCCGGCCTGGACTCAAGCCCGGTCTGAGACTGTGAGTTTCTTCACCGAATTGTACGCAACCATTTCCCCCCGCCAGCATCTCAAATCGTGCCCCTAGAAACGAAAGGACCACTATGCCTCTTCCTTCCGACGAGAAGCTGATCCAACTCGGTAACGATCTGATCAAAACGCTCGACACCATGTTCGGCGAGCACTCCGGCTTTCGCCCCGCCCATGCGAAGGGCGTGTTGTTGACCGGCACCTTCACTCCTTCGCACGAGGCTGCGTCTCTCACTCGAGCGCCTCACATCACGCGCCCTTCGACGCCGGTCACCGCGCGGTTCTCCGATGGTACAGGTGTTCCTTTCATCCCCGACAACGACCCGAATTCCAAGCCACACGGATTCGCCATCCGTTTTAATCTGGCTGAGCACGTCCATACCGACATCATCAGCCACTCAACCGACGGTTTCCCAACCAGAACTGGCCAGGAGTTTCTCGAATTCCTGCGCGCCGTTGCCGCGAGCGGAACATCGAAATCCTCGCCTTCGCCGATTGAAGTCTTCCTCGGTTCGCATCCCGCGGCACTCGCCTTTGTGCAAGCGCCTAAGCCGAGTCCTGCGAGCTTCGCGAAGGAGGCCTACTTCGGAGTCAGCGCGTTCCGCTTTATTAATAAGGATGGCGTTGAACACTACGGCCGTTACCGCATCTCCCCGCAGGCCGGCGTCGAGCACCTGGATGACGCGGTTGCCAAAGCGAAAGATGCCAACTACCTGTTTGAGGAGCTGAAGCAGCGCCTAACCTCGGGCCCGATTCGCTTCGACATCGACGTGCAAGTGGCCAACAAGAGCGACATCGTAGACGATGCTACCATTCACTGGCCCGCCGATCGTCAGGTGATTCCCTTTGGTACCGTCTCTCTCACCGCGGAGGCTGCCGATCAGTCGCACGAGCAGAAACACATCATCTTCGATCCGATCCCGCGCGTCGACGGCATCGAACCATCCGCCGACCCACTGCTCGAACTGCGGGCCGCCATCTATCTGCTAAGTGGCCGCCGTCGCCGCCAAGCCCCCGAAGCGCAAGCCCACGCCTCGGCAGATTGACGTTGCACATTCGGTCCGAGCATCACACGAGTCAACGTTGGCCTTTAAACCAACTTGATCGCAACTCGCCGGCCCACGATTCCCGCCGCCCGCTGCAGGCTGGAGAGCGTAATATCGCTCTTCGGATCCAGCAGCCGGTCGACCTGGGTACGGCTTGTCTTGAGGAGCACAGCCATCCGTGCTTTCGATATTTTCTTCATGGCTTCGGCGAGCTGCCATGCAACCATGTGCTTGATTCCTTCTTCCTCAACGCTCGAACGCATGTGCTTCCTGCGCATTGCTTCCACTCCTTCTGAACCGTCGCGCGCCGCCTGTACCGTATGTGATACATGTACCAAATAAAGTACAGGTGGTGCAAGCGTCTCGACATGCGGCGTCGCTTTCGCCCTCATGATGTATTCGGCTCTGAATATGGCGAGTGAGCAGATGCGTCGGCACGTTCCGCTGGTTGCCTTGGTGGCATAACGCCTGCCTATCTCAGCCGCTCAGTCCTGTCACAAAATCCCCCCGCGTTACAATCAGTTCAATGCAGGAAAATTACGACGTCGTCGTCGTGGGCGCCGGCCACGCTGGTTGCGAGGCTGCCCGCGCCTGCGCGCGCATGGGTCTCAAGACCGCCATGGTCACCATGAATCTCGACCTCATCGCGCAAATGTCCTGCAATCCCGCCATCGGCGGTATCGCCAAAGGCCACCTTGTCCGCGAAATCGACGCTCTCGGCGGCATCATGGGCGAAGTTACCGACGCCGTCGGCATCCAGTTCCGCCTGCTGAATACCAGCCGCGGCCCCGCCGTCTGGTCCCCCCGCGCCCAATGCGACAAAAAAATGTACCGCGTCAGAATGCGCGAAGTGCTCGAGCAGGAGCCCAATCTGCGCATCAAGCAGGCCGAGGTCGCGGAACTCATCATCGAGGTGAACGGCAATCGTAGGGTTTCCGGTGTGAAACTCCGCGATGGACGCACTATCCACGCTCACGCGGTGATCGTGACCACCGGGACTTTCCTAAATGGACTTGCTCACGTGGGCGAGATGACCTACAGTTGCGGCCGCAACGGCGAAGCACCGTCGCAATTGCTCGGCGACCAGTTGCGCACCCTCGGCCTCCAATGGACCCGCCTTAAAACCGGTACCCCGCCCCGCCTCGACGGTCGCACCATAGATTGGTCCCAATTCGAGCCCCAGCCCGGCGACCCGGAACCTACGCCGTTCTCGTTCTTAACCGAGAAAATTGATCGCCCCCAGATCGCCTGCCACATCGGCCACACCACCGAGGAAACCCGGCGAATACTGCAAACCAATATTTCTCGTTCACCCCTCTATAGCGGACAAATCGAAGGCGTTGGCCCAAGATATTGCCCCTCGATTGAAGATAAGATCGTCAAATTCCCAGACAAGCCAACTCACCAGATCTTCTTGGAACCAGAGGGTTTAGATACAAACGAGGTCTACGTAAACGGCATGTCCACCAGCATGCCGATCGACGTTCAGGAGGCGGTAGTCGCGTCCATCCCCGGCCTCGATCACGCAGAAATGATCCGGCCAGGATATGCCATCGAGTACGACGCCATCGACCCACGCGAGCTTCTCCATACCCTCGAGGTGAAATCCGTGAAGGGACTTTTCCTTGCCGGTCAGATCAATGGCACTTCCGGCTATGAAGAAGCGGGATGCCAGGGCCTAATCGCCGGTATCAACGCGGCATGTCAGATACCTAAACTTGGTCCGGTGGTCATTCCAAGAACCGAAGGCTATACCGGTATCCTGATCGACGACTTGATCACAAAAGGCGCTGATGAGCCCTACCGAATGTTCACTTCGCGGGCCGAGTTCCGCCTGCATCTTCGTATTGACAACGCCGACGAGCGCTTGACGCCCATCGGTCGCCGCGTCGGCCTTGTCAACGACACGCGTTGGGAGCTGTTTGCCGCGAAAATAGAGCAGAAATCCAAGCTGAGAGAGGCACTGTCCCGCCACCAAAATGGCCAGTGGCTAAAACGCCCGGAATCCAAGATCGACGAGATCCGAAGCTGGATGGTGGAGTGCCTCGGTGGCGAACCCGTTCGCGGTCTGTTGACCAGTTTGGAAACCGAAACAAAGTACGCAGGCTACATCGCGCAGCAAGAACGTCAGATTGATCGCCTGAAAAAGTCCGAAGGTCGTCACATCCCGAGCGACTTCTCGTTTCGGGCAATCCCTGGCTTATCCAGAGAGATCGGCGAAAAGTTGGAAAAAGTGCAGCCCGCCACACTCGGCCAGGCAGCCCGGATACCCGGTGTCACTCCCGCTGCGGTTGCGATCCTCGACGTGTACCTGAGCATAGCCCGTGTTTGCTGAGCTTTTGGTCGAGCGGATCGGTTCAGTGCTAGAGGTAACTCCGATTCAAATCAGCCAGTTAGAAAAGCACTTCAACCTCCTGAATCGATGGAACAAAGTCCTGAATCTGACGGCGATCCGGGACGCCGGGGCAATCGTCGAGCGGCACTACTGCGAGTCGCTCTTCTTAGGAAGCTACCTTCCCCCAGGCCCTTTTAGCATTGCGGACTTTGGCTCAGGCGCGGGTTTTCCGGGAATCCCAATCGCAATTCAACGACCTGACTGCTCGGTGACGCTGGTCGAATCGCATAAGCGCAAGAGTGTCTTCCTCATGGAGGCTTCCCGGGGGCTAGGGAACGTTCGAGTTGTACCTAGGCGTGTCGAGGAAATGGGAGCGACATTCGATTGGGTCGTCTCGCGGGGTGTCAGTTTTGATGAAATCGAGGGCTCTCTCCGCGCAAACGCAGGAAATATTGCCCTGCTTGCAGGTGAGGAGAACCCAAGCTCACGTTTCACGTGGAACAGAATCAAGCTGCCATGGGGGAATCACAGATTCCTCTGGATCCATCGTTCCACGTGAAACACACGTGCTAACATAGATCCAAATTGGGCAAAGTAATCGCTGTCACCAACCAGAAGGGCGGTGTTGGTAAGACGACCACTGCCATCAATCTAGCCGCCTCGCTCGCGGTTAGCGACATTCGTGTTCTCCTCATCGATTCTGACCCTCAAGGGAATGCCACGAGCGGCCTTGGAATCGCCAAATCAACTGACCGACCTAGCCTATACCATGTACTACTGGGCGAGGCTGAAATTAACTCCGCAATCGTTAAAACGGACCTAGATGGGTTGGATTTGGTCGCTGCGGACAAGAACCTGATTGGCGCCAACTTGGAACTTGTTCCGTTGCAGGAACGTGAGTTTCGGCTTAGACAAAAAGTCTTGCAAATCAAAGAAGAATATGGATTTATACTCATTGACTGCCCACCTGCGCTAGATCTTCTGACGCTCAATGCACTGATGGCGGCCGACTCGGCTCTCATCCCGATTCAGTGCGAGTTCTTTGCGCTTGAAGGGATATCTGAGCTCATCGCGACTATCGACAGAATTCGTGAGACTCTGCAGCATCCTCTCCAAATTGAGGGAATACTACTCACTATGTTCGATGACCGGACCAACCTCACACGACAAGTTGCGGCCGATCTGCGAGAGTTCTTCGGAAACGACGTACTACAAACTGTGATTCCCAGGAGTGTTCGGTTGGCTGAGGCGCCAAGCCACGGCAAGCCGATTGTCACCTACGATGTCAGGTCCCGGGGGGCCGAGAGCTATATTCAACTAGCGAAGGAGATTCTGGATCGTGACCACGCCAATCGACAATCCGCGCAAAGCGTTGGGTAGGGGACTCGGAGCGCTGCTTCCGACACGGCCGCTGGCTGCGGCTGTTCCTACACCGGCTCTCGAACAGGGACGTTCGGACCGGATCGCCATCGAATCGATCGATCCGAACCCGGTGCAACCGCGGCGGGTGTTTCAGCAGGATGCCTTGCATCAACTTGCAGACTCGATTCGGCAGCATGGCATTATTCAGCCGCTGGTGGTGCGGCGCCACGGTGCACGATATCAGCTCGTGGCGGGGGAGAGGCGATGGCGGGCCGCCAAGATCGCTGGTTTGAGCGAGGTTCCGGCGGTGGTGCAGGAAATCTCGGATGACCGGCTGCTCGAGATCACGCTCATCGAGAACATCCAGCGCGAGGACCTGAATCCGATGGAGTTGGCGTTGGCGCTGGAGCGCATGGCGCGTGAACTGAACATAAATCAGGAGGAGATTGGGCGGCGGACAGGGAAGGATCGGAGTACGATTTCGAATTCGATCCGGCTGTTGCAGTTGCCACCTGACTTACAGCAACTTGTCGCGGAGCGGCGGTTGTTGGCAGGGCACGCCCGGTCCTTGCTGGCGCTAACCGATGAAGAGATGCAGCGCAAACTGGCGGAGAAGATCGTCGCGCAGGGATTGTCGGTGCGCCAAGTTGAGCGCATCACCAAGCGGATGACGGAGCCGCGCGATCCGGCGTCGGAAGAAGACAAGACGATCGATCCTAACGTGAAGGCTGCGATTGTCGAGCTGGAGCGAGTCCTGGGAACGAAAGTCCGGATCGTGGAGAAGAGCGACCGCCGCGGACGGATAGAGATCGAGTATTACTCGCCGGAAGATTTGGACCGCATCTACACCGTAATCGCCGGGACCGGCGAATAGGCCTACCGCATCAACTTCAGAATTTCCGTGAGCTCCCGCCGGATTTCGGGCAGGGGATCGGCAAACAAAATCTGCTGTTCCTGTTTTACCTCTTTGTGGCCGCTTTTCGCCTCCTCATGCAGGAACTGGCGGGCTCCGTCAATGGTGAAACGCTTCTCGTACAGCAGATGTTTGATGCGCAGCAGAAGCTCGACATCCTTGCGCCGGTAGAGCCGGTGGCCGGTGCCGGATTTTTTCGGGCTCAGGGAAGGGAATTCGGTTTCCCAATAGCGAAGGACGTAGGGCTCCAAGCCCAGCATCGTGCTGACCTCGCCGATGCGGAAAAAGAGCTTGTCGGGGATTTCGGGTGCGTTCGCTGTGGCAACGGCTTCCGACACTACACCCGCCATGCTACGAGATGGTGACGAAGGCGTCAACCACCCTTTAGTAGATCACTGTTTGGATTCTTACGTACAGTTACGTTGTTGCCGGCATTATGCGCCGAATTCGAAGGTCGCGGTCTCGTGGACTCCGGCTTTTCGCAGCTCGGCCATAAAGGGTATCGGGTCGACGGCGTCAGACAGGAAGTGGACGCCGGATTGAACGCCTTTGCCTTCGGGAACCAGGCGGGCAACGGTCGCCAGTGCGACACCGTTGATCCAGTAGTCGCGGCCGGCGTCGAACACGATGCGAGCTTTCAGCGCGGCGCTTCGGCCTGCGGAGCGGCCCACCACGTGAACCACCAGAAATCCAGCGACGGGCAGGCGATTTCGCCGGAATATGCCGCGGAGCAGCCGAACGCGTGACTGCTCGGAGAGGATTTGCGGCCGAAGCGCCGGGTTAAACCGGCATGTTATAGGGGATGCAAGAGCCCTACAGGAAAGGAGAGAGCGAATCCATCCTGACCCCGAGTCTTGTGGATGACGTCGCGAGGCGTCACCCGAAGCGTAGACAGGGGCATCGGTGGGCCGGGTGATTGAGCTTCGAAAAATCCTGTCCAGGGCGCCGACCTTATGGTGTAAGGGGAAGGCAACACGGCTGGCCGCGATAAGTCGCGAGCGGTTAGTCGGCCCTGCGTAGTCTGAGAGCCACGGCACGCTGAGAAACAACATGCACGAGAACCGGGAGACCTCCGGGGTGCCTAGGTCCGACGAGGATCGAGGCCGATCCGCGAAGGCGACAAGCCACAAGGCGGGCATGTACGCTCCGGAGGAGTCGGACTACGCCGCGGTACCGATGAACCAGCCGAACAAAGGGGGGCAACCTTCGGCGGAGGTTGGGGAGGGAAGGGCGTGGACCAAGGAGAACATCGTTCAATCCAGCACGAGCCCGACACAGGGCGGGGAACGAGTGTCACAGGGATTGCGCGGTGTGCAGCAAGCAGCACGAGCAAGGAAGCAGGAACGGTTCACCGCTCTGCTCCACCATCTCACCATCCATTTGCTGCGGGACAGCTTTTACGCGTTAAAGCGGCAAGCGGCTCCCGGAGTAGAAGCGGGGCGGGGAAGTTCGCAGGGAAAAGTGGGGGGACGGGCCGCGAATGAACGCATCGGATTCCCCTTGCACTTCGACACGAGAGGCGTTAGGATTTCTTTGTAGAAGTGAAAGGGGAACGATGGAAGGCGAACGGATCGATTTGCCGCAGGGGACGCTGGATCTGCTGATTCTGAAGACGCTTGCGCTCGAGCCGCAGCATGGGTGGGCCATATCGGAGCGTATTCAGCAGGTGTCGAGCAAGGTGCTGCAAGTGCAGCAGGGGTCGTTATATCCGGCGCTGCACCGGCTGGAGCGGCGGGGGTGGATCAAGCCGCATTGGGGGGTGTCGGAGAACAACCGCAAGGCGAAGTACTATGCCCTGACGCGCGCGGGACGGAAGCAGTTGGAGGCGGACGCCGATGCATGGCGGAAGCTGAGCTTGGCGGTGGCGCAGGTTCTGGATATGGCGTAGGAGGGACGCATGCTGAGTGATCTGCTGTATCGGCTGCGAGCGCTATTCGGGCGGAAGAGTGTCGAGCGAGAGATGGAGGAGGAGCTGCGGTTTCACATCGAGCGGCAGGTGGAGAAGTACGTGACGGCGGGGATGTCGCGAGTGGAGGCGGAGCGGCGGGCCCGGATGGAGTTTGGGGGAGTGGAGAGCGTCAAGGAAGAGTGCCGGGAGGCGCGGGGGGTGCAGTTTTTCGAGACGCTGGGGCAGGATGTGCGGTACGCGCTGCGCGGTTTTCGGCGCACGCCGGGATTTGCGTTGACGGTGGTGGCGACGATTGCGCTGGGGCTGGGACTGAATACCTCGGTTTTCACGATCTTCAACGCGTATGTGCTGCGGCCGCTGAGCGTGCGCGATCCGTACAGCTTGTACAGTTTCACGTTGCAGAACAGGGCCGATATAGGGGATGGCCATGAGTTCACGTGGCGGGAGTTTGAAGATCTCCGGAAACAGAATCGGGCGTTCTCTGAAGTGGTGGGACTGAGCCCGGCTATGTTCGCCCGCGTGGAAGGCCACACTTTGTTAGGCCAGCTTGTTACGGGGAACTATTTCCAGATACTCGGAGTGCATGCCGTTTTGGGCCGACCGCTCGGTCCAGAGGATGCCGCGTCTCCTGGGCGTGAGGCCGTGGTGGTGCTCAGCTGGACGGCGTGGAGAAACAAGTTCGTGAGCGATCGGGGCATCGTCGGAAAGAAACTGATCTTTCACGGGTACCCGCTGGAAGTGGTGGGTGTGGCACAGGAGGGTTTCACGGGGCTAACCGGGGTGCCTCTAGACTTTTGGGCGCCTCTTACCATGGCACCGCAGTTAGAGGAAGGAGTCAGCCTGTTCGGGTTGGAGCAACCGCAGCGGCTCCGCATTGTCGGCAGGCTGCGCCACGAATTGAGTGTGCGGGAGGCTCAGGCCATGCTCACCGCATGGGCCCAGCAGAGGATGGGCAACCGGCCCGATGCGGAAAAAGCGACGAGGGCCATTCTTCGCTCAAGAGCGACGACAATTCCACTCGAACCTGGGGTGGTGGCTTTCTTTTCTCCCATCATCGCAGCCTTCGGCCTGGTGCTGTTGATCGCTTGCGCCAATGTGGCCAATATGATGCTTGCACGAGGGATGGCGCGGCAGCGGGAGATTGGAATCCGGCTGGCGATCGGCGCGGGCCGGCCGAGGCTCATCCGGCAATTGCTGACGGAGAGCGTTCTGTTGGCGCTGCCCGCCGCGGCCGCCGGTTTCGGCATTTCCAAAGTGACGACTGACTGGGGAGAGCGCATCATATTCGCGACACTGCCTCGCGGCTATGTCGACTTCATTACGGTCTTACCGCTCGATCCGGACGCGCGCGTTCTTGGGTTCATGGTACTTGCGGCTGTACTGGCAGCGTTGCTGTTTGGTACGGCGCCAGCGATCCAGTCGACACGGTTAAATGTGATGCAGGCGGCTCGAGGAGAATTCACCACGGATTTTCGGCCCGCGCGTTTGCGCAATGCGCTCGTCATCGGACAGGTCGCGGTTTCCGTTCTCCTTTTGATTTGTGCCACGGTGCTGTTACGCACTGACAAACGGTTGCAGAGCCTTGATGTCGGGCTCAAGACGCGCGGAGTGGTCGAGATCGACATTCAGGACAGGTTTCGCTCGAAAGTGATACGAGAACTGGCTACAGGGCCGGTAGTGCAAAGCGTCGCGGCAGCGAGCAAAGTGCCCTTGGTCGGGTACCTTCCATGGATGCCTGTTACACCGGATAGCACTTCGGAACGGGGCTGGGCCCAGTACATGTACGTCACTCCGGAATACTTCCGGATCTTTCAGATACCCATCCTGTGTGGCCGTGACTTCACAGCCGATGAAGCAAAGTCCGGGGCACCCGTGGTAGTGATCAGCCAGGGAACCGCGCAGCGGCTCTGGCCGGGGCACGATGCGCTGGGACAATCGCTTCGTATTGAGCAGGACCCGGAGCAGCGCCGGAGCTTGGCGGAGAATCGCAAGATCGGCAAACCGTCTTTTACGACAGTACGTGTCGTCGGGATTGCGAGAGATGTTGTGAACGGTTATATCGGGGAGGCAACGGATAAAACCTGTGTATATTTTCCAGGCAGCCCTGAAGCGGCCGGCTACGTTCTCTTCGTGCGCGTTTACGGTGATGCTGAGGTTGCGCGGCGAAGGCTAGACACCGCGCTCACGGCGTCCGTTCCCGGCGCTGTCAACCAGATCCACGCAATGGACGAAATCCTCACGGCGCAACTATGGCCGTTCCGTGTGGCGTACTGGGTGTCGTCGGCGATTGGAGTGCTGGCGCTGCTGCTAACGCTTTCGGGCATCTATGGCGTGCTGTCGTACCTGGTGACGCAGCGCACGAAGGAGATTGGCATCCGAGTCGCGCTGGGCGCGAGCACGGGTTCTGTGGCAGGGCTGGTATTGAAGCAATCGCTGAAGCTTACGGGCATTGGAGCGAGCGCGGGCGCGATGGCGGCGCTGGGCGTGTCTTATGTCCTCGCTTCACAGCTCGAAATGTTTATGTTTGACACGTTTGACAGCGTGGCGTACGGGGCGTGCACGGTGTTGGTGATGGCAGCTTCCGCGTGTGCGGCGTACTTTCCTTGCCGGCGGGCGGCGCGGATCGAACCGGTCACCACACTGCGGTACGAATGAAGAGAGCCGACGAGGGCGTCGGCTGCGGACGAGGGCGTCCGCCCATAAGCGCTAAGATAAGCGATGGCATTGGAAGCACCCCCGAATGGCCGAATTGAAGTACCGCCCGTGGGAAGGCGCGTCGATGAGGCCTTGAACAACGCTTGGCGGA
>Ga0326728_10015153_pt1 | contig 16105 bp, 12 predicted proteins | sample MB3enrmetagenome_FD_207602 | JGI IMG/M metagenome (GOLD analysis project Ga0326728, IMG submission 207602) | Lab enriched peat soil microbial communities from McLean, Ithaca, NY, United States - MB31MN | ecosystem: Environmental > Terrestrial > Soil > Wetlands > Peat | place: USA: New York...
GCGTGTGCTCAAAGGCATTGAACTGCTCTCGAGCCTGCCCCGCGGCAGCGGCGAGATGGGGTTCTACACGGGTTCGGAGTCGACGGTGCCGATCTCCTCGGTCAGGATCGCATCGGACCTGCCCGCGGCCGAGCGCACACCCCTTGAGGTACTGCGCACCGACAGCGCGACTTTCCGGACCGTGCTGGAGCAGCGCCGCAACCGGCGCGAGAGCTGGTTCCAGTTCAATCCCGGCCGCATCGAACTCTGCAATGTACCGCTGCCGGTGCGCTCGCCACTCCATTAAGCGGGACATATCAGGGTCAGTGTAGGGCTTTTGAACTGTTTAAATCGCGGTGTTCGCCTGAATAGGTCGATTTTGACCTGAGAATCTGAAAAAAAACTTAAGTGAACCGATTCAATACAGGTTCAGCACGTTATGATTCTCGCCCCACAGTCAGGTGCACATATGAACGCAACACAGGAATCCAATACCACCCAGCTGCCGGCCTATCGCAGCGGCTCTGCCGCCCGGCTCGCGGGGATACCCGTCGAAACGCTTCGCGTCTGGGAACGCCGCTACAAGGTCGTGGGACCGAGGCTTTCCCCGGGCGGCCAACGCCTGTATTCGAGCGCAGAGGTCAAGCGCCTCACACTCATCCGGCAGCTCGTGGACATGGGCCATCCGATCAGCGCCGTCGCGGCCCTCGAAGACGCGGCGCTTGCGGCGATGCGCTCTGAGTCGCGCTCACTCGAGAAGCCCATCGCCCCGCGCTCGAGCCGTACGCCGATTCGCGTCGTGCTGGTCGGGTCGCTGCTCACGTCGGAGCGTTTCGTGGCGATGCTCGTGGGTGCCGGTCTCGAGGTCGTCGGTCGCCTCAACGGTCTCGATCACGCAGCCAACGAGCTCTCGGGCACTCGCGCCGATGCGCTGCTCGTCGAGTTGCCGACCGTGCAGGATGCAGATCTGGATCGCATCCAGGCGGTCCATGCGGCCTGCGGTGCCGCGCATACGGTGGTGTTCTATCGTTTTGCGCCGAGTGCCGTCCTGCGGCGCCTGCGCATGGCCGGACATACGGTGACACGCACGACCTCCGACGTCCGACAGGTGGAGGCTTTGTGCCGCAGCCTCGGGCGTCGATTGGCGCAGGGACTGGACATGTCTCTGGATGAACCGGCACCACCGCGCTTCGATGAGGCCACGCTGTCCCGCCTGGCTGGCGCCGCCCGCACCGTGGAATGCGAATGCCCGCGACACCTCGTCGACCTGATCATGAATCTCGCGGGCTTCGAGCGCTACAGCGCGGAATGCGTCACCCGCAATCCACAGGACGAGTCGCTCCACCTGGAACTCAAGCGCGCGGCGGGTCGGGCGCGCTCGCTGATCGAGGAAGCACTCGAGCACGTGGCCCGGGCCGAGGGACTGGAATTACCACCGGAACTCATGCGCGCGTAGGGCCGGCCGGGCCCCGTACTTCCACCCAGGCACCACGCTGACGGGCGGAAGCAACGGCGGCCCGGACGCTTTCGATGCTGTGCAGGCCATCCTCTGCGCTGGGACAGCCGGTCGCGCGCGGATCCGGACTGCGCCTTTCGCGGCGCGCCAGGATCAGTTCTGCAAGATCGGCATAGATGTTGCCAAACGCGCCGAAGAAGCCTTCGGAGTGACCTACCGTGACGCGTGAGGCGCGGTCCGCCTCCGGTGAGAGCCCGGCCACGCCGCGCTCGATGATGCAGGTGCTGCCTCCCACCGGTGTCCAGTAGAGTTGATTTGGATGCTCCTGCTGCCAGCGCAGGCCGCCCTTCTCTCCGAACAGCTGGATCGTCAGCCCATGCATGCGGCCCACCGCAATCGCGCTGGTCCAGAGCCGTCCTACCGTGCCGCCGGACATGCGAAAAGCGACCAGCGCGTCATCTTCGAGCTGGCGTCCGGCGACCGTGGAGCAGAAGTCCGCGGACAGCGACTCGATCTGCTGGCCGGTCATGAACGTTGCCAGATGCAGCGCGTGAATGCCGCAGTCGGCGAGGATGGAGGAGACCCCTGCCTGCGCCGGATCATAGCGCCATCGGATGCGTGGATTGTCCGCTTCGGCTGCGTTGGCATGATGGCCATGCGCAAACTCAGCCACCACGACACGAATCCTGCCCAGGTCACCGCGCGCGATCATCGCGCGCGCATGCCGCACGAGCGCATAGCCGGAGTAACCATAGTTGACCGCCAGCAGCCGCTCGTGTCGTCGTGCGATGCGCACGAGTTCCTCGGCATCCTCGACGCTCGTGGTCAGGGGCTTCTCGCATAACACATCGAAGCCGGCCTCGAGAAAGGCACGCGCGATCGGGAAATGAGTGCTGTTGGGAGTGGCCACCGTCACCAGATCGAGCCGGTCCGCGCGCGAACTTTCTGCGGCGAGCATCTCACGCCAGTCGCCGTAGGCACGCCCCGCGGGAATACCCAGACGCGCGCCGAACGCGCGCCCACGTACGGGATCCACATCGAGTGCACCGGCCGCGAGGTGGAACGCTCCGTCGATGCCCGCGGCGATACGATGGGTGGCGCCGATCTGGCTGTCCTCACCGCCGCCGATGAGGCCCCAGGCCATCGCGGTCACAGGCCGAGTCCGATGCCGTGCAGGTACTGGATGTTGGCGGTCGCGTCCAGCAGGGTGGGACGGGCGCCGGACGGGTCCCGATCCTGTTCGACCGTGCCCCAGCCCGAGAACCCCGCTGCAGTCAGCGCATCCTTGAGCGCGAGGAAATCGACCACGCCATCGCCGAGATTGCAGAACAATCCAGAGGCGCACGCGTCATAGAACCCGATGCGCTCATCGATGGCGCGTCGTCGTACCTTCGGGTCGATGTCCTTGAAGTGCAGATAAGTTACGCGCTGTGCGTGTTGCCGGTAGAAGTCGACGGGATCGAACCCGGCATATTCACAATGGCCGGTATCGAGGCATATGCCCAGCAGGCTGGCATCGATCGAGTCGAGGACGTCCTCCAGCTCGTCCTTGAATTCGACGAAGCCCGCCGCGTGGGCGTGGATGGACACCTGCAGCCCGAACTCCTCCGTCCCCAGCTTCGCGACCGTTCGAAGCCGATCCATCAGACCGCTCCGTTCGCTGCCCCGCAGTCGCTCGGCCTCCGCTGCTCGCCCGGCCGTCGGCGCACGTCTGGGTGAAATGGAATCGATGAGAACCAGGCGGGTCGCCTTGTGCGCCACCAGGGCGCGGCAGGTCCGCTGGGTCGCATCCCATACACTCGTCCACTGCGCCGGATCGTGGAAGGGCCGGAACAGCACCCCACCGATGAGCGTCAGCCCTCGTTCCGCCAGCGCGGGCCCCAGGATCTCGGGATTCTCCGGCATGTAGCCCAGGGGCCCGAGCTCGATGCCCGTGTAGCCGGACGCGCGGGTTTCATCCAAAACCCGTGTCCAGGGCGGGTTGCGCGGATCGTCCGCAAATTCCACCCCCCAGGAGCAGGGGGCATTACCGATCGCAAGTTGCATGATGACTCCGGCACCTCCAGAACTAGATATCTGCTACGCGAACCCATTGATTCTGGCGACCGGACCTGGCCGCAGCGGCGAGCACCCGGGCAACCTCGAGCCCATCGCGGAACGTCGGGAATACCGGCCGGCCCGTATCGATCGCCTGCAGGAAATCCCGGGCCTCGATGACGATCTGGTCTCCGTAACCGGTGCCATGACCCGCACCCTCGCAGAAAGCTCCGAAGTCGGGATGGTCGGGGCTGGTCAGAATCTGTGTGAACCCGCTGCGCCCGCGGCGTGCAGCTCCATCGTAATACCAGAGAGAGTTCTGGTCCTCCGCGCCGAATCGCAGCGCACCGCGAGTGCCCGTGAGCTCGCATGCGTAGTTCATCTTCCGACCTGTGGCCACCCGGCTCACGCTCACCGATCCCATCGCACCGCCCTCGAAGCGGCACAGCAGGTTGAGCTGGTCCTCATTGGTCACCGTCTCGAAGCCCTGCGCAGTGGGGCGCTCCTTGTAGACGGTCCCGATGTCTGCGACCACGCGTTCGATGGGGCCGACCAGCCGCAGCAGGGCATTGATGATGTGCGGGGACAGGTCGCCCAGTGCGCCCGCGGAGGCATCGCGCGTGCGCCAGTTTGCGGGCTCGCGCGGGTCGGCTAGAAAGTCCTCCGTGTGCTCGGCACGAACGTGAATGATCTCGCCGATTTCCCCACCGGCGATCATTTCGCGCGCCAGCTGCATGGCGGGTGTGCGGATGTAGTTGAATCCAATCATGTTGGTAAGGCCCGCGGCATCGGCGGCGGCCACCATTGCACGCGCATCTTCGAGGGAGGCGCCCAGGGGCTTCTCGCAGAACACGGGCTTGCCGGCCCTGAACGCGGCCAACGCGATCTCGCGATGCGTGGTTTGCGGGGATGCGATGATCACCGCTTCCACGCGAGCGTCGGATACGAGTTCCTGCCAGCGATGCGTGGAGTGATTGAAGCCGTATTCTGCCGCCTTGCGTGCGGCGCCTTCGGCCGTGGTGCTGCAGATCACTTCGCACACGGGGCGAATGGGGGTATTGAAGCGGGCGCCCACGGCCTTCAGTGCCACGGCGTGCGCCTTGCCCATGTATCCCGTGCCCACCAGACCGATGCCTAAGGTTTTCATGGTGTTCCCTGCAGATCGCTTGCCGGCCAGGCCGGCACATCCGCGGTGTCGGGGGGGACCTCGAAGCTCACGAGGTTCGAGCGGAAGCCGCGAGTCTTCCAGGCACCGAAGAGGATGCCCGCAACCATCCAGACTCCACCGACCCAGCGCGACGCGGAACTCAGGCTGAGCCAGAGGACGGCGCACACCAGGAAACCCAGCACCGGGCTGACCAGGTCGATCCAGCGGCGCGTGTGGGTACGTACGTAGAAATGCATGAAGGCGGCCGCATTGACGCCCATGAAGGCGATGAGCGCGCCGAAGTTCACCAGATTGACCGCGAGCTCGTAGGCCGTCGTCTCTCGCGCCGTGAGCGGCAGTATCAATGCCGCAGCGAGCGCGAGCACGCCGACGAACACGACGTTATTGCGCGGAACGCGCCGCTTGGGCTCGACGATGCCGAAGAATGAAGAGGGCAGCGCGCCGCTGCGACCCATGCCGTACAGCACGCGCGCAGCACCGAGCTGGGCTGCGATGCCGGAGCCGATCTGCGCCACGATCAGCGTGGATCCCAGCACGATGAACAGCGGACTCCACGCGCGGCCCGCGACGAATGAGAACGCCGTATCGACGTTCGGGAAGCTCTCGGTGGTACCCCAGACCAGCTGGGCTGCATAGACTTCCAGCAGGGAGATGGCGCCGATGCCCACGCAGGTCAGCAGAGTGGCCGGCAGAATCTTGGCCGGATTCTCGGCTTCCTCGGCGAGCGTCGAGACCGCGTCGAAGCCCATGTACGTGAGCACGGCCACCGATGTCGCGCCCAGAACACCCATGCCGTTCCAAGTGCCTGGATCATAAAAGGGATGTGTGAAGAAGCCGGGAGCCTGATGCGGATGATGCAGGACGAAGATACCGCAGGCAACCAGGAATACGACCACGACGCAGCCGATCCCGACCGCGAGCAGCGCATTGAAACGCGCCGAGGTCTTGATGCCCTGTACGTTCAGCGCCGTGAACAGCACCGCAAACAGGATTGCCCACGCCCAGTAGGGAATGGTCGCTATGAATTCGTGTGACTGCTGGCTGCACCAGATGATGCAGATCAGCGGATTGAGAATGTAATCGAGCACCAGACTCCAGCCCACCACATAGCCTGCGACTGGATTGAACTCCTGCCCGACGTAGGAGAACGCGGATCCGGCGCTGGGGTAGGCCCGCGCCATACGGCCGTAGCTCACGGCGGTCAGCAGCATGGCGAACATCGCGATGAGGATGATGGACGAGACGTGACCATGGGCCCGGCTGCTCACGATGCCGTAGATCGACATCGGGGCAACCGGCGAGGTGACGATGATGCCGTAAAGAAACAGATCCCGGAGCGTGAGTGCGCGCCGCAGGCGGGGCTGCGTTGCCGTGCAGACCCCTGTGATTCTGGACACTACGGCTGCACTCCGAGCCCCGATGCGGCAACGACCCATCTGCGCATTCTCATGAGACAGGCCCCATTCCGCCTGCATTGCAAGCGCTTGCAAATATGGTATCCCTAGTTTAGGTTTGCTGTCGACATCGAAAAACGTCACGGGGCATTGAGTCAAATAGCCCCGGCATGCGCAGGCTGAGGGTGAGTCAAGGAGCAACGGTGTCGGACGGACGAGACTATATACGGCTCACGATGGCGCAGGCCCTCGTGCAGCACCTCGTGGCGCAGCGCATTGCGACACGCGACGGCGAGCAGTCCCTCTTCGGCGGTGTCTTCGGTATCTTCGGCCATGGCAACGTCATCTGCCTCGGCGAGGCCCTGCGAAGGGTCAGCGATACGCTGCCCACCTGGCGCGGCCAGAACGAGCAGTCCATGGGATTCGCGGCGGTGGCCTACGCCAAGGCGTACCGACGCCGCAGGATCTGCGTGGCCACATCCTCCGTGGGTCCGGGTGCCACGAACATGGTGACGGCCGCGGCCGTCGCTCATACCAACCGGCTCCCGGTCCTGTTTCTCTCCGGGGACACCTTCCTGCATCGCCTGCCGCACCCCGTTCTGCAGCAGGTTGAGCACTTTGGGGATCCGACCGCGACGGCCAATGACGCCTTCAGGCCCGTGACCCGCTACTGGGATCGCATCACCCATCCGGCGCAGATCATCCAGTCGCTGCCGGCCGCAATCGATACCATGCTCGACCCGGCGGAGTGCGGTCCGGCATTCCTCGGGCTGCCGCAGGATGTGCAGGGGATCGCGTATGACTATCCCTCGGCTTTCTTCGAGCCGCGCCTGCACCGGATCCGGCGTGTCCGGCCGGACCTGGAGGAAATCGCCGCGGCGGCAGCCCTGCTGCGCGCGGCGCGCAGGCCCGTGATCATTGCGGGCGGAGGCGTGCATTATTCGTTCGCCAATGAGCTGCTGTCGGACTTTGCGGCGCGCCGCCAGATTCCCGTCGTCGAGACCATTGCGGGCATGTCCTCGCTGCTGCACGGCGACTCGTGCAACTTTGGCACCGTGGGTGTCACGGGAACGGACAGCGCCAACGGTCTCTGCTCCGCGGCAGACGTGATCCTGGCGATCGGCACCCGTCTGCAGGATTTTACCACTGGGTCCTGGTCACTGTTCGATCAGGCAACGCAGCTGATCGGCTTGAACGCGGCTCGATTCGATGCCGCCAAGCATCGGGCGCTGCCCGTCGTCGGCGACGCGCGGGAGGGCGTCGCCGCACTCGATGCGGCGCTGGGTTCCTGGCGTGCGGATCCGGCCTGGATGGCGCGCGCGGCGTCGCTGCGGACTCAGTGGCAGCAGCGCAGGATTCCCGGTTCGCAGGATGCCGGCGCGCGGCCCTCCTACGCGCAGGTGATCCACGCGGTCAACCGGCTCTGTGCGGATGCCGATCGGGTCGTAACCGCGGCCGGTGGACTGCCCGGGGAACTCTCGGCCAACTGGCGCGCACGCGCCGAGGCCACCGTCGACATCGAGTACGGGTACTCATGCATGGGCTATGAGATCGCCGGTGGCCTGGGCAGCCGGATGGCGCAGCTCGCGCAGGGGAGCACGGGAGACACCATCGTGCTCGTGGGGGATGGCTCCTACCTGATGCTCAACTCGGAGATCTATTCCAGTGTTCTCACCGGCCACAAGCTCATCATCGTTCTTTGCGACAACGGCGGCTATGCCGTCATCGACAAGCTGCAGCGCGCCACAGGCAACCCGTCGTTCAACAACCTGATCACCGACTGTCGCAGCGCCGGTACTGCCTTCACCATCGACTTCACGACACATGCGCAGGCCATGGGGGCATCGGCCGAGAGCGTGCGGACCCTGGCGGGATTCGAGGAGGCTTTCATGCGGGCGAGGCAGTCCGAGCGCACCTATCTGATCGACATCAAGGTCGACCCTTATGCGTGGACCGAAGGCGGTCACGCCTGGTGGGACGTGGGAACGTCCGAGGTCAGCGATCGTCAGGAGGTGCTGAGCGCGGCGGCTGAGATTGCGCGTGGGCGCGACCGGCAGCGCCGGGGCGTCTGAGATGGCTTTCGGGATCCATACGCAGCGGCATTTTGCGGCCATCGTGCTGGGGCGCGCCGGCATGGATCTGTATCCGCTTCCGGACGGCGTGGAGACCGAGCATGCCGAGCAGTTCGCTGCGGAGATCGGCGGCTCGGCCGGCAATATCGCCGTGGCACTCACGCGCCGCGGTCATCGCGCCGCGCTGCTCGGAGCCCTCTCGGACGATGCCGTCGGCCGCTTCGTACGCCGGCATCTGCAGCGATACGACGTGGACACCTCGCGCTGTCGCGCGGTCGGGGGCAGCGTCCGCTCCAGTCTGGCCATCTGCGAGACCCGGCGGGAAGACAGCGAGACGGTTTTCTATCGCAGCGAGCCGGCCGATCTGCAGCTCGGCACGGAGGATTTCGATCGTGAATTCATCGCGAGCGCTGCGGTCCTGATCGTCACCGGCACCGCGCTGGCTGCCGAGCCGTCGCGCAGCGCCGCCCTCCAGGCGCTTCGGTTCGCGCGGGAGGCGGGTACCTTCTCCATCCTCGACGTGGATCATCGCGCCGTTTCGTGGCCCAGCACTCAGGAAGCCATGATCACGTACCGGCGCGCGACCGAATGGTGTGATGCGGTGGTTGGAAACGATGAGGAATTCGCCATCATCGCCGGCGATCCGCAGCTCGCATTGGCGAGCGCCGCCCGCCTGGTCGAGCAGGGCCGGCGATTCGTGATCTTCAAGCGCGGCAGCGCCGGTTCGGTCACGCTGACGGCGGAAGGCAGTTTCGAGACCGGTATCTTTCCGGTCGACGTCAAGAAGCCCTTCGGTGCGGGGGATGCCTTTCTCGGCAATCTGGTGGCGGCGTTGCTGGATGGACTGTTGCTTGGGCCGGCGGTCAGAAGCGCATCGGCCGCCGCAGCTCTAGTCGTGTCCAGACGCGGTTGTGCTTTCGCGATGCCGACTCCCCAGGAGCTCGAATCATTCGAGCACGAGCACCCCATGGCGGTGAACTGAGATCGCTCATGCACATTGCGCCGTTCGACAATCAGAATGCCCCCGTGGTCGATGTCAATGACGATGTGGTTCCGCTCGCGTACTTCAACATCGCTCGGCTGCGGGAGGGTGAGCGCTTCACATCGGACGTGCCTGGCTATGAGACCTGCCTGGTTCCTGCGCATGGCACCATTGATGTGGAGGTGCAGGCCTCCAAAGGAGGCAGTGCCCGCCTCTTCGAGGCCATCGGTCAGCGCGATTCGATCTGGGACGGACATCCGTCGGCGACCTATGTGCCGGTCGGCTCCACCGCACGGATCGTGTGCCGCTCGGCATCGGCCGAGGTGTTCGTCGGCGGGGCGCGCTTCGATGAGTCCTACGAGCCGTTCGCCGTGCGCGCCTCGGACATCGACCCCGTTCAGTACGGCTCGGACGATACCAAGACGCATCGGAAGATCAAGCACATTCTTGGCCAGAAGCCACCCGGACGTGTCGGGCGCCTGCTCGTCTCCGAGCTCTTCACCGTAGGAGCGGGTGGCTGGTCCGGATATCCGCCGCATAAGCACGACACGGATCGCCTGCCGGAGGAAACCCGGCACAACGAGATCTACAACTTCCGCTTCCGCCCGGAGAGTGGATTTGGCCTGCAACTGCTGCAGAGGGAGGGTGCGCCGCTGGGTCAGGCCTATCACCTGCTGAATGGATCGACGCTCAAGATAGGGGCCGGCTATCACCCGTGCGTCGCCGCACCGGGTCACGAGATGTACTACTTCACGATCATTGCGGGAGCCAGCCAGCGATCGCTGCGACAATTCTTTCAACCCACCTATGCATACCAGGTGGAGACGATACCCGGCATCAAGGACATGATCGCGAAGTTCCGCTGACCGTGCCGGGTCGTTCTCGAGGCAGACGGTCTCCTCCGGCTGCTGGGCTGGACAGGCCCGGATGGCGCCGCGTCCGGCGCCGCCTAGCCCTGCGTGATCCGCACCGACCGCCCGGTCTGCAGCGATTCAACGGCTGCATCGGCCAGCAGCAGCGCCTGCCGTCCATCTTCGAAACCGACGGCCGGCGGACGCCCCGCGGTCAACGCCTCGATGAAGTCATTCAGTTCGTCACGGTACGCCTGCTCGTAGCGCTGCATGAAAAAGTTGAGCAGCGGCGCCTCGGCATTGGTCCGGGTGGCGTCCCAGCTCCTGAGCGTGTGCGCGCGCAGATTCTCCGACTGCACCATGCCATGGGAACCGAATGCCTCGATGCGCTGATCGTAGCCGTAGACGGCGCGGCGCGAATTGTTGATATGGACCAGCGCGCCTGAGGCCGCGCGCATGACCACCATGGCGGAGTCGACGTCCCCGATGTTCCGCAGCGCCGGATCGACCAGCACGGAGCCGGCCGCGAAGACCTCCACGACCGCGTCGTTCCCGAGCAGGAAGCGCGCCATGTCGAAGTCATGAATCGTCATGTCACGGAACAGCCCCCCGGATCTGCGCAGATACGCGAGCGGCGGCAGTCCCGGATCACGGCTGGTGATGACGATCGACTCGAGGGTGCCGATATCCCCGCGCTCGATGGCCTCGCGCACCGCGCGGTGACTGGGATCGTAGCGACGATTGAAAGCGATCTGGATCGCAATGCCCGAACCCGCGAGTTCCCGACGGCAGTGCTCGACGCGCTGGATGTCCAGGTCGATCGGCTTTTCGCACAGAATGGCTTTGCCGGCGGCGGCGCAGGCCAGAATCAGGTCTACGTGGGTGTCCGTGGGCGTGGCGATGAGTACCGCGTCCACTGCAGGATCCTCGAGCACCTGCTCGATTCCGGAGGCCGCACGCGCCCCATGCAGCTCCGCCGTGATGCGGGCGGATTCCGCGTTGCAATCGTGGACCCACGCGAGCTGCGCACGCGGATGGCTCGCCGCGATATTGTGGGCATGCAATGCACCGATTCTTCCCGCGCCAAACAGGGCAAACCGGATCATGACTCGCGCTCCTCGCCTTTCAACGGGCGCAGAGTGCCCCGTACCACGGAATGGCATTCAAACAGACGCACGAGCTTCCGGTCCGGCGCCCGATCGATGATGCTGAGCAGCAGCTCCACCGCCGTGATGATGATGTCCGCCACGGGTTGCCTTATGGTGGTCAGGTTGTAGGAAGACCAGGATGCCATCGCCATGTCATTGAATCCCATGATCCCTATCTGCTGCGGTACCCGCACGCCCGCCTCGCGGCAGGCGTCGATGGCGCCCATCGCGAGCACGTCATCCCCGCAGAGCACCGCATCGATGCCGCCGTTGCGCAGCAGCTGCTTCATCATCGCATAGCCGGCCTCGTGGCAATACGAGTGACCGTAGACGACGGCGCATGGCGTCAGTCCGCCCGCAGCGAGGGTCTGCTTGAACCCGCGCAACCGGTCTTCCGTGGAGTTGGCGCCGGCAGGCCCACCGAGAAACGCGATGTTGCGGTAGCGGCGCTCCCGTAGCATCGCGCCCGCCAGCCGCCCGCCCTGCAGATTGTCGGCTCCGACGATGTTGCCGGAATGGGCTCCCGCCGGCCGGCCGAAAGCCTGGACGACCGGCATGCCCGCGGCGGCGCATTGCTCGGTAAATCCGGGTGGAAGGGTGGATGAGGCAACGATGACGCCATCCACGCTGTACTTGAGCAGCATGTCCAGCGCCACGTCGGTTCGAGCGCCGCCGGACAGGTTGGCGAGCAGCGGACGACGTCCCTGCTGCTGGAGCCGGCGCGTGAACAGGTCGAAGATCTCCATGAACAGCGGGTTGTCGAAGGCGTTGGAAATGAGTGCAATCAGCTCGGTTCGCTTGGTCATGAGGCTGCGGGCCAGCGCATTGGGCTGATATCCGAGGGCCCGGGCCGCAGCGAGTACCTTCTCGCGCGTGCGCGGGGATACGCTGGCGCCGGCCGTATAGGTGCGCGAGACGGCGGACACGGAGACGCCCGCCATCTTGGCAACTTCCTTGGCCGTTGCACGGCCCTGCAGGACTGCCGCCTTTTTCTTTGATCTTGCCGATGCCATCGTGCAACCAGCGCGCACACTCCGCGCGACAGCAATATATGGGAATCGTTCCACGACGCAACAGCGCATGCGGGGGCTGCCGGCGGCAGCCCCCGCTTGCAAGCGCTTGCAACGTGGAAAAGCGAGTGCTATAACAATTCAAAAGCGGGCCGACCAGCGCATCAGCGTGGCCGCCCAGGGCTCCGTTCAGAGGGCAACAAAGATGTACAACATCGGTCAGGAAGAGATCGATGCGGTCGCGCGCATCGTACGGTCCAGGCAGCTGTTCCGGTATGGCGTCGGGCAGGAATGCGACCGCTTCGAGCAGCGCTACGCGGCTTATCTGGGAGCCAGGCACTTCTCGCTGGCCGCCAGTGGCTCGAACGCACTTGCCGCCGCGATGATCGGGCTTGGACTCGGCCCCGGCGATGAGGTGCTGGTACCCGCGCACACCTATATGGCCACCGCCACCTCGGTGCTGGCGGTCGGTGCCATACCCGTCATCGTCGACGTCAATGAATCCATTACCATCGACCCGGCAGCCATTGAAGCGGCGGTCGGTCCACGCACACGCGCGGTGATACCCGTGCACATGTGGGGGACCGCCTGCGACATGGACGCCATCATGGAGATCGCACGGCGCCGCAAGCTGTTCGTCATAGAGGACGCCTGTCAGGGTGTCGGCGGAGGCTACAAAGGCCGCAAGTTCGGCACGATCGGGGACATCGGCGCGTTCAGCTTCAATTTCTACAAGAACATGACCGCGGGAGAGGGCGGCGGCGTCGCCACCAGCGATGACGCCGTGCTGCGCCGGGTCAACAATGCGATCGACCCCTGCCATGCATTCTGGACGGGGCGCAGCGAGGACGACAAGCCGTTCGCTGGCAACGGGGCACGCGCCTCGGAATTCATGGGTGCCATCCTCAATATCCAGCTCGATCGGCTCGACGGCATGATCAGCGCCATGCGCCGGGAGCGGGATCAGATTCTCGAGGGCACGCGGGACCTGGCAGCGCTCGGTCTCCGGCACGCATCGTTGAACAGCGCCGCGGATGACTGTGCGACCAATGTATTCCTGACGCTGCCCGATGCGAAGTCGGCGGAGTCATTCACGCGGGCGTTCCCCAGCGTGATCGCCAGCAAGACCGGCAGGCATACCTATACCGAGTGGGATCCGATCCTCAGCAACGAAGGTGCGGGACACCCCCTCATGAATCCCTACAACATGCCCGCGAATGCCGAATGCCGTCGCACCTATTCGCGCGACATGTGCGCTCGCTCGCTGCAGATACTGAATCGGACCATCCTGGTTCCAACCAACCCGCAGCACTCGGCGGATGACATCCGCACCATCATCCACAACATCCGCGCCGCTACGCGCGTCGCACTCGGAGGCCTTCGGCTCGAAGAGGCCGGCGTACGCCAGAGCGAGGTGCTGGATGCGATCAAGTATGACCTGAGAGAAGCGGCCCACTAAGGTGCCTCTGAACGAACGAGGGAACGAATGAACATGCATAACAACAGCGATCCAGCGAAGCGCCTGCGGTCAGGCCGCGTCATTGCCGCCTTGACGGGCCTGCTGCTCTCTACGGCAGCACTGGCCGACTTGTCCACGGACTCGAGTGCGGAAGGCGCTTCGGGCAGCCAGAACACGCTCGAGGACATCATCGTGACGGCGACCCGTCGCGAGGAGACCGTGCAGAACGTGCCGATCAGCATCTCGGCGTTTGGCCAGGAGGACCTGGCCGATGGCTACATCAAGTCGATCGACAATATCAGCGCGCTCACCCCGGGCCTGCAGTTCGCGGTACCCAACGGGTTCAGCTCGGCCTTTACGACCATTTCCATCCGCGGTCTGAACACCAACACCGGGCCGCCGACGGTCGGCCTCTACCTGGACGACACGGTGATTTCCAGCCGCCTGTCCGGTACGGCCAACCAGGGCAATGCCTACCCCGCAGTCTTCGATCTGGATCGCGTGGAAGTGGAGCGGGGGCCCCAGGGCACGTTGTTCGGCGCGGGCGCGGAAGCCGGAACGGTGCGTTTCATCACCAATCAGCCGAGCCTCACGACGTACACCGGTCAGGCTCGCACGGAACTCTCGGAGACCGAGGGGGGCCGACTGAGCTACGAGTATGGGGCGGCCTACGGCGGACCGATCATTCCCGACGAGCTGGGATTTCGCGCCAGCTTCTGGGACCGCCAGGACGGCGGCTGGGTCAACCGGGTCGATCCCACCGACGGCGCGCTCGTCGCGCGCGACGCGAACACCATGGACAAGTTCGCTGGCAAGGCCGCTTTGGCCTTCAAGGTGGGCGAGCTGCTGGTGACGGGAGACCTCTACTACCAGCGCGTGCACCAGGACGATGCGCGCCGCTTCTACGCAGCCTTTTCGAATGCGGATGCGGGCGTGTTCAACAACGGCGTGCTGCTGCCGGAGCGCTGGACGGATGACTTTACGATGCCGTCGATCAAGGTCACCGCGCCGCTGCCGTTTGCAGACTTCACGGCCAACGCCTCGCTGTTCAACCGCAGCGCGACCGAGATCCTCGACGAGAGCGCATTCGTGTGTCCGGGCGTGCAGACGCCGCCGGGCTCGGGTAACTTCGGCTGCGGCAATCCGCTCGGAACGGGCTATCCCAGCCTGCCTTCGCAGGTCGCCTACACGCCGACGGACCTGTTCATCCATGCCTACACCGCGGAAGCGCGGCTGGCCTCCAACGACCCGAATGCCCGCGTGGCCTGGGTGGCTGGGATCTACTGGGAGCGCCGGAAGCAGCAGGATTTCCAGACCGACTATGACCCGTACGCCTATCCGCAGTACTTCGGAAAGCCCGCACCGTGCGCGAGCCTGTTCTGCTCCATCATCCAGGACCAGCACGAGCTGTTCGTCGACGTGCAGACGGCAGCTTATGCGCAGGCGGACATTCACATCACCGACAAGCTGACGCTGACCCTCGGCGAGCGGGTGGCCCACGTGACGGTCAATGGTGCCGATACCACCGCCATCACCGCGCTCACGGGCGCCCCGCCCTACGCGGCGTTCCATGCGCTCAACAACCCGGTGACACCGCACCTGGGGCTCTCCTACCAGTTCGACAAAAACAATCTGGCGTATGTCTCCTTCAGTGAGGGCTATCGGCCGGGCGGTGGCAATGCGGCGATCCCCAATACCTCGGGGCCATGCGACGGACAGCCGCAGGTGCCGGGCACGTATGCTCCTGACTATGTCCATGCGCTGGAGGCAGGTACCAAGGACACGGTGCTGGATGGCAGGCTGCAGGCGAACACCAGCATCTTCTACAACCAATGGAACAACATCCAGCAGTACGTGAGCGAATCCTGCGGTCCCTATGCGTATGGGACCAATGCAGGCAACGCGGTCAGCGATGGCTTCGACTTACAGATGCGCGCACTGCTCACGCAGGAGCTCAAGCTCGACGTGAATGTGGGCTACGTCAATGCCTACTACAGCAAGAGCGGCTACATCCCGGGACTGGCCCAGAGCGATGCCACCATCCTGGTCCGCGAAGGCGACAAGGTCGGTATCCTGCCGCAGGTGAATGCGCCCTGGAACATCACCGGGGCACTGACCTACGACTGGCCGCTGAGCAATGGCGATAAGCTGCATTTCTGGGCCAACACGCTCTACACGAGCCGCAATCCGGGACCGTTCATCACGCAGAACACGGAGGTCAACGGCTATCCGCTGGCGGTCGCGGACCCTCCGACCCATCTGTACAACGCGCGCATCGGCTACGTGGTGCAGAAGTTCGACCTGTCGTTCTTCATCAACAACATCGCCAACAGCACGCCGGCACTCAGCAAGTACCAGGCCAATGGCAGCTCGAGCCTGATTACCTACACGACCTTCCAACCGAGAACGCTCGGCCTGACCGCCAGCTTCTCCTTCTGATGGGTGGTCAAGGCACGAGAGCCCGCCTGGTACAGGTCGAATGGCCGAAATTCGGCACGGCGGAGCGACCGCCTGTGGTATCCGCCGCGGAGTTGCAGTCGCGGGTTGAA
>Ga0326728_10015154_pt1 | contig 16105 bp, 13 predicted proteins | sample MB3enrmetagenome_FD_207602 | JGI IMG/M metagenome (GOLD analysis project Ga0326728, IMG submission 207602) | Lab enriched peat soil microbial communities from McLean, Ithaca, NY, United States - MB31MN | ecosystem: Environmental > Terrestrial > Soil > Wetlands > Peat | place: USA: New York...
CGGGGCCGCGCTCAATTGAGCGCGGAATGTCAGAGCGGATTAGATTGGGAAGGTCGTGACAATGCTTCAACGGGGCCGCGCTCAATTGAGCGCGGAATTCCTCTCATGTAACCCCTTCCAGTGCAAGCCCGCAACAATTGAATTGCGATTGCCTGCGTCCCTCGCATTGCCCTTCTCTTCCTGATGTTTCCTAGTTTCACAGTATTCGTTCAATATCAAGCGTTTACGTCGCGCGAGCGCCAGCGGGGTTTTCCTCGTCACCTCGCCGCTCGCAGGTTCAAATTGTCAAAGAGCACCGGGCCTCAGACCACGTAACACGGTGCGTCCAGTTTCGTGTAAGGCAGCCCTAAAGCGGTAATGACGCGGTCCCCTCGTCCTTCCGCCGGCCCAAGCGAGATGAACAGCACCTGGTCCTCGTCTTGATTGATAACCTGGCTGAGTTCCGTTTCCAATTCAATCTTTTCAGCTGGGCTTAAATCGCACTCGAAAACCGAAAACTGAAGGTGGTCGCCAAAATTGCGGCAGGTTTTGAAGATCCGCCGCAAGCGTTTGTCGTTCGCAACATCGTAGCAAACCAGATAGGTCGTGCGCATAATTGTGGTCAGATTCCGAACTCCCTAACTCAGTCAAAACCAATACCGCCAACTCGAGGAGATCCCCGCAAAGTTCCTGCTGTTTGCAACGAATAAGTGATGGCGGTTGGTCGACTGGTCATGACGTTTTATTGATGAGTGTATTCAAGCGGGTGGCGAACTGACGCTGGCGGCTTTTGAAAGCAGGCTTATTCTGCTTGCCCTCGGTTTTTTCGGGATTGGCGAGCAAGCCAGGGAAATGGTGGTTGACAAGATCGCGGAGGCGATGAATGGCGTCCGCATTCGCGGTGGTCTCCAGCTTGGCAAGCCACTCCTCGATGACCCCTTCTTTGGCAAAGGCGTTCTTGTCCTGGTCCCATTTTCCGGCCAGGGCTGCTTTCTCCAGCTCGCGCGCAATTGGGTTCAGCTTCGTGAGTCGGGCATCCAGCGCGGCTTTCACCTCGGCATCACGATGCTTCTTCTCGGCCAGTTCTTCGGCTTCTTGATCGCGCTCAAAACGCCCGTAGCCGACAGCGGTCTTCGCACCAGCACCCAAGGGAGTGTCGGCTGGAAGATTCCTCGCTCCAAGCGGCGTCCGGCCTTCACTGGAACACCGGTTTGATGTTTTGGACGAATCAGGTTCGTTCATATTTCTGGTTCAATTTCACTCAACACGAATCACCACCGAGAGGTTCACGCGACGCCCCTGACACTGGGCCGCGTTGCGCCGCCTTGAACATTTCATAATGGCGGCGAAGGCGGTCAATGTAGGCCCGATCTTGGAGGAGAATCTGGCGAAAGACCTTCAGCAGCGCCGGTGACAGTTTCGACTGCGGATTCAACGGGTCCAGACTGGCCTCGACCAGTTCTCGCGTGCTCTCGCGGTCGCTAGCCGACGCCAGCCTGCCGCACACAGAAGGGGTACGCGAGTGCGCCCTCTTCCACGCTCTCAAGGCGTTTCACCGACGCGGCAGCAAAAAGCAGCGAGCCTTCAATCATCAGGATGAAATCCCACGGATTTACCGCTGCTGGCGCATCGAAGCCGGCAGTGGCATTGGCGCCGCCTGCCGCGCCGGGAAAAAACTGGCCGACTGGCGCTTTGGTCGCCAGTCCCGGAGCCGCGAGGCCAAAGAGCGCCGCTTTTAGCCAACGCACGGATTCCGCCGTCGGCTCGCCTGTGGCGGGATTCATCACCTCGGTGATGCGCTGCATGAAGTTGTTCGTGAATTCCAGCCGTCCGTCGTTGCCGCCCGTGCCGAGGAGAGGCGGGAATTTCGCGCCGTCCTGACCGAGCACGAACACCGCGTCCAGCCACCCAAGCGCGTCTTCGGGAAAAGTATTGCGGCAACTTTGAAGAAGCAGCGTTTTCGTTTCGCCGTCCGGCTTCGCCTTCAAAGCAAGCCGTTTCAACTCCTGTCGTGCCACCGCCATTCCAACTCGATACGGCTCCAGGCGCAGCGTGTTGCTTTTTTCTATCGCAGTCAGTGCCTCATTGTTGTCTTTCGGGAAGAAGCCACTGCCGCCATTCCATGGCGCGAGCACCGCAGTAGGTCGGTAGCTGTGCGCGAGAAACTCTACGAGAGCCGCAGCGTCCGCCGACCGGTGAAGCAAGAAATGATCGTTTGACCAAGAGCCGCGTGCGTTCGCATCGACTTGTTCGGATACGAGGCGCAAGACGCCCAACGCTTTTAAATAGTGAGCGAGTGGGATGGGAGCGCAGCCGTTGAGGGTAAGTGTGGGCATGGACGTTTAGCTATTGGCGTCGGCGGTTACTTGCTCGCGCGAAGCACGGGCGTCGGCGGCACGTAACACGGTTTCAAGGAATGCGAGGCCGAACGGACCAAGACCGTCGCGAAGAGTAACAGTGCGGGCGAGCCACGAAGGGCCGTATGGACCTTCGCCCATCTGCATGAAGCTGAGATCCAGTGCGATTTCTGGCGTGGTCAACTCGCCCAGCGGGACGACAGGCAGTTTGTCACCTTGCCAGATGCCTCGCGCAAAAAGAGCGTCGGGCTTTTGTGGGTTGCCAGTTTCGCCCGGCAACGAGCGGATGGAGAGGCGGACTTTGCCGTGGTGTGCAGCAATAAGGTAGGCGACGAGGTCCCGTTCTGGAACGTAGGGCACTGCGACGAGCAACCACGCGAGAGCGGACGCAAGTTCGTGACGGAAACCGCGGCGTTCGCACCGACCGTCTTTGTCCGCAGACTTCGCCCAAAGCTGGCCTTCGTGCGCGGCGTCGCCGTTGCAAAGCATTTTCTGAAACTCGTTATGAGCCTTTCCGATGTCGTGCCACAGCGCGGCGGTCTTCAGGGCTGCGGCGAGAGCGGAGGCCAGTCCAAGTTCGCTGGTGAGGACATCTGTCTTGTCGATGACCTGCTTCGTGTGCTCGGCAAGCGTCTGCCAGCCGCCCGCAAAGGTAAGGCGGTTGTCAGCGTAGGACTCTGGATATCCGTCCGTCGGTGGGTGCGGCGTGGGTTTGTCTTTTGGATCCCCGCTCCAGCCGGTGGCATCACTGTAGCCACCACCGGACACGTCCACGAGATAGACAGCACCGGGGCGGGCGCTGTTGGCTTTTTCCCATTGTTCGGAAAGCGGATTCCAGCGCCACGCGCGCGCTTTCTTGCCAAGGAACTTTACAGCATCTCCGATGGAGACGCGGCACAGTTCGTCGCGGTGCGGCGGAGGCTCCTTGTCCGTCGGCATATTATCTTCGACACTGCGCCAGAAGAATTGCACGTCGTTGTCCTGCTCGTCGCGAACGTAGCGGGAGATGTCCAGGTCCTGGCCGCAAAGGTCAGGCGTTGTGTCAAACAAGTCCACAACGTCTCGGCGGCGGATAACAGGGCGAACGACTGGCTTTTCTTGGACGCTCACGCCGGCAAGCGAACGCAAGCTGGCGTCAGTGAGACTGCGAATGACGTTTTGCGCTTGGGTAAGTTCGTCTTTTGAGTAGGGTAGAAGCAGTTCATCCTTCGCATCCGGCTCAATGTCCACCCATAGAACTTCACCGCCTGAAGGATCCGCACGGCGATTGCAGCGGCCGATGCGTTGGACGAGCGAGGACCACGGCGCGAGTTCGGTGATGAGCAACCGCGCGGAAACATCCACGCCCGCCTCGACGGCCTGCGTGGCAATCACGATACGGTCGCCCCCGCCGAAAAGCAGCTTTTCGTGCGGTTTGCGATCTACGCGTCGAAAGCGAGAGTGGACGAGAGCGACCCGGGCCGGGGCGTAGAGCGGCGATTTGCCCGTCATTAGCGCTTCAAAAATCTGCTGTGCGCGATAGACACGATTCACGACTACGAGCGTGAGCGTGCCGGGCTGATGTCGCGTGGCGACAAGCTCGGCAAGTTGTTTCGCGTATGCAGGCTTGGTCGTCGGGGAAAGTGTCACCGGGCATGGAGCGACGCGCTTCTTCGCCTCGAACAACTCCTTTGGTCTGCCGCTCGCGCGTTCCGCATCGCTCAACGACTCGCGCGGCCAGCCGCCAGTTGGTGCAGGATGGTCCACCGTGGCGAGGCGAGCGTCGTCAAGCGTGGCGCTCATCCACCAGGTCGGACATTGGCCAAAGGTCGGCTTTTTCCCATCATGTCGAAAGCCGTCGAGCTGCGCGCTCGTTTCCACGCCCACGCCCATAAGTTGCGTCTCGTCCATTACCCAAAGGCAATCATTGTTGAGCAAACCAAAATGCATCGGCCAGCGGTAACGGCTCATGCCGTAGCCACGATTCAACGCTCGGCTGAGAAGCATGTCTTGCGTGCCAATGAGCATGGCGTTTTCTTCGGGATAAGTGTCCCACTCGCCCGCATCTTCACCGCCCATCAGAACATGGACACCGATTTTCCCTCTGTGGTTTTCTGGCTCCCCATTCCAAACCAATTTATGAGCGTTCAGCCACTTTTTGACTGCCCCCTCCGTCTGCTCCACGAGCGTTCGCATTGGAAGGCAATAAACAAGTCGGCGCGGCCACGTAGAATTCTGAAATTGAACACGATTCCAAAGCCACGCCAAAACAACAGCGGCCGTTTTGCCGAGCCCGGTCGGGACGGTGACAAGCTGAGATCGGCAGGTTGTGCCGGCATCGCTACCAGCAAGCCGTCGTTGGTAGTCGAATGGTTCATGGCCCGTTGCGCCATTGAAAAACCGATCGAAGTTCAGCGAGTTCATAAGTCGCCGCCTTCCACAATTTCATTCGCAAGATGTCTGATCCTGAACTGCATGAGATCACCTCAATCGCGCCAAAGTGGACCGGCTCTGCGTCGTTTCCCGGCGTGCTTTTAGTCCTGTACCAGAAAGGGTTACGGAATGCGAGCAAGAAAATCATAATTTTACGGCATGATTTAAGTGACGTTGATTTGGTGCCCAATTGAAGGATCGTTTGAGCAAATCAGCACAATCCGCTCTTTGGCTATGTCGGATTTGCCAGTCCGCAAGGTGCATCCTTCCAGAGGCGGCTCTTGCTGTCCTTGACCAGAAGTTCCAAAATCGCTGCACGGTGCAGAACGCATCCACAACACTGCCGGAAAGCCTTTCGGGGCTGATTGAGCGTGTCACGTTTTTCGACGAGGACGGCGGATTCGGTGTGCTCAAGGTCAAAGCCCAAGGCCACCGTGACTTGGTGACCGTGGTCGGCTCCCTGCCGTCCGTCAGCGCCGGGGAATGGCTCACCGCCCAGGGGCGCTGGGTTCAGGACCGGGAATACGGACAGCAGTTTCGGGCCGAGATGCTGACCAGCACGCCGCCGACCAGCAAGGAAGGCATTGAGAAATACCTGGGCAGCGGCATGGTTAAGGGCATCGGCCCTGTCTGCGCCAAAAAGCTCGTCGCCCGATTTGGCGAAGGAGTTTTTGACATTATCGAGAAGGCGTCTGCTCGGCTGGAGGATGTGGACGGCATCGGCCCAAAACGCCGGAAACGAATCAAGGCAGCGTGGGACGAGCAGAAAGTCGTCCGCGACATTATGCTTTTCCTCCACTCCAACGGCGTCAGCACAAGCCGAGCCGTGCGCATCTACAGAACTTATGGCGAGGGTGCCATTGAGAAGGTCCGCAACGACCCGTACCGGCTGGCCAAGGACATTCACGGCATCGGTTTCAAAACGGCCGACCAGATTGCCCGGAAGATAGGCATTCCGGTGGATTCTCTTGTCCGCGCCTGCGCCGGATTAAACCACGTTTTGCTGGAGGCCACCGGTGACGGCCACTGTGCCCTGCCGGCGGAACTGCTGAAGGACGAGGCCGGCAAGCTCCTGATGGTGGAGGCGAAAATTGTGATGGACGCTTTGGAGCGCACGGTGGCCAGCAACGATTTGGTCAAGGAAACTATCAATGGACAGGACCTGATTTTCCTGCCGCACCTGAAACGGGCGGAGGAAATCATCGCTGGCCGGATCAGGAGCCTTGCCGCTTCGCCGTCAGCGTTCCCAACAATTGATTTCGAGAAGGCGGTCGTCTGGTGTCAGCAGAAGACCGGCAAAGAGCTTGCACCCAGCCAGCGCGACGCGCTCAAGCTGGCCCTGTCGAGTCGGGCCTTGGTCATTACGGGCGGGCCGGGGACCGGCAAAACGACGCTCCTTAACGCCATCCTCCTGATCCTGCGGGCAAAGAAAGTGGGGTGTCTGCTCTGTGCGCCCACGGGCCGGGCGGCCAAACGTCTTTCCGAGGCGACTGGTGTCGAGGCCAAGACAATCCACCGCCTGCTCGAGGCTCAGTCCGGCACGAGCCGCTTTGGGCGAAATGAGGCCAACCCCCTTGACTGCGGTTTGTTGGCGGTCGATGAAATGTCGATGGCGGATGTGGCACTCATGGCAAACCTGCTGCGCGCCCTCCCGCTGAAGGCCAATCTGCTGATGGTGGGCGACATCGACCAGTTGCCTTCCGTGGGGCCTGGCATGGTGTTGCGGCATGTGATCGAAAGCAAAGCCGTGCCGGTAGTGCGACTGACGGAGGTCTTCCGGCAGGCGGCCCACAGCCGGATTATCACGAACGCCCACCGGATGAACAAAGGGAAAAGGTTGGAGATTCCGGCCAAAGGTGATGAGTCGGACTTTTTCTTCATTGATCGGGGGGAGCCGGGGCAGATTGCGGACACGCTGGTGGGGATGGTCAAGACGCGCATCCCGGCCAAATTCCGGCTCGACGCCATTCGGGACATCCAGGTGCTCTGCCCGATGAACCGTGGCTCATTGGGCGTCCGCGAATTGAACGTCCGGCTCCAGAATGAACTCAACCCGGCCCGCGCCGATGAGCCGGTCCTGGAGAAATTCGGCTGGCAGTTCCGTCCGCGGGACAAAGTGATCCAGACTGAGAACGATTACGACAAAGATGTATTCAACGGCGACATTGGCCAGATTGTGAAAATCGACCCAGTTGAGCGCGATGTCACAATCCGCTTCGATCAGCGGGAGGTCGTTTACGATTTTGGGGAACTGGACGAGGTGTCGCTTGCCTACGCAATCACCATTCATAAATCGCAAGGATCGGAGTTTCCGGCCGTGGTCATCCCGTTGGCAACGCAGCAGTATATGCTTCTGCAACGCAACCTCGTTTACACGGGAATTACCCGCGGCAAGAAACTGGTCGTGCTCATCGGGCAGCGAAAAGCGCTGGGGATGGCGGTGAAAAACAACCGGACGGAGAACCGTTTTTCAGGTCTGCTGGCTCGGTTGCTCGTGCTGGACTAAATATGCTCACTTTAACCAGATGATGGTGACTCCTTCGTTGGTTGCGCCCAAATCTGGGTCACCGCGCAACTCCGGCACCGCTTCCAGCAAGTCCAGCGTCGTTTCATTGAAGATGGAGAAATCTTCGCCCGCGATAAAATCCTTGATAACCCCTTCCTTTTTTCGCAGCCCGAACGATTTCCGCAACCCGATACAGAGCGTTCCACCTTTGCCCGAGGAACCGTAGCCGTGAATCACTTTTAGCACCTTCACTCCCTCTCGCTTGGCCTGCTTGATTCCCGCGATTACCACACGCCGCGCATCATCAAGGGTGGGAAACCCGGCCTCGACGTTGAATGTCCGAATCGTGCTCATTGGCGTTCAGGCACAAGGTCTGGCAGCGTCGCCACCAAAGGGCAGTTTGTCCGGCGCATAAAGGCCAAGGAAGCGGGCGAAGTTGCCGCACTCAACTTTGCTTCGGCTGGATTTGTAAAAAATCAGGTCGCTGGCCATGAGTTGATTGTAAACACGGCTGGGACGCGGGCGACGAGAACTTTTCCCAACCCGCTTGCTTCTGCCAACTCGACTACGCCCTCGGTTTCAATTGCGTTGCCGCCGCCGAGAGAAGCTCACCAGCGACGGCGATGGCGTCAGCCGGGGTCAAAACCACGGAAGCCTTGAACGACGTGGCGGCCACATCGACTTCGGTCGGAACCTCGCGCCGAAGTTGAAGCGTAATCGCCTGCGGGTTGCTGTAGATGTGGATGGCGTCCCCTGATTTCAGGAGAAATCTTTGGACGCGAGTGCCTTTGGGTGTTGCCATATAGCGTTTTCCATCATCGGTCTAAGTCGTGCCGTCTGTGCAACGCCTCAGCCCCATTCGGATTGTCGATGCGGCTGAAGCTTTGCATCTTTCCGCAACTGTAACGACCTGCGCACTCAACTTTTTTTGAATTCTTCATGTATGCCCAACTCCCTCAGCGCCGCGTTCAACTGCTCCGTCGTCTGGCCCTCTTTCAGCGTTGCCTTAACCTTAACGTCAATCTGAAGGTCATCGGCCTGAGCCAGCCGGGTGAGCACCTTTAAGCTGAAAAGATTCCACTGCTCACGTTTTAGTTCACCTTCCCATACGACGACCGTGGCTTTCGGGGCAGTTGGTGGCACTGGCGGCGTGACCGGAGGTTCAACTTGCGGTAGCGGCGGCTGTGTTGGAGGTGGAACCGGCGGCACAGTGGGCGGCGGAGCACCCTGCTTTAGCGCCTTCGCCTTGGCGGCGGTCAGGAGATATGTGTCATAATCGAATGTGATGTCGGCAACCTCGACGGCCTCCTTAAACCATACCCGGTCGAGGCAGGTAGCGTCTTTGCCGGAGGCCAATCCTAACATGCCTTGGCTTACGGCGCGGGTGATGGTCACCTTGAGAGCGTCGTCTGCTTTTTCGAGTCGCGTAAATTGGCCTTGGAAAAACGCAGCTTTGAGGCCCGCAAGCGGCCACACGCCGGACTCCTTTAGCGCCGGGGGCCAGTTGCGCTCGATGTAGGACGCGCCGATTTCACGGCTCAACAGGCTGTCGTGCCGCAGCCGCGCCAGAATGGCCGACGTGATGGTTCGTGCTTCACTCTGATGCAATTGCCCCAGTGGAATCTCCTTCAACTTCGCGCCGCTCGCATCCCATAATAACAGACGGTTGTAGCTGCTCCACACCCGGTCTTCGATTTGTCCCTTTGCCTCGTTCAATTCGCGCTGGATACGCCTCACGTCCTCCGGTTCAAGGTCGCCAAGGGTTCCTCTGTTTGCATCATCCGCAACCGCTTGCCACGCGAGCAATTCTTCAACGCCGCCCTTCAGTGACCCGCTGCCTTCGCATGCCATCCACAGGACACCGCCGGGATTCTGGCGCGAGGATTGGCCGCATTTGCGTGTCCATTCGGTAATGCGTTGACGCGATCCGGATTCCTCGCCCTGTTCAAGTGTTTCGTCGGGGCGCAGCACGGCCATTGTCAGCATGGCCTGGTCAACGATGTCGGTGGAGTCCTTCGGGAACAACGACAGGTGAATCTCGGTCTCCTTTTTGAACACCGTTTTTACCAATTCGCTCATGTTCCGCTTCACATCGTCAGGGTCGAGGGCCTGCTTTCGGTCGGCGTGAACTTTCTTCAGCGTCGGCACATGGCCGAAGCGCCAACCGTCCACGCCCACGCCGCGCAAGAAATAGCAACGCCGCTCCAAGTCCTGAACGGCTGTATGCACAAGGGCCGTGTCCGTGTCCGGGTCGCCCACGGCGAAATAAAGTTCCGGTAGGTGCGCGGACTTGTCGGTCTGCCCGCCGCATGATTCAAAGAACAAGGCCCTGGCCACGCGCTGGTGGATCATCGTTCGCCCCGCGCCTTCCGCGTCCTCGTCGTCCAACGTCTCCGCATGGGACTTGGCCTGGCCGGCGGGCGCGGAAATATCCGCCTGGATTGCCGCCTGCAATCGCTGCTCACCCATCTGGCGAAGCACGGCGGACAGGAATTCCCGATCCGCCAGTGGCGCGGAACCGAGCGTCAGCAACGGCTCGCGCCGGGCCTTGCCATAGCCCTCCCGGTACGCGCACGAAATCCACATGCCCAACATCGCCAGCGTTGTGCGGGTCTGCTGAAATTGTTGAAGTGCCTGCCATTTTCTTTGAAAGACGGTCAGGGTCGCCGGATGGAACGGGTAGCACGCCTCAAATTGGGCGCGTATCTGGTCTTCCGACATCTGGCCCCATTCGGGCGGAAGCCGGTCACGCTGATTGAACACCCATCCGGCAAACTGCCGGGAAACCGCGCGGCGCATACTGTCTCGTCCGCATTCCTCGAACAGCCGCCGCCGCACGATCTCGCTGACTTCCGACGCGTCGTTCACCACAAGGTCTTTGCCCACGCGGCCCACGATTTTGGTCAGCTTGTCCTGCCACTCCCGCAACTCATCCGTCATCTCCGTCGGCGAAGCGGGCAGGCTGAACAAGCCGACCGCACGCTCTGCCGACGTAAGCGCAACCGTGAGGTTCTGCATGAATGAATGAAACGAGTTCGCCTGTTCCGGGTGCCTGCCGAGGTAATTCAGCGTCTCGTCGAACAAAATCAAAACCGGCTTGCCCACCAGCCGGAGCAAGTCACCAATGGCTTTTGTCCCCGGCGCGGTCTTGCTGAACAGGGCGCGGCCCTTTTCGCCAGCCAACTGGTCAGCCAAGTCGAGCCACGGCGTTTCCCGGTTGGGAGTAATATCCCATGAGTTGCCGACGAATATGGCGACCTTGGCTTGGGAAATCTCGTTCAGACCCGTTGCCTTCATCATGTCGGCAACGCCTGAGAAATCTTTTCCCCTGGCCCCAGTGTTGCACAAATGATAAAGTGCCGTGAGGGTGTGCGTTTTGCCCCCACCGAACTGCGTGATGAGCGAGAGCACAGGCGCGGTGTTCGCTGTTTCGCCATTCAACCGGCGCAGCACCATCCCGCAGTGGTCAACGAGCGCATTGGAGAAATAGTTCCGGGCGAAGAACTTCTCCGGCTTCACATAATCGGCAGGCGCGGTGCCCGCCGCGACCTGCTCCAAGTGAACGGCAAATTCGCTGGGATCGAGAGAACGGCCTTCGCGCAGTTCCGGGCGGGGCAAAACAACTTTATACCAGGGTTCCATATATTACCACGGAAACCTTCCTGTCATGCGGTTAATCTGAGTTCGCAGCTTTGCATCTAGCCGTTCAGCCAAAGCCGTCCACGAGCTAAGATAACCCTTCACCTCGTTCTTGTTTATGTTGATGCTCGTCCCGTGAACAATTTTATTCCGTAGTTCATTGAACTTATGTAGCCGGTTGCGCATTGTCTGGTTCGAGCATCTTTGCCATGAAATACCACCAAGAATGTCGTCGAAACCTAGCGTGGCGAAAAGCCATTTTATATTGTCATTGTTCGGGTTTCCCCGCGTTGGGGCGGCCTCGGTCAGTGTTTTAAGATTTGAAACGTGGCCTGTGAGGAGTTTTGAAGCGGCCTCGCGGTAAAGGTCCGTAATGAAGCCCTGGAGATGACCGGACAAAAGTGCGATTGCTGCCTTGTTTAACGCTTGAATTTGCGGAGGGCGACCCGGCCCAGGTGCTGCGACCAAGTGAGTCACGACATTTGCGACATTCGCCAATCCTCCCGCATTGTGTGCAGCGGCGGTAGCTCTGTAAAACCGCAAGAGCGCTGTGTGTGCGGCCAGAAGTTGTTCGACTTCTTTGAGGCGAAGCTGAAAATTGGTGAGAGCATCAGATGGCATATCGTTATTAGGGTTAAATTTGGCTGCGTCACTTGACTCCTCTCATAGCAGCCTGGACGCCTTCGAGCATCCGGCGTTCGTCGCTGCCGTCTGGATATAGGGCGTTCAAGGCAAGGGCGAGTCTCTCAAATCGTTTGCTTTGGCGCAACTCTGTTTCCAAAACCTGGCGCAACAGCGTGCTGCGGCCAAGGCCGAATAAAAGCATGGCGCGGTGCAGACGGTCGAGCGTTGTGAATTCGGCTTCGGTGGCCGGTTTGCCGGGAGCGGGCTTGGATTTCTGGCCGCGCTTGGGCTTGGACAGCAGCGCGGCTTCCTGTTGTCGTTGCGTCAGCAGGCCCAATTCCATCTGTTTTACGTCTTCCAGACTGATTTCCAGACCGGGGCGCGTGGCCGCTTCGCCCAGCATTTGTTCGCTGCGCTCGCGGACGGGCATAAGGCGCACGATGCCTTTCTCGATTTCGATGACGCGGTGTTCCAGGGCGGCATAATGAATCCCCATTGGGCGTGTGATGCGAATAAACGTGTCGAACGGCATGGAGAATCCGGCCTTGGCTTTCTTCGGCTTGCCGTCATCCTCGTCGTCGTCCTCGTCCTCGCCCTCAGCGGCAGTTTCGGGTTTCTTTCCACCGTTGCCGTTGGCTTTTGTGGCTTGCAGCGTCCAGAGGAACAACGCGGTCATACGCGAATCTTCCTCGAAGCCTTCCGTCTCCGCATCACCGAGCACCTGGCGCAAGGCTTCTTTGGAAAGCGTCTCAAAAACGTAGGCGAGGAAACCGCGCTGTTCCGGCTCAATGGCATCCGGGTCGCCGCCCAGCGGAACTTCGAGGTCGGCGGCTGTGAGCACTTTCTCAAATTTGCTATAAGATTCCAGTGCCGGACCGAGGCAGGAAAAAATGGCGTCCGCGCCGCGAACCCCATGCTTGACCAAAGTGGGTAGCCATTCCCGAATCCGCTTTTCCATCGCAGCCTTTACCTCAGTCCAATCCCCAACGCCCGCATCGACGGGGCGCGGGCGACAGATGAGATGGACACTTCCGGCTAAAGCCGCGGAATCGCGGGCAACCATGCGGGTCGCCATTTCTGTCGTGATTGGCCACGAAGCGGAGATGATAAACCCGGCCTGCAACATTCCAGACAACAATGCTTCCCACCCCTCCGTGGTTTTGTGGGCGAAAACGACGCAGGCAACGGCGTCATCGCGCATCACCCGGCGCCCTTCTCGGAAAGCGGACGCGATTGTGCGCTCAAAGAATGCGCCGTCTTTAGGCTGACCATTCACTATGTGAGATTGATTCCACACACATTCCTCGGCCTTAGGTGTGAGTCCAGTTTTACTGTCAACACGCACGTTAATTGAAGGATGATGTGACAAAGCTCGCCTAAGCCACACGAAGAAGAAATCAGAAAGGTCCGCGTAAGGAATTGAATCGTAGTACGGCGGGTCAGTGAACCACACGCTCGCACTCTTAGAGGGCAAGGGGGACTGGCAAGCGTCCGCCTGCTGGGCCTGCCCAATGGTCGGACTTGACGACCATTTCTCAGCCACGTCGCAGACCAATTCGTAACCACTTTCCCAGTTCCCCGGGGCGTCCGCAGTGGGAACAACTTCGGCGAAATCCCACACAATTGGCAGTGCTTGTCTCCCAAATGCGTGCTGCATCTTCTCCGCGTGAGCGTTCCAGCGAGTCAGTGACGAGACGCTCATCACTACGCGGTCAAGAGCAAGAGCGAGCGCCAACCGGAGTGATACGTCGATGTTCAAGTTTTTGGGAAATTCACTTAACCTCGCGAGCGCGAGCTTCTGTCGCGCTGTGAAAAGATTTCCGAACGACAGTATTCCGCACCGCGTTACAGCAGATAGCCCTCTTGCGTTTGGAGAAGGTCGCACAGGATTTATCCGCTCAATAAGGACAAAGGAATTCGGAAGTTTGGACAGCGCATTTTTCGCGTTATACACGGCCTTGTAATCACGACTCTCTGCCGCCCGATAATTTCGCCCTTGGACGCCCTCTCGAACGGTAACAACCGACAGCAGCAATGCGCCGCCAACTCGACGGCCATTATGGTCGAATTGCACATCAGATCCGCCCGATTGGCTTGTGAGTTGCGCTCTCATGCGCAATGCGGGAAGCACCACGTTACAGCACGGGCAAACAGCTCTGCCATTTTGAACGGTGGGTTTCGGAACTTTTTTGTCTTCTTCTGGTTCAAAGACATCCATCACGACTTGTGGTGCTTGGCCTTGAGGTCTTTCGGTGCGATAACGGAGCGCCCGTGTCCGACCGGCTTTGTTGCTCAACCAAAACGAACGCACCAATGGAATTTCCGCGCCACAGCCTATGCCTTCGCAACGCACCGTCCGCGCCCAAAGGTAAGCGATGGGTCGGCTGCCATCCGGGTCGGATGGATAGAATTCCGCAAGTTCCTTTTCCGCCGCTTCCTTTACCTGCTTACCAACGTGGCGCAATGCACCGGCCAGGCCATAAATCGCTACTTCTTTACCTTTATTATCCTTCAGTTTGAACTCCGCGTTGCCGTAGCGCGGGATGTCTTCGAGCAGCGTTTTGAGAATGAGGAAGGCGACGGGATTGAGATCGCTGGCAAAGGCTTCGCAACCGAGTCGCAGTGCTTCGAGCGGAATCGAGCCGCCGCCAGAAAATGGGTCCACCACCAGAGGCGTTTCTTCGGGATGCGCAGCTTTGACGAGTCCCCGGCCAATTTCCAGGTACATCGTGTTGGCGGCGTGATCCCAATTGGCAAACTCGCCGATGAATTTCAGGACCAATTCGCGCAGTTCCTCGTCGGATTTACTGGCGCAATCGTAACGCTTGGCCAGAAGTTCCCGCGCCGTGGCTTTGAAATCTGGAGGACAATCCCTGTCGCACGGATCGGGCAGGAGCAATCCGAGCAACACCGACCGGCACGCCGCCAGCGGTCGCCGCGCCCACCAAAGATGCAGTCTTGTCGGATGGCCGGGCGGCGTGGATTTCTCCCGCGCCGAATGGGCGCTCACCGCCGCTATCGGGAAGTCAACTTCGATGAGGCGTTTACAGGAGGCGGGGATCATGGAAGTGCAGAGTGCAGAATGCGGAGCGATGAATTGAGTGACATCATGTTTTCGTCTTTGGCCTGTAGTCACGTGGGTCAAGGCAGGCATCGTAAGTGGCCCGGTCAATTTTAATCCAGTCCGTGCCGTTTATACCGCGCGGTTTGGGCACGACCGGGCTGACAGGAAACGCGCAGGCGGCCTTAATCCACCGTGCCTGTTCCTGGCCGATGACGCGCAATTCGTCGGCGACTTCGGAAAGGTCCTGATCCTGGCTGAAGATAAGGGCCACGTCGAATTCCTGTCGGTGGGCAAGCCGGACGACATCCAAAGCCAAGCGGACATCCACGCCTTTTTCGCGCCCGACGAGCACGGTGAGTTCGCGGCCATCTGGCAGTTGAACAAGTTCGTTGCGGTAACGCAGCAGACGCCAGAAGACGTGGACGCCTTGCCGACCCATCTGGGCGAACTTGGCCGTCCAGAAGTGATTCCAGAAGGGGTTGTCCGTGACATCGGGAATCCCGGTGTAGAAACGGACCTGTCGCAGTTCCCAACCTTGTCGCGGGCAAATGCTTTTGGCGAGGGCGTGAACGTCGTAGTTCGGATAATGGTAGCCAAAAGCAGTTTTGGCCGAGCGGTAGAGGTTCTGGCCGTCCACGAAGGCTACGGCGCGTTTGATGGCGGGTTCTGCTGGCATAAGTCATGGAGAAAAAATAACCCCGTCCGAGGCCGTTGCCGGCGTGTCGAACGGGGAGCAAGTAAAAGCAATTGTTCCCGTGCTGCAAATAACTATAGCAGGCCGCTGGCCTGTGTCAACGGCCAATATTCCTTCAAAACCCTTCATTTTTCACCTCCATAGGCCGGGGCATCCTCCTTCAACACCATCGGCTGTGTCATCGCGTTCACATCAAGCCGATAGTGCTCAATCTTTTTGACCTCGTGCCACGGGAAGCGGGCCGGGTCTTTGATCGGGTCTTCCAGATTCGGCGTCGTGTCGCAATGGGTGACAACGTAAAGCCAATAGAGGTCGCGCCGGTCCTCCGCAACCCGCTTTTCATTGGGCGATAGGAAAATGCTGCCCGTCGCCGCGCCGATCCCTTTGACTTCGATGAGCCGGAGTTCGCCGGACACAGGATGCAGGCTGCGGATGTCAAAGCCGATGTTCTGATCCTGCACGTCTTCCACGTTGCAGCCGCGAGCTTTCTCGTGCGCGATGACGGCGGCGATGGCTTTCCGCTCTGTTTCGCGGTCGGTTTTGAGATTCGTATGGGCCGGGATATTGCGCTCCGGGTGCGGGAGCACAAGCGCCACACCGATGCGCTCGACGCCCTGCAACGAAAGCGATCGCTGGCGGGCGAGTTCGCCAAGCCGCAAATCGCGGCGGCGCTGGAGGTCTTGCACCTTCTGCCCTTCAAGCTCGGCAAGACCCGTCGCTGTCGGGTCGCCCCGATCCTGGGCGAGCAGATGTTTGGCGAGCACGTCGTTGCGTTTGGCGATGAGTTCCTCGAAACAGGTGCGGACGCTGCGTTCAATGAGATCGAGTTC
>Ga0326728_10015156_pt1 | contig 16104 bp, 15 predicted proteins | sample MB3enrmetagenome_FD_207602 | JGI IMG/M metagenome (GOLD analysis project Ga0326728, IMG submission 207602) | Lab enriched peat soil microbial communities from McLean, Ithaca, NY, United States - MB31MN | ecosystem: Environmental > Terrestrial > Soil > Wetlands > Peat | place: USA: New York...
GCAGGGGAGGCCATGCCCATGGCGTCTTCCTGGATCACAATGGTTTTTCCCGGCGCCCAATACCCGTAAATGTGGCCGTAGCCTCCTAGCTTCGGCTTCACGATGGAGAAGTGCATATCCAGTGCTTCGAGGAGTAGCTGGTTCACGCGTCCCGCCGCTTTCCTTATGGCCCTGGGATTGTCATGAAGGTCCATGAAAAAATCAGTCATACCTCGCATTGCCGCCAGGATGTCGGAGGGGCCGCGCAAAATCGAGGGACTGATCCAGCAGTCGGATGGAGCTTGGTTCTCCAGCCATTCCGTTTGGCGGCGCATGCACTCAAACCAGGCATTACGGCGTGGAATTGGCACAGTCTCCAACTCATCAATGGATCCAACGAAGTGTCCCGGCGCAAGTGAACCCTCTGCGTAGCGTACGGAGCAACCACAGCAGGCCTCTAACCAGGGAATGGCACGCCACGGGGCAGAAAAAGCCAGCAGATCGTCACAGGACAGGTCACGGTCCCTCTCGTTGAACCAGTATTCGTACTCGGTCATCACCAGTTCTGGTTTTACATCCTCCGGAGTCACAACGTGTTCCGGAAAGGGACGGCGCAAGAAATTTATGGGCATAAAGATACGGTCATTGCAGATTCCTATGGGGGGACGGGGCGTACCTTTTCTTCCCCAGAACCCATCCCGGAAGCGTTCGATGCTTTCTTCCAGTTGTGCCCGGTCCCTCATGTTCATGTCTCCTCTCGCCAACGATCATCCGTTCATGAAACCTGACCCGGATTCGCCAGGGCGGCGCGCGCCGTGTTCAGTCCGCCGCCGGCCGCAACGTCCGTAGCGCCGACCCATGGGAACCTCGATGCAGTTCCTTCAGGCGCTTTTCTTTTGGGGTCCTGGCTCCGAACGACCCTGGACATTATCACCTTCCAGAGCCGACGTAAAAGGGAGCTGTAGATGTTGTGACAAGTAATTCGGCTCAGGAAGCTTGGGGTCAGAGATCTCAGGGAACAGGATTAAATTGGACCGCAGGACGATTTGCAGATTGAGGTATCTTGTCGGGGGGATGGACGCGCCATTCACAAGGTGATCCACTGCCAAGTGGACGGCAGTCCGCCCCTGCGCTCGGGGCCGTTGGTACATCGAGGCATAGATGGTTCCGTTTTGGAAATAGGGTACCATCCTGGGGGCAAGATCGGTGGCAATGAGCCTCACCTTACCCGATAGGCCTGCCGCATCAAGAGCCTGGCATGTTGAGAAGTACAACCCGGTCGACATATAGATACCGTCGATGGACGGAAACCGATCGAGTAATGCAGCAGACTTCGGAAAAGCCTCTGCATCGTCGTCATGGTGCTCAATGACCTCAACAACCCTGCCTCCCGGGCAGAACACTGGAAATTTCTCAGAAAAGCCCTTCACCTTTCTGCGGTGATCTTCGACACGGAGCATCCCGGTCATAATAGCCACTCGAGAATTCGGTCGCGCAAATCTCGCCATTAGTTCCGCGGCGCAATTGCCGTTCAATTCGGGGTCCACCGAGATCACCGTGGAACGGGCGCTGCCGGGGGCATCCGTCGTTACACACAAGACGGCAATCCGCCGCTTGGCGGCCTCCTCAATCAACGGCGCAAGGCCATGCGGGTCTCCGGGCGCAAGAATAATCGCGCGAACGTCGTTATCGAGCAGCTCTCGGACTTGCTCGACTTCACCCGTACCGAAGCGCCGAACCAGTCGGCTGAGAATGCTGATGCCCAGGGATTCGAAACGGCGCGCCTCTTCGAGAACGCCAACCAGGACCTGTCTCCAGAAAAAATCACTCACGTCCGGGAGGCACACACCGATGCTCAGGCCGGGACCGCCCATCGCTAGTAGGCGGGCCGCCAGATTGGGTTTGTAACTCAACTCGCGAGCAATGCGGAGAATCCGTTTACGCGTCGAGGGGTTGATTTCCGTGCGGCCATTCAGCGCGCGATCCACCGTCGCGATCGAAACCTTCGCCAGTCGCGCGATGTCCTTGACACTGGCCTTCTTTAGAGCGGTCATCTCTAATTTTCATGATAGTTTATGCAAGCCAATCTGTAAAGCCCCCGGCGGCAATCGAGCCTCTTGAAGGAATGTAAGCCTCTCGGGCAAAATATTGGCCGCGAGTTGCGACAATCATCAAGGCGGGAACCAAGCGTGGCTGTGGGAATACAATGAAAAATCTGCCTCTGCCGAAAGTCTATCAGTTGCTCGAACCGGGCCCGGTGGTCCTGCTGACGACCGCCCGCAAGGGTCGTGCCAACGTCATGACGCTATCTTGGCATATGATGGTCGAGTTTGAACCGCCGCTGGTTGCCTGTATCGTCAGCAACAGGAACCACAGCTTTGCCGCATTGCGGGCGACGAATGAGTGCGTGATCGCCATCCCGGCGCTCGAACTGGCCCCCAAGGTCGTGGAAATCGGCAACTGCTCAGGCCGGAACGTGGACAAGTTCGAGAAATTCGACCTGACGCCGCTGTCGGCCGCGCTTATAGCCCCGCCCCTGGTGGCCGAGTGCTTCGCCAACCTGGAATGCAAGGTGGCCGATGCGCGTTTCGTCAACAAGCACTGTATGTTCGTCCTGGAAGTGCTCAAGGCCTGGACCGACCCTGCGCAAAGGAATCCGAAGACGATCCACCATCACGGATACGGCAGGTTCGCAGTGGATGGCGAGATGATCAAGCTGAAGTCGAGAATGCGATAATCGGCAGACTACAAGCGCTAGGAATATGGAGCCATGACCATGTGGAGTTTCTCGCTCGCATTACCCGGTCCATTCACTCCCAGGGCAGTGTCGCCTGCATACAGTTGGCCCATGCAGGGAGGAAGGCGCGCACCTATCGGCCTTGGGACGGGGATGGCGCCGTCCCGGAGGCGTCGGGCGGCTGGACCAATGTGGTAGCGCCCAGCGCGATTCCTTTCGCCGATAAATACCTGGTGCCGCAGGCGCTGACGCGGGACACGGTGGTGCGGTTGAACCGGCCTAGAGCCGGACGACGATCTTACCGAAGTGCGCGCCGCTCTCCATGTACATTAACGCCTCGCGGGCTTGTGCAAAGGGGAACGTCTTATCGATCACCGGTTTCATCGAGTTCACCGCGATGGCGCGGTTCATCTCCTCGAACATCTGTCGCGAGCCGACAAACACACCTTGCATGCGCACACCCTTCATGAGGAGGGCGACGGGGTTGAATCCGCCCCCGCTCGCCAGGAGGCCAATCAGCGTGATGCAACCGCCCACGCGTACGGAGTTTACAGATTTCGCCACGGTGCCCGCTCCACCCAGTTCGACGACATGATCGACGCCCACTCCGTTCGTCAGACGCAAAACCTCCTTGTTCCAGTCCGGCGTCGTCCGGTAGTTGACGGTTTCGTCTGCGCCCAGGGCGCGAACCCGTGCCAGCTTCTCATCACTGCTGGACGTCACGATAACTCGCGCGCCGTGCATTTTCGCGAACTGAAGGGCGAAGACCGAAACACCCCCGGTGCCGAGCGTCAAGACCGTGTCGCCTGCTTTCAGGTTCCCGACGCGAATGAGTGCGTTCCAGGCTGTCACGCCGGCGCAAGGCAGCGTGGCGACTTCCTCAAACGAAAGATGATCGGGAATTCTCACCAGGCCGTTTTCATCAAACGCGCTGTACTCACGCAGTACTCCATCCAAATCGCCACCGCCCAGCGCAGTCCGCTGTTTTTCTGAGGAAAGCCCGCCTTCGAGCCAACCCTGCATGAAAATCGGGCAGACGCGATCGCGAACTTTCCATCGTGTCACTTTCTCGCCCACTGCGACGACCTCGCCCGCGCCGTCCGAAAAGGGGACAGCGGGCAACTTCGCCTTCGGGTTATAAAGACCTTTGGCAAACATCAAGTCCCGGTAGTTCAATGATGCAGCGTGGAATTTCACGAGAACTTCGTGCCCAGCGGCTGGCGGGATATCACGTTCTACCACAGCAAGATTCTCCAATCCAAACTGCTGAAGCTCATAGGCCTTCATGCCTTTCCTCCGTATTCGAGAATGTTTTCACACCTTCTGACCCGTGAGGCGCGGGAGATTCGCAGCCGGACGGGCCGTAGAGCCGCCCGGAGCGGCCCGCACATACTGCACCGGCCAGGAGATTGCGTGGCCCAGCTTGCGCGCCGCACGCAAAGGCCAGTAAGGATCGCGCAGCATCTCCCGAGCTAACAGCACCAGGTCAGCCTGCGCGTTGCGAATAATCTGGTCAGCCTGAGCGGGCGCCGTAATGAGGCCGACGGCCCCGGTCGGAATTTGAGCATCGCGCCGGATTCGCTCCGCGAAGGGCACTTGGTACCCGGCGCCAAAAGGGATCTTGGCCTGCGCCACGTTCCCGCCGGATGAGCAGTCGATCAAGTCCACGCCGCGCGACCGGACCTGACAGGCCAACTCGACGGACTGGTCGAGGTCCCAGCCGCCATCTACCCAATCCGTCGCCGAAATGCGCAAGAACAGCGGAAAGCGTTCCGGCCAGACTCGGCGCACGGCCTCGACGACCTCGCGCAGGAGTCGCGTCCGGTTCTCGAAAGACCCTCCATATTGATCGTTGCGCTGATTGCTGAGCGGGGAGAGAAACTCATGCAGCAGATACCCATGCGCGGCATGAATTTCGATGACACGGAAACCGGCCTCCCCGGCGCGGCGCGCCGCCGCCGCAAAGGCTGTTATTATGGCCCGAATGCCATCCTCGGTGAGGGCTTTTGGAAGCGCGTAATTATCGGCGAAGGCCAAGGCACTCGGCCCCGCTACGGCCCAGCCGCCTTCCGCTTCCGGAACCGCGCCGGACCCATCCGAGGGGCGGTAGGTGCTACCCTTGCGCCCCGCGTGAGCCAATTGGATTCCGGCAATGCTCCCCTGCGCGTGGATGAAACGAACGATACGCGCCAAAGGCTCGATGTGGTCATCACTCCAAATCCCCAAATCTTGCGGACTGATGCGGCCTTCCGGCAGCACGGCCGTAGCTTTTGTGAAGACCAGACCGGCTCCGCCCACGGCGCGGCTGCCCAAATGCACCAAGTGCCAGTCAGTCGGGAAACCGTCCTCACTGGAGTATTCGCACATGGGCGAGACGGCTATACGATTGGGAATAACCACCTCACGAAGCGTGAGGCCTTCAAACAGATGCGGCATCGTCTCCTCCTTCTCAGCTCAGGTTGTACTTTCCAAATGGCAGTTCCCGCACCCGTCCCGCACCCGTCTGCCCGTGGCGGCAAAGATAGCGTTACAATATGCGGCAACGAAGGGCGGCACGCCGGGCTCGCCGACGCCTGCCGGCGGGGCATCGCTCTCCACGATGTAGACATTTGTCTGGTACGGGGCTTCGTTAAACCGATCGCCAAGCTGTCTCAGTTCCACAGATTTTTGGATGAACCTGCTGCGGGATCGATACGACGCTAAGTGCAGGGAACCGTCGAAGCGAAACGAACGCCCGGCTTCTCACATCCTAACATGTAACGGAGAACAGCCCAGGCACGTTTGCGCACCCGGCCTGACGCAGTTCGCCTCCAGATTGGATTCCGCCATCCGGCGAATCAGGGCTCTGATCTCGGTGCTCACCGCGGGTCGACCGCTGCGCTTGCGCCTGGAAATCCAGGTCCAGAAGAGGCGGAACCCCTTGCGATGCCAACTCACTACGGTCTCTGGACGGACAATCATCAGGGCCTGCCGCCAAGGGCTCCAAACAGTTGATAACCAGACCCAGACGATGCGCTCGGCTACTTGCAGGCGAGGCCGCGGATGCCGTCGCTTCATCACCGCCAGTTGCTGACGCAGCGCAAGGTTCTCCAGGGCGATTTCTCGGACACTCCGGGGCAAAAGAAGAAGCCGTACCAACGAAGACATAAGCGCAAACATATTGATATCGGAGGCCACGTCCGGAAAAGTAAACTGTCTTCAGCCAGATGGGATATTGGCGAAACACAGTAGTTGTTGATTGTCCGTGCGGTCTATGGTGGAGTTCCAGGGAGGCAAGCTGCGATTGCTCCATGCTAAGACCGGGGAGATCGTCGAGCGGGAAACGCACCCCGGACAGAAGATAGAGGCTCACAGATGAAAAAACTCAATGCAATCTTACTCTTGACTAGTGCCTTGCTACCTCTGAAGCTGTGGGCAGCGGATTCGACCACCTTGGTCTGGTTCGACAAACCGGCAACGCGGTTCGACCAATCCCTGCCGCTCGGCAACGGGCGCATCGGCGTGATGGTCTTCGGCGGCGTAAGGGAGGAGCGAATCGTGCTCAACGAAAGCTCCGTTTGGTCCGGGTCGTGCCAGAATGCCGACCGTCCCAACGCGTTTGAAGCCCTGCCCGAAATCAGACGGCTGCTGCTCGCGGGGGACAACTTTGAGGCCGAGGCACTCGTGAATGAGAATTTCACCTGCCTGGGTCCAGGCTCCGGCAGCGGCTCGGGAGCAAACGTGCCCTACGGCTGTTACCAGGTCCTCGGCAATCTGCGGCTGAAGTTCGCGGGCGCGACGGGGGGAGTCGAGCATTATCGTCGTGCGCTCGACCTCGCTACGGCTGTAGCTCGCGTCAATTACCGGCAGGGTGGCGTAAGCTTATCCCGCCAGCATTTCGTTTCCGCGCCGGATGAAGTCTTCGTTTCGCGCCTTACTGCCGACAAACCAGGCGCGGTGTCATTCACCGCCACGCTGGACCGACCGGAGCGATCTGAAACCCGCGTTGCCGCGACGAACGAACTGTTAATGACAGGGACGCTCAATGACGGGCGCGGCGGCAAAGGAGTCACTTACGCGGTGCGGCTGCGACTGCTTGCCAAGGGCGGCAGCGTGGAAGCTAAAGGCCGCGAGTTGCGCGTTTCCGGCGCGGACGATGTCGTCATTCTGCTAGCAGCGGCCACGGACTTTCGCGGCTTTGCAGGCCGGCAATTGAGTGATTCTGTCACCGCAACCAAAGACGATCTCGCCAAAGCGGCGCAGAAATCCTTTGACCAATTACGCGCGGCGCAAAAAGCCGATCACGAAAAATGGTTCAAGCGCGTCGAGTTGAGTCTGCCCGCGACCGGCAACAGCGCCCAACCGACCGACCGGCGGCTGATCGGGTTTGCGCAAGGCGCGCCGGACCCCGCGCTCGCAGCATTGTATTTCAATTTCGGACGTTATCTTTTGATCAGTTCTTCGCGGCCAGGCGGGTTGCCCGCCAATTTGCAGGGCATCTGGGCCGAGGAAATTCAAACTCCGTGGAACGGGGATTGGCACCTGGACATCAATGTCCAGATGAATTATTGGCCTGCTGAAGTCTGCAACCTTTCGGAGCTTTTCGAGCCGCTGTACCGGCTTATCGGCTCGCTTGTCGAGCCGGGCCGCAAAACGGCCAAGGCTTACTACAATTCGCGCGGCTGGGTGGCGCATGTCATCACGAACCCGTGGGGCTACACTTCGCCCGGCGAGTCCGCTTCGTGGGGCGCGACCACCAGCGGCTCGGCGTGGTTATGCGAGCATCTTTGGGAGCATTACGCCTTTACGCTGGATCGCGAATTCCTGTGGCAGGCCTACCCGATCTTAAAAGAATCCGCGTTATTCTACCTGGACAACCTGACTGAAGAGCCGAAACATCATTGGTTGGTCACCGGCCCAAGCAACTCGCCGGAAAATGCCTTCCGGTTGCCTGACGGCCGCGAGGCGCATGTCTGCCTTGGGCCTACGATCGATATGCAGTTGCTCCGCGAACTGTTCGACAACACTCGCCACGCTTCCGAGATCCTCGGTGTAGACTCGGGCCTGCGCTCTGAATTAATCGCCAAGCGCGGGCGTCTGGCGCCGAACCAGATCGGCCCCGACGGCCGTCTGCAGGAATGGCTCGAGCCTTACCCTGAACCGGAGCCCACGCACCGTCACACCTCGCCCATGTACGGACTTTACCCTTACTACGAAATCACGCCACGCGCCACTCCCGAGCTCGCCGACGCCTGCCGCAAATTCCTCAATGCGCGCGGCGACGACAGCAACGGCTGGGCGCTGGCTTGGCGCATCAATCTGTGGGCCCGCCTCGGGGATGGCGACCGCGCGCACAAACTGTTGACGAGGCTGCTGCGGCCTGCTGGTGAGGGCAGCGGTTCGCTACCCAATCTGTTCGATTCCCACCCGCCATTTCAAATCGACGCCAACTTCGGCGCATCCGCCGGCATTGCCGAGATGCTGCTGCAATCGCACACCGGTGAAATCAAATTGCTCCCTGCTTTGCCGAAAGCGTGGCCTGCGGGCTCGGTGAGAGGTCTAAAGGCCCGCGGCGGCTTCACCGTGGACGTGGATTGGAAAGACGGCAGGCTGGTTTCTGCCACCATTCACAGTACCGGAGGCACCGTAGCGCAAGTGCGCTATGGCAGCCGCGTCACTGAAGTCAAGCTGCGCGTAGGCGAGAGCAGGACCCTACAGTTGTAGGGCGGCCCTTGTACCCACCCTGGGCAGCCACTAGCGTCGCCCCCCACCGTACTGGACTCAATCCCCAACTGGGAAAGTGCGGAGGGCGGACGTATTCTCGGAATTGCCATCGAACTGCGGAGATCTTTCACAGCGTTCAGCATCACGGCCATGGGCGGCTGCTCTTCGGCTTTGTCTACAAATCGCATGCAAACCCGGGCTAGCAACAGAATGCCGTAGGCAGAACTTGCATGTCCCAAACCTGAAGACTCCGCGCCTGTAACTACTCGCTCCATGGGGCGAATCGACCCGACAAGAGACTTGAAGGGCCGACCAAGCCCCTGCCACTTCGATTTGTAAGCTGTTATACGGCCATGTGGAGCAGGCACCTGTTGGCCTCGACGAACGGGGTTCCCGATTAGTGGTGATTGTTTGTGGTAAGGGCTGTTCTCGCCAACTATGGTTTTAGGGTCTTGGCGATCCGTCTTCGCCGGCGGGTCCAACTTCCGGGTTGCGCGTGATACGCCCGCAGTGCCTACTTATCAGCCGATTCCTCGATAAATACGTGGGACAAGCCAGCACCTGCTCTGGGTACGTATACACGTGCGGGCCCTGTTTCCGATAAGGTGACTGCACAGCTACGCCTCCAAGAATGCGAGATGAGCAGAAGGCCACCGTCGGGTGCGGACCGAGCGTGGCTTCGTGCTCCCGTCGGCTCTGTCCCTGGCTGCCTTGCAACGTGAACCCTGTTGGTGTAGGGTTATTCGTGCCGTAGGACCCACTTCAGTGATGAACACACTCAGGATCATACAAATAGGCGATGTGCACTGGCCTGATTCGGCTGCCCAACAACTGGCGGACATTAAGGACCAAAGTTTCCCACAAAATGTGCTTGAACGCGTAACGCAGAATGCGTTGCAATCCGTAATCCGTGAAGTACAGGCCCAACTCGAAAACAAATGCCACGCTATCGTTCTCTGCGGGGATCTGACTTCGCGTGGCGAAACGAGTGGCTACAGGGATTGTGCGAGATACCTAGTCGAGGCTTTGGACCTGAGGCATTTGGGGGTTCAACGGGTTCATGCTGTTCCAGGAAATCATGACGTTGATCGTGGGCAGATCGATCCGGCCGGAGGGGACCTTTTCGGCAAGTTCGCGACGTGCAGGGAAACGTGGGATGCCCTCAGCCTTCCCATTCTGACCGTTGATAAATTCCGAAAAACTAGTGTTTCTAGAGGGAAGATGTGCAAGGCGGCCATCTTCTCCCTGAACTCTTCCGTCGGGTGTGGCGAGCGACGGCACCTCCCGAACCAGATCAGAACCGGATTGGAGGCTCTGCTCAAAGGGTACAGTTCCACCGCCGGTCCGAAGGCAGCTTTTGCTCTGGTCGGGGAAACCCTGGATACCCCAGCATTTCTTCACGACGATGTGGAGGGAATCTGTCACGAAATAAGGGAACTGAATGCAACTGCGCTGCCCATAGTGGTGGCTCACCACAACATCCTGCCCCAACGCCTGCTGCGCGTTGAACTTTACACTGAGCTATTGAACGCGGGCGTTGTTCGCTCTCGGCTGTCTCGCCTGCAGCGCCCGCTCTTGTATTGCCATGGCCACATTCACGATGACCCACTGGAGATCGTACATGAACCACAATACGCGGGCTCACGGGTCGTCTGTGTTTCGGCCCCAGAACTTGTGCAAGGCTTCAATCTACTGCAGGTGGAATTCGGCTCAAAAGGATTTCCGCTAGGGTGCCGGGTTTTCGCGTTCCGGCTTGACCACCACAACGGGGAGGTGCGCCCCCTTGAAACACGTGTCCCGCTTTGCTTGCCCGACCAACGGGGAATCGGACGGCTGGCAAACGACCGGGTTCCGCGCCTCCTATCGATTTTGCCGAGCACCGACATGCGACTGGGTGATTTGCACGAGAGGTTACTTCGGCCGGAAGCTAATCTGACGATGGACCAGCTTGCGGACTTGCTCGCCGAAGCCGAGTGGTTGGGCGCTGTGCAGATCACTAATCGAGAAGAATCTCCCGAATACAGGAGTGTCAGGAGGGTTGCCCGATGATCGGTGAGTCTCCATTTACACTGGACAGGTTCGAAAACGACCGGGACCATCTCTACTACCTCCCGGAGAAGGTGTTCCAGACCCTTCAAAGCGCGAAATCAACATATTTGATTGGGAGCCGTGGCACTGGAAAAACGACTTTTTTGCAGGCCCTTAGTTGCGCTCAGCAGTTGTCAAACCCGCAGTTGAAGGGACAACTGAAAGGCGAGCTACTCGACCGCGGTTATATTGGTTTGTACCTGAAGCTGTCGGAATACCAATGTGCCGCGTTTGAGGGCTGGCTTGCAGATGCGAGTGAGCAGTTCAGGGGCATGGTTTTCGGCCATTACCTTGATCTAGTCTGGCTGGAGGCGCTGGCGCACACCCTTGCGGACCTAGTCTCGGGAAGGGTGATACCTACCCCGCCATCCGAAGAATATGCGATCACCCGCTCGATCTTCAACAGCCACCCCGAAATGGCATCGGGCTCGGAATCTTCGGGCCAGTTCACGCTGAAGGTTCTTGAGAGGACGCTGGATCGGATGCGGATTCAGCTCATCAACTTGGCTTTGGCCAGAACACGGACTGACCCGGACCAGCTATCCAGGTGGTTTCCACTGAGGAAGGAGGTGGGGGATTTCGGCAGGTCTGCGTCGGCGGCAATGATGTCAATTGGATCAAGAAAGGCAAAGAGGAGCTTGCAATGGGTGTTCAAGATCTGCCTCGATGAGTCGGAATGCCTGAGTCCTTTCCAGCAGCGGGTTCTAAATACGCACGTCAGGCTTGCTAAGGCGCCTTTATCATTTGTCGTTTCTTACGTACGCAAGATCGACATGCGATCGACGCTCATCCCGAACATGACTGCGGACACGCCGGATCGAGCCATTGTTTTGCTCGACGAGATGAACGACTCGGAGTTTAGGTCGTTCGCCGAGGGAGTGGCGACGGTACGCGTTCAGAAAAGCCTTGGAAACGACACTGCCAGGTTTGAAACGCAGGCGTTGCTAGGGAGGCTCAACATTAATGAATTGCTACACGGAATTCTTAAGACCTCCGAGTCTGAGGAAGCGCGGAGGCTCTTAGCTCTTGCCCGTGACCTGTCGAAAAAGTCTTTCTTCACCGAAGATGCTCAGGAGAAGGCAGGAGACGGCTCCGAAAATGCACGCCAGCCTCCCATTTATCAGGCGTATATCATCGATCGGCTGCGTTTGCAGGTTCCGTCACCTGATAGCCCACAATGGGCAAGGCGAGCGCAAGACAGTGCCGAGCTAAGAAAGCGAATGGTTGCCGCTTATTTGTGTATTTGTAACGAGCTTGGCCATGACGTGAAATATGCGTACTCCGAGATGCTCCTCCAAATGAGCGACAACTGCGTGCGCGACTTCCTTGCACAGATGAACCAGTTGTTTGTCGGCAGCGCCCTTCCGCTCTCGAGGTTTCTTGGTACGAGGATCGGAATAGATGCCCAAAACGCTGCGCTGAAGCGTGCCAGTCAGATGAAAAAACGCAACGTTTTCACGTCGGGGGTATCATCGCCGCCCGAAACAGATGCGGTGATAGACTCCCTGGGCACTCTCACCGCCAAGCTGCAGACGATGATCTTTAGGAACAGGGGGCTTCGATTGAGCGAGTGCGGCCTCTTTGTGTTGGACGCCGGGCCTTCGGCCACCAATTCAGTGCAGATGCTCCGCCTTTTGAAGGAGGCGGCGGAGGCCGGGTATTTCAAGGTCATACAGGCCACGGAGGACACATTCAAGTTCCGAATGCACTGCTCCCTGGCTGCCGCGTACGGGTTCTCCTACAGAGGAGCGCAATATCCAGCGTCGCTCCTGCTGAGCGAGCTCGTGTCACTGACCAGGGAGAAAGATCCCCTCGAGCGAATCAAGCTAGTGGACCGGATGAGTAATCGCATCTACAAGGTCAATGACACCCTTCATCTCTTTGAGGGACTCTGATGGTTAAGTATGGCCAGAGACACTTGTTCGGCACCTCACAGTGCTCGGTGCAGGCGGCCAGCCTCTTGTCCGGGGATTTCGACCTGGCACTACTCGCACCGAGTTGGGATCATCGATCCGAGTGCATCACAGAGTGTGAGGGGCTGAGTATCGGAGAAGCCATTGTGCTTTTGTTTTCGCTCCGTGACGAGTTCGGCCTGCGCGACCAGCACGAGAAAAGAATTATTGAGTTCCTGGGCGAGCACAGTAGTTCAATCTATCGGGTTGGCGGTGACTCGGTGCAGGTGGGCTCGATGTGGGGTGATTTATGGCGAAGAGTTCGCGAGGCTGCCAAGACAAAGGGTGGGGCCCTCAAACTCCTCGTAGATTTGTCCGCCTGCCCCCGGTATTACACGATAGGCACAATGGCAGCCTGTATTCGCCTCGGGATCGCCAGCACGATCACTTTCTTCTACGCTGAGGGAATATACGCTCCTCAGGAGTTCGCGTTACCCTATCTCGACTACCCTTTTTCAGCAGGGCAGTGGCACTCGGTGCCTGTTCCCTTCTTGGAAGGAGACTACATCCCCTACAAGAGAAGATTCGTCCTGGTGTCAGTGGGATTTCAGGGCGTGAAAACGCATAGAGTCCTCGTCCGCGAGGATCCTGACAGAGTTTCCATACTGTTCCCCAAGCCTGGAGTGGAGCCTTTATACGAGGAGGAGGCGGGGCGCCGCAATGCTCCGATGATGGTGGAGTTCAGGGTGGGACCTGAGCAAGTCATCAATGCACCAGCAAACGATGCGATTGCTGTTTGGAAAGAGCTTGCGCGGGTGGCACCCGAGAGGCCTCAGTCGGAGAACGCAATTTACCTGTGCTGCGGGACGAAGCCGCACTCCCTGGGGTTGGCGCTCCGTGCGTTGTGTCTCGGTTATCCAACGGTCATGTATAACGTGCCGGAAAAGTACGGCTTCGTGGACGTAAGGCCTCGCGGGACCTATTGGACCTACACGCTCCGAGACTTGAGCGCAATCGCACCGTTCGAAGCCGACACCCGCCATGGATGACATAGCGCTTCAGACCCGGTGGAAGGCTGACCCCTTCCTCAAGTGGCCAGGCGGAAAGCGCTGGGCTGCAAGTCACATAGCCGGCGCAGTTCGTCGGAGACTGGAGAACAAGTACTTTGAACCCTTCCTTGGAGGGGGGGCCGTTTTTTTCTGTCTTTGTCCTCGGAGGGCTCTCCTTTCCGACATCAACGGCGACTTAATCAACATTTATAGGATGATACGCGACCACCCAAACGAAGTCATCGAGAAACTCAGGGTTCTTCCCGTATCTAGGGCTGAATACTACAGAATTCGGGCGAGCGAACCGTCCGAACCCGCGCTCCGCGCAGCGCGATTCCTCTACCTAAATCGAACTGCGTTCGGTGGGATGTACCGATTGAACCGCGCCGGAAAATTCAACGTCCCTTATGGTGGAGGCGAGCGGGAGCCGAGCGTACTCTGGCAAAGGGACATCCTTAAGGAGGCTTCAGCTGCCTTGAAGAACGCGGAGCTCAGGGAGGCTGATTTCGAGACGGCACTTGAACAGGCGGGGCCTGGCGACGTGGTCTACTGCGATCCAACTTACACCGTCACGCATGACCAAGATGGATTCGTCCGCTATAACAATCGCAACTTCTCGTGGGCCGACCAAGAACGTCTAGCCAAAGCGGCTTCACGGGCGTCCCGTCGCAACGCGACCATAATGATCAGCAATGCGCATCACCGGGAGATCAGACGTCTTTACAGGACGGCAACCTTCGAGACGCTGGCACGCTTCAGCACCCTCTGTCCGGACCCCTCCCGTCGCAGGACCGTGCTCGAATATCTAATAACCTTATGAGCGCGCGAAGCGCGGGGCTCTGAATTTCGCAATTAAGGCACCTGCTTGCGCAACGGCTTGCCCGTAGAGGTAACCAACCCCTCCGCTGAACATCCGGCGATCGCGTCAGGCTAGTTCCGTCCGTATCGTCGGCGACTCGGAAGCTGGCCGTTTTGAGAGGAACCGAGGATAACGGTTGGGGAATCCCCAACAAACTCGTAATGTCACGTCGTAGGTAAACGGTAGCCCACGCCAGCAGGGACGTCTGACAAGGATTTGGCTTTCGAAGTGACTGAGCGGGTAGCCACGGTCAGTGATTTTCTGACCGTGGGGTTTTCTCATGCACGATACCCCAATGGCAATCGCACGTGATCAATTTGAATCGGGCAGGCAGCTACGGTTGCCTTCTCTACGGCGAAATTGTTGTAGCTCGACCACCGCCAATCCTCGGGCCGCTTCACCAGCCCTTTCTTTACGGGATTCAGGTGCATGTACTCAAGGCGCTCATTAAATTCCTTCTCGTGGCGCACAAAGCGATCCCAAAACTGGTGTTGCCAAAGCGGTCCGCGGGTCCCGCGTCGGGCGTGTAGCCTCAGGGTCATGATCTTCTTGGCGTCGTGCAACACCTGCTCGATCCGCAAGGGATACTGCGGCCAGATCAGGGCATGCCAGTGGTCGGGCATCAAAACGTAACCGCAGAGCAGGAACCCCAGCCGCTGCCGCGAAGCTTCCAGCACGTGGATAAGCAACGCGTATTCAGATTCGTCGAATCGCCTGAACCGCGGGCGAACGTTCACGCAGAGAAAAAAGATACGGTCGCTGTGGCGCAGGCGATGGACGTTTGACACGCGCGCAGCTTAGCACCTCAACCCGATACGTTCAAGAAGAACCCACGGTCAGAAAATCACTGACCGTGGCTACCCGCTTATGGCCCGGAACAACTTCCGATTACCCCGTCATACAGGCACGACCGGATGGCCTGCGCGCCCTGGGGTTTAAATGCTGCGCGATTTGCGCCCGGCGGCTTTTCAGATTCCGCCAATCGCTTTCGTCGCTTCCGCCCAATGCGGCATGGCCTCCGCAACGGGTATCGCAGGAGCGGTCTTGGTCTGCTTGAAGAAGCCTGCCCCAGCCATTCGCCAGGAGTCGATCGCGAGCGCCGCGTCCATGGCGTTATCAGCTTCCATCAACAGGATGCCCCATGCATCGGGCGTCTGGTCCCAGCGCAGGATCTTGACGCCTTTCGGTGGGAAGAGTCCCGACGAAGTCAGCTTCTGTGCGATGCCCATGCGCTCCGCCGCGGGCATATTCTCATTGAGTTCCCAATAAGTCAGAAACAGCATACATCCACCTCCACTGTGATTGACTATTAGCCAGAGACATGAGTCCGGGGAGACAAACCCTTATAGTCCCCTTTCCAACTTGACCGCACACGGATGCAAATCATAAAGCTGTCGGTACAATAAGAAACTTCGCTGCCCCTGGATGAGTTGGTGTAAAAGCTTTCAAGTCAAGGAGTCGGTTTGCTCTTCGCGCGCACGAGGACCATGTGACTCTCCACGACCGCTCCGCCGGTGACCTTAACTTCTAAAACCGCGACGAAATACGGAACAGTCTGACCCGGGCGAATATGAAGTGCCCTAAGCAACTCGGAGACCTTGCTCTCCCGTGTCACGAGCTCCGCGGCTCCCTGGGTGCCAAAAGTGTTGGTACCTCCCAACACAAGGGCTGAGTTTACGTGATTCGGACTATCGGTGTAAGCCACGAGAGCGTAACCAGAAGTGTAAGGCGGGCCCGATCCAACAAATGAGTCAGGTTCTCCAGTAGCTGGCTTCTCGTTTACGAGCACATTCTCCT
>Ga0326728_10015159_pt1 | contig 16103 bp, 12 predicted proteins | sample MB3enrmetagenome_FD_207602 | JGI IMG/M metagenome (GOLD analysis project Ga0326728, IMG submission 207602) | Lab enriched peat soil microbial communities from McLean, Ithaca, NY, United States - MB31MN | ecosystem: Environmental > Terrestrial > Soil > Wetlands > Peat | place: USA: New York...
TATCGATACCTGCCGGTACGGTGCTTTCAACCGTCACATCCGGGGAATATGCCTTAGAACCTGGTACGGACATTGAAGTCTTCCCTCCCACGAACTATCAGCTAACTCTCAAAATCGATCCCAGACTAATTGTGGAGAGGATTCCCGGGACCAGCGGTTTGGGGACAACTCTTGACCTAAATCCAAAATGGGCCCCTGTTGGGGGATATATCAGGGCAGTTATTGCAAAAACCGGTTTCGATTTTACTAATGCTCAATTTCAGGTAGCTCTACGACCACAAGGGAATGACACCAGGTCTTTCGTTCCTAGCACTGACGTCGAACTGGTTGAGGTCCAACCCGGAAAGGCGACCCTTCAGCTCCAGGTTCCAGATATTGGTGAATCAATCATTTGGCCGAAAGCTGTCGACCTGTTGGTATCAGCCCGCGGCCCCGAAGGCAAACTCGCCGAAGTCGTTTCGCGAGAATTCTCGGTATCTTCCCAGGTATTGGCCGTTATAGTCTCGATCGCGGCTCTCCTAGTTTCATGGTTTATAATCGCTATTATTTGCTATGGGAAGGATATAAGAAAACACTTCCTGGTCGCAGTCAATCCCATCTCGTGGATCACGAACAAGTACGGTTGTGGCAGTCTTTCGTTGGCCCAAATATTACTTTGGACCCTACTTGTATTCTCTGCATCATTTTACGTGCTGTTTACCTCAGGAAAACTTCTCGCTATTACCAATGACGTGCTGGTGTTACTCGGTATTGCCGGAGCTTCTTCAGTAATCGTTAAAATAAGGTCATCCATAACAGAGGAAAAAGGCCGCATTATCACTAATTCCTTCTCGGAAAACAGTGGTGAATGGGTCGACCTGTTCAAGACTGAAGGGCAGCTGGACCTGTATAAAATTCAGATGGCGCTCTTTACAGTGCTCGCTGCGGTTTTTGTCACAGGCACAATTTTTCAGACCTATCAGTTTCCAGTCCTTCCCGCTGGGCTTCTAACCCTCATTGGAATCAGCAACGGTGTTTACCTTACGGCGAAGGCCACGTCGCAGTCGATTTACGATAAGCTTGCTGCTAAATATGGCGAACTGCAGGATGCCAAGAACGAATCAGACAACTCCCAAAAAGGGGCAGAGGATGCGAGCAAAGTAATACAAGATAAAGAAGCACTCAGAAAGAGTGTGGAGGAAAAGCTGAATGAGACACAGGACCGCATGAATAAAGAATCAGACGATTCAAAAAAGGAAAATCTTCTCCAAGACGTCAAGCAGCTTCAAGCCAATCTTTTAGAGGCTCAAGCTGATTTAAGGAAAGCACAGGATACAAAAATTCAGTTGGATTCAGCTGCAAAAGCGGCGAAAACGAATGTGGATAAACTTAACACTGAATTCGAAGATCTCAAGAAGCAAGTTCCCACTTCAGGTAGTTAGTTGATATCGTAGCAGATATCCACTGTGGCAAACTTCGCCTTTGCGCGTTCAATCGGGTCATATGATAATTGAACCATCCTTGCAGGTGTCCAGATAATGTTGCGGACCGACCGCAGTCATGAGCTTTGGCACACTTTACACATACACCCCCAACGTTTCAAACGGAGGGCAAAATGGCTGGTCATGGAATCTGGGCGATTAACGGAACGTATCCAAAGCGACAAGGAACCGACGTTGAGATCCTCATTGACGGAGAAGAAGCTTACAGGAAAATCTCTGATGCTTTTCACCGCGCCAAGAAATTCATCTATCTGACAATTTCTTATGGCGATCCGCATTTTCTCCTGGTTCCGGAACGGATTGAAATCTTTTTCGATGTTCTGAGGACTCGCCAAAAAGACGGAGTCGATGTCCGGATGGTTGTGTGGCAGCCGGCGCTTAAAACCGACGATACGATTCCTGATCCTGCCCCGATCAAAATCCCGGGAGTCAACGAAGGACCAGGATGCATTCAAGCCCGATGGGATGAAACAAAAGGCTATCATGGTCTGTATAAGTCGCCACAAGGGTTATTTGAACCTTGGCTGGTGGAGCTCCCCGCATTTCTGGGCTGTCATCATCAAAAAACTTACATAATGGACGATGGTTGCGATGGTTATGTTGCGTTCGTGGGCGGCATAAATCCAGTTCAGTTCTACTGGGATACCCCGGAGCATGATGTATTGAATAAAGGGCGGGTTAAATTAGGGGGGGACCCGCTCAAAGGGTTGGAAGACAATCCCCCGCTCCATGACATTTTTTTCAGGATCAAAGGGCCTGCTGTTGCCGATGTTCTATCTAATTTCATCGAACGATATAACGGTGCCAGCATTCCTTACAGGGATGTGACATCGGATGTTTTGGCGCCTCCGGTCACGCTGGACCAAATTAAAGAGGCGCCCGGTGGAATAGAAGTTCAAGTGGTGAGGACCATCGCGCCGGATACATATCAAACGAGCCTCAAAGGGGACCAAGGCATAAGAGAGCTCTACTTCAATATGCTGGGCGCCGCCAATGCAGGGGATTTGGTCTATATTGAAAATCAGTATTTTTTCGATCATGGGATTGTTGCTGAGATACATGAAGCGGCTGAAAGGGGGGCAAAGATCATTGTGGTTCTCACATCAAAACCGGATGAAGGGACCTTACAAGGCAAAGTTGAGAACAAGCTTGAAGAACATTACGAATACAAGGAATCCTGTCCATCGGTGTCTGGTCATGAAAATGTGGGCCTGTTCACTTTGGGCAACTACCGGTCTGATCCTCGAGATCCTAAAACGCTGATCATCAGTGAAACGTATATCCATTCGAAAAATATGGCTGTGATCGGCGACCAGTGGGCGGTAATGACAGGCGGATCGGCGAACATCGCGTTTACGAGCATGTGGTTCCACTCTGAGATGAATATTGCCTTCACCGACATCGTTCGAATAAATAATTGGGTAGCGACGCTTTGGAAGGAACACCTTGGGATCTCGTTAGAGGATGCGCTGGCGTTGATCAAAAAGCCGGATGAAGCTCTGAATAGCTTCAAGAAGCAGGCGCAATGGAATACGGCGGCTTTGACAAATGGGCAGACGCCGAAAGGAAGGGTTTACGAGAAGGAGGGTACTGTGTTTCCGCCTCGTAATTTGGCAGGGATCGATTTGGGTAATGTTCATGTGAAGAATGTCATAGCCAAGTCCAGAGGATAGAAAGGATATGCGATGTCAAATGCCACTTCAAATACATCAGAGAAAACCATCAGGGTTCTTTCCATTGATGGTGGAGGCATCAGGGGTATCTTGCCGGCCTGTGTGCTTCATGAGATCGAGACACGCACAGGAAAAGACATTGCCTCTCTTTTCCATCTTATCTCAGGCACCTCAACGGGTGGAATCATCGCTTGCGGTCTTCTTAAGGGCGTTTCGGCTGACAAACTCAAGGATCTATATGTCAAGGAAGGAGGAGATATTTTCTCTCACTCCGGCTGGCGAACCGTAGAGACGCTCTGGAATCTGAACGGACCGAAATACTCGGCTGAAAACCTCGAGAGTACACTCAAGAGTACGCTTGGCGACACATGGCTTTCAGAGACTCGCGGTCCGGAACTCCTTGTTCCAAGCTACTGTATTACTCTTCCTAAACCGATCGAGCTTGATGGGGATCGGGTACAAAGCACACGAATGCCTTTTCTCTTCAAAAGCTGGAAGGCGCGGGGTACGCTGCTTGATTCAGGAGACGTGCCAGAGGCACTCGATTTTAAGCTCCTGGATGTCGCGCGCGCAACTTCTGCTGCACCTACCTATTTCCCACCAGCCAAGATCGAAAGCCATAACGGCGACGTCTACTGGATGGTTGATGGTGGCGTTTTTGCCAACAACCCAGCCATGTGTGCCCTTGTCTCCGCTCGCCGGATCTTTCCTGGCGTAAAACGTTGTCTCGTGGTCTCATTGGGGACGGGATCTCTCGAGCGCTCCATGGATGGGACTGAGGCTGAAAACTGGGGGGAAATCGCCTGGCTGCATCCCGTCTTATCAACGTTGATGGATGGCAATGCGGATACGGTATGTTACCAACTGGACCAACTATTAGATGATGATCACATACGATTTGAGATTTCCCTGGGAACGGATCCCAACGATGAATATGCTGTCCATGAAGACTTCGACGATGCCACCCCGGATAACATCCAGCGTCTGGTGAAGCTTGCTGAGAAGCTTATTAAAGACGAAGATGCCAAGCTAGATAGGCTCTGCAACGAGCTTAAGCAACCGAAATCTGTCATGGATATCGGAAAAGCAATATCGTGAGACCATGCAGCAAAATGTACAACGCACTTACCCTCGTGGGTTTTGAAAAAAGTTTGTACGGCTTTCATGTATTTTGGTCGCTACCGAAAATCTGCCTGACAGGCTTCACTAACACTAGTACTGTAGATACGAAGAGGTGACTACTAGTATCATAAATGAAAACACGATGTCTGCTCTCAAAGAACTTATGAAAAGAGTGTGCTATGGTAAATAATGAAAATCCTAGAGATAGAGAATACGATCAACCATATAATGGAATCCAATTCCTTAAAGGGAGCGGTATCCCAGATAGTGCGATCACTGCTCTTCTCGTTTTGCTTACTACCATCACTCTAGTTCCATATGTAGCTGGCTGGGAGTTTGGCCCTTATGCCATTCCAGAATTAATTCCACCATCGATTTTCTGGATTCTTGTCGGTTTTACACCTCTAATATGGATTATACTCTTGGGTAAGTTTTTCGGTATCAATGGCATCCGATGGAAGGCGTTGGTTATTAGGTATTTGTTGATTGAAATAATTGTTCTATTGCCAGCATTTGCATCATCACCAATGCTCGAAAATAAGACATTTGAGGGTAATTTGGAGAAATGCGAGACCTTCAAGGAAAATCTTATCTTCCACACCAGTGGTCGCCTAGAGGTTACATTGATTAAAGTGGAACCCAATGAAGAGCTACTGGTAACGATCTGTGGAGCATCTGAGGAAAATTGCCGCGGCATACAGCATGGGCAAGATGTTCCTTATGTGCGCAGTCTACCAAAAGGAGAAGTGCGTATATTAGTATTCAATTTCTGTGAAAATTCGCCCGTTAAATTTAAATTGGCCGTTAAATATATTAGGCGTCGATTCCTTTAAATTCGAAAAATCTTGAATTTATATAGGGATCCAACCGACTAACTACTTTAAAATAATATGATACTGAACCGGATGTCAAAATAAAAAACTGTAGTTACCACGTTCTTGCGGCAATAATGACCCCTTCTGTTTCTCGTTCTGTTGACTTCGCTGAGGCGAAACAAATAATAGAAAAGTAAAGCGAAGAAACAATGGGCGGACACGGTAGAACTATGCCCACCCCACAGAGTTTATTACCAATAGAATGCTAACTTGACGGCAATCCACCTGCGTAACAGCGCAACGGCAAACCATTGAATATGGCAGCGTAACATTTGTTACAGGAAACGCAGGCAGCAGCTTGGCTCTCACCCGACTTGAGGCGCTTCGGCAGGAAGGGCTCTCTTATCAAAGGACGGCTGAAGGACAGAAAGTCGGCCCTTTTCTCCAACAGCACCCGCTCCATCTCCGCCATACGCCGTACGCCTCCTACCAGGATGAGCGGGACGTCACCCAAAGACTTCTTGATCTTCCGGGCTGAAGGCAGGTTGTAGAATTCCTGAAAGCGGCAGGGATCGATCTGCTTCCTGAGGATCATCCTGGCAACCGGTTTCATCCACCAGGACAAAGCACGGGCAAGATCGTTAATCGGAATTTCCCCGCGCACGGTATGGAATGAGTAATGGGACCCTCCGGATATCTCCAGCGCAGCGACGCCCATCTCTGCAAGCCAACCCGCATATCGGGCCGCCAGGTCAGGCTCTATTCCCATCTTTGGTGTGAAGTCGTTCGTGTTCAACTTGACGAGAAGCGGGAGATCTCCTCCGACTTCGCCCATAATTCTACCGATGGTCTCTTTAAGCAGGCGGAACATATTTGAGGGTGACCCACCCCACTGGTCGTTGCGGCGGTTGAAGAACGGCGAGAGGAATTCACTGAGAAGATAGCCGTGGGCGCAATGGAGTTGGAGTGCGTCGGCCCCGGCCTGTTTTGCGCGCCGGGCCGCCTGAGCGAAGGAACCAATTATCTCCTGAATGTCCTCCTCCGTTGCGGCAGCGGGCTTGCTGAGGCTCACCGGGTCGCGGCCAAAACCACTGGGGGCCAGAGGACGGCATTCGATCGCGTTCTTGGAAGACTGACGGCCTCCGTGTGAGATCTGGAATGCGATCAGCCCACCGGCCCGGTGCACCTCATCCACCAGGGTCGTCAGCCCCGGAATGTGTTTATCCTCAGAGATGCCGGTCTGGTTTCTGATGGCCTTCCCTCCGGGATGGACGTAAAGATGACCCGGGATGATCAACCCGATTCCACCTTTGGCAAGGGTTATGTACCGGTCAATCAGCGGCTGCGTGACGGTCCCGTCATCGGCCGCCATGCATTCGTAGGTGGCTGAATGAATCAGGCGGTTCTTCAGTGTTAGTGGCCCTATCCGGGCTGCTGAGAAAATTAACGACATTTCATCACCATTCCAAAGCGCAAATTGTTTTCAGCATTGTATCGCAGGCCTGCGCGGCCTTTTCAGCATCATTGCAGGTCCAATCCTTGGCTGTAGCGGGAGTGCTCAAGAAGATTTTCAGCGCGATTTCTTCTTTTTTCATCGACCATCCCTGAACAAAACAGCGTGTCAGGCTGGAAATACAGTTGGCATTCAACCAAATGATGAACGGACTTGATATTCCCTGTAGGCTGTTAATATCGTTTGGAGGGCGACCCGGGGATCGAACCCGGGACCTTTGGTTCCGGAGACCAACGCTCTATCCACTGAGCTAGTCGCCCTCAATTCCGGCAGGAAGAAATATGGATGGAAACTCTGCAAAATCCAGCCGGCATATCTTCCGGCCGCAGTTGCCTGCCTACCACAGCGATCTCTTTTTGTCAAAAACTTAGCAAGGCTTCACCCGCTCTCGCCCTGGTCACCTGCTCTCCTGCTCACCTGTTCACCTCTTCATCCGTGCTCCCGGTTTTCGAGGCTGTGTCGAAAAGTTCGTCGGGGCTGGAAGCCCCTCCTACAAAAAATTACGAACTTTTCATGGTTTCCAGGGTGTCCCGACAGGGACATGAATTAATGTGTCACAATGGATTGACACAGAAATTTCTCCAGGAAAGTGCCGAAAACTTGCTGGATTCCGGCCCAAAAACGTCGCCGGAATGACGAATTTCAACCCATACGCACCTAAAGCGGGAATTTCCCGCAGGCCAACCAGTTGAGACACAGTCTCCAAAAAGCGTTGCCGGAATGACGAATTTCAAACCCATAAGCACCCTAAAGCGGGAATTTCCCGCAGGCCAACCAGTTGTGTGACACAGTCTCTTCCTGCGGCATCCGCGCTTCTTTCTTCCATATTCGATATTCGTTATCTTAATGTCAGTTTATGCTTCTCCACGATTTTAACCGTCGAGCGGCGAAAAGGGGACATTTTCTGTTTACTGTCCTCCGCATTCTGATAAAAAGCTTAGTGCGCGAGCAAAAAGGCGCGAAGCTTCGAGATGAAACAGCCCGGGAGAATTCCGGCATAAGAATCGATTCTAATGAAAAGCCTTGCAAACGAAAACCCCGCCAGCCTCACTTTCAGAAAATTATCCGCAATTTCGGGGCTGGCGCACGGAGTCTTCACCAGGCATGGCGGGGTGAGCCTTCCGCCTTACGAAAGCCTCAATGTGTCTTGGAGTAACGGGGACCGGCCGGAGGCCGTTTTAGAAAACCTCAAACGTATAAAGAACGCGGCCGAACTTGAGCGCCTTGTATCCAGCCGGCAACTCCACGGAGATAATCTGGTATTTGTCGACGAGGAGTTTCTTGAAAAACTCGACGCACGTGCCCACGGACTGATCGCTCCGCCCGCGGACGCCCTTGCGACCAATATTTCCGGCCTGGGGATCCTCATAAAGATCGCCGACTGCCAGTCCATACTTCTTGCGGACCCGGAGAGCCGGATCATTGCCAATATTCATTGCGGGTGGCGCGGAAGCGTCCAAAACATCGCCGGAAAGACCGTAAGGCGCCTGAAGGAACAATACGGCTTGAATCCGGAGCAAACGCTCGCCGCCGTATCGCCTTCTCTTGGCCCCTGCTGCGCCGAATTTATAAATTACCGCGACGAAATTCCTGAAAACTTACGATCTTTTCAGGTTCGCCCGACGTACTTCGACTTTTGGGCCATTACCCGGAAGCAGCTTGAGGCGGAAGGCATATTGAGCGAAAATATGGAGTTTTCAGGAAAGTGCACCGTATGCGGCAAGGCGGATTTTTTCTCGTACCGGGCCGAAGGCCAAACCGGCCGAATGGCTTCGATAATCGGCTGGAAGTAACGAGAAGGATCGACACGGATGGAATCGGATGGGAGATGCCATAGTATGTATGTATTTGTGCCCATCTGTGTCCATCCTTGTCCGGATTTGTAGGAGAGGACCCCCTTGGCCAAGATAGTCGAAGAAGCGCGTGTGATCGGGCAGGAGCGCATAAGCGAGCAGATATTCCGGCTGAGGCTGTATTCGCCGAAAATCGCCGGGGCCGCCCACTGCGGGCAGTTCGTGATGGTCCGCGTGCGCGACGGGATAGATCCTCTTTTGCGTCGTCCCTTTTCCTTCAGCCGGATTTATCCGGAGACCGGGGAGTTCGAGCTTCTGTACAGGGTTGTGGGCCGCGGCACCTGGCTCATGTCTCAGCTTGCAGACGGCGGGACCGCAAGCATAATAGGTCCTCTTGGAAACGGGTTCGAACTGCCGATTGAAACAAGCTCTTCCCTGGTTTTTATCGCCGGCGGAATCGGCATAGCGCCTCTTTTGGAGCTGATGGAGCAGGTGATTGCAGAGCGCGTGGAAAAGGAAAGGAAGGACCTGCGCCTTTTCTATGGCGCGCGAACGAAGCAGGAGCTTTTGCCCGAGGAATATGTGAGCCTGCCGGGCATCGAGGTCCATTTTGCGACCGAGGACGGCAGTTCGGGTTATTGCGGCCGGGTCACCAGGTTGTTTGAAGAATCCATGTCACAGGGTGACTGCAAGCCGGTCGAAATCTATTCATGCGGACCGCTCGCCATGCAGCATAAGGTTGCCGGCTGGGCGATCGCAAACGACACTCTCGCCCAGCTTTCGATGGAATCGCTGATGGCCTGTGGAGTCGGGGCGTGCCTGGGGTGCGCTCTTCCGGCCGCAACGCCGGGAGAACCCGACTCGGAGAGTTTCGTCCACGTGTGCGAGGACGGTCCGATATTCATGGCAGGATCTATCAAATGGAGCAAAATCCTGGTCCAGCAAACGATTGTCCCGGCCTAGCCGTTCAACTAGGACCGCTGCGGCTCAAAAACCCCGTCATGAGCGCATCGGGGACCTTCGGCTACGGCGAGCAATATTTGGACTTCTTTGACCCGCGCCGCTTGGGCGCCATTGTTGTGAAGGGGATTTCGCTTTGCCCGCGCGCCGGAAACCCTCCTCCGCGCCTCGTGGAAACGCCGGGGGGGATGATAAATTCGATAGGTTTGGAAAACGTCGGAGTTCAGCGATTTTTATCGCTAAAGCTCCCTTTTTTGCGATCTCTCGGCATACCGGTGATCGTGAACGTTTTCGGAAACACCGTCGAAGAATACGGCGAGCTTTCGGCGCGGCTGAGCGGGGTTCCGGGGATAACGGCCCTTGAGATAAACGTGAGCTGCCCCAATGTGAAGGAAGGAGGGATGGTCTTCGGGACCGATCCCGCGATGACCGCCAAGGTGGTAGAAGCGGTAAGGCGCGCAACGACCCTGCCGATAATCACGAAACTTACGCCCAACGTCACTAGCATCCAGGAGATAGCAAAAGCCGCACGGGGAGCCGGAAGCGACATGATCTCGTGCATAAACACGGTAGCCGCCATGGCGGTCGATATTTTCTCCAGGCGGCCCAGGCTCGCCAACATTTTGGGAGGTCTTTCCGGTCCTGCCGTAAAGCCGGTCGCTCTTCGATGCGTCTTCGAGGTCTGCCGGGCGGTAGATTGCCCGGTGATAGGGATCGGCGGCATTGCAAGCGCAGCGGATGCTTTGGAATTTCTTCTGGTCGGGGCGAGCGCCGTACAGGTTGGCACGGCCAATTTCGTAAACCCAGCGGTTTCACTAGAGATAATCGAGGGAATAGAGCGGTTTCTAAGAGTAGAGGGAATCACGGATATAAACGACTACATAGGGAGCCTCGACACAGGTTGTCTTTTCCCCTTCGCAGACGAGTCCTGCTCGATTATCGAATCGGAAATCTCCTGATCGTATAATGCGTTGGAACTTATTAAATACTGTATTCGCCCCATTGTCTGCCGGACGCAACTGAATAAAATGGGTTCATTCGTTAAAGGGACCCGGAGCTCCGATCCAAAACCATTTTCAGTTCCATTGCCAGCCGGACCTCTGTGCGACCGGTTCCTACACGTTGCGCTCAGGGTCCCTTGCCCCGAAGTTCTTTTGGTTTCTACCGAAGACCCTCACCCCAAAGGATTGCCTCCATGATAAACGCTGTTATCAGGGCTACAAGCAGGTATTTGCCGGAAAAAGTGGTGTTCAACGATGAGCTGACCCAATTTCCGGCAGACAAACGGCCGCTCATAGCGGAAAAAACAGGGGTGCTTTCCCGAAGGATCGCGCCGGAGGAAGCATGCACCAGCGACCTGGCCATCAAAGCAGGCCTTGCATGCCTTGAGAAAGCAAAATTTCCGGCAAGTAAGCTTCAGGGTGTTATGCTTTCGACTTCGTCGCCGGACCGCGTGCAGCCTCCCACCGCCAGTCGCACCCAGGCCGGCCTGAGTGCTCCGCAGGCTTTCGCCTTCGACCTGAATTCGGTTTGCGCCGGCAGCACCTACGGCATTTGCATGGCCGACGCCCTGATAAGGTCGGGAAGGTTTGAAAACGTGCTCTTCATCGCGGCCGAAATGTATTCCAAGATACTCAACCCGAACGATTTCGGCACCGCCCCCTATTTTGGCGACGGCGCCGGCGCGATGCTGGTCGTGGCAGGCAACGGCGACCGAGGCGTCCGGCATTCCTGCCTGGGGTCGGACGGACACTTGTGTGAAGAGGTAGGAGTTTTCGGCGGCGGGACTATGATCCCGTTTAAGAGGCTCCCCAATCCGAATTCGGTCTATCTCAAGATGCACGGCAGAGCCATCAAGGAGTTTGCAACAAAAAGAGGGCCCGATGTCATGCTGAGGCTGGCCGGGGAAGCGGGAATTTCCCTCGAAGAGGTCGACTGCTTTATTTGCCACCAGGCAAATATAAATATTTTAAAGGACATATCGGAGACCCTCTGCATTCCGTTCGAGAAGTTCTTTGTCAATCTCGACCGGTATGGAAATACGGCGAGCGCATCGGTTATCATAGCGCTTGACGAGGCAATCGAGTGCGGGATGATCAGGGAAGGCAGCCTGGTGGTCACCGTCGCTTTTGGCGGAGGGCTCAACTACGGCGCCAACTTGATTCAGTTTTAGCCCGACGGGCCGCTCCGATCAGCGCCGCATCGTCGCCCAGGCGGCTCCGCAAAATTACAGCGCTCCCGGCTCCGAGCATCGAAGCGTTGCGGGCAAGGGTTGTTTCCAGAGAACCGATGAAGAGGTCCCAGGCCGAGCTCACGCCTCCGCCTATGACCGCGTGCCTTATACCGAGGGCCGAGAAGACGTTTGCAAGGCAAATCCCCAGCGCCCAGCCCATCTTGTCGAAAAGGGCCAGGGCGGTTCGATCCCCTTGTTTGGCGCAATCGTAAATCGTCCGCGCGCTGAGCATGCCTGCGGCTTCCATGGATTTCAAGTTTTCCGAAATCCCGCCCGAGGCAATGCATCTTTTCGCGCCCGATATGAGGGCGCGCGCCGATGCGAAGGCTTCGAGGCACCCTTTCGATCCGCACGGGCAAAGGGGGCCTTCGGGTTCCACAATCATGTGGCCGATTTCGGCTGAAAACCCGAGACGATCTCCTTCCCAGAGTTTGCCGCCCAAAAAGAGGCAGCCTCCCGTGCCCGTGCCAAGCGTTATTCCGACCCAGTTTCGGACACCCTTGGCGGCCCCGGCGAAGCCTTCACCAAGGCCGAAAACATTTGCATCGTTTTCCATGAAAACCGGGATTCCAAGGTTGTCCTGGAGATTTTTTGCCAGGGGGTATCCGTCGAGCATCGGAAGATTTGGTGAAAAAACCACCGTCCCCGATGCCCTGTCGATTTTTCCGGCGACCCCGAGCCCTGCCGCGCAAACCTCGAGCCCCTGCTTTTTACCGGAGGCCACAAGAGTTCGGCACTCCGCGAGCAGTTCATTTGCGATGGACTCGGCTCCCCTGTCAAGTCGAACACTGGCGGTCCGGGTCTGGATAATTTTGCCGTGTCGGCTCACAAGAGCCGTCTTGAGGTTCGTCCCACCCAGATCGACCCCGATATATGAGATCTTTTCGGCCATCTATATCCCAGCCGGCTGCCTGGGCAGGAACGCTTCGGGCACGTAGAAGACGTAATTGCCCGAGAGAATGTCAAACTGGAAGTTCGTCTCCTTCTCTATCACGTCAAAGAGATCCTTTAGAGACTGAGCGTTGCTGAGAGCGTCGAGGAAGGCCCATGGATCGTAGTGTTCGGGGTCTATGGGAAGCAGAAAATCCGTTACGTTTCCTTTCCATGCCACGTTGAGTTCCTCGCGTTCCTCCTTTATGATCTTGAAAAACCTCCTTACGAGGTCCGTCCGCAAGACGGGCGACGGCGCCTTGTTGACGCATTCCATGAGTCCCGCCAGATAATAAAGGCGGCGCATGCGTTTTTCATCATCTCGAAATCTGAAGAGAAACAGACACGTGTAATGATATCCTCCGTCCAGGGCGACATGGTTGGGGACAAGCCTTACGGGAGGTCTTTGAGAGATCGATTTGCGGCGCTGTGCTTCGACTTTTGCGGATTCTTCCCTGGTGCACATGATGGCGTTGCCCGAAAGCCATTCACTCTTGCGAAATTCCAGCGGAGAAACGGCGATCAGGTTGTTTTCCGGTTTGAATCTCGATGTTAGATCTATAATATCTGCCATCTCAGGGCTAGTTTATAAAAACATTCCTGTAGAAGTCCACGTGTTCGATCACTGAACCGGCGCCTCTTGCTACGGCAGTAAGAGGGTCCTCGGCGATGTTGACTTTTAGCTTCGTATGGTCTGAGAGAAGCTTATCGAGGCCTTTGAGGAGCGCGCCTCCACCGGCCAGCCAGAACCCGTGGTCATAGATATCAGCCGCCAGGTCGGGCGGGGTCTTTTCAAGAGCACGCCGCACGGCTTCAACGATCGCATCCACCGGTTCCTTGATCGCCTCCCGGATTTCCTTGTCGCTGATGGTAAAGGTCCTCGGTATGCCCGAAAGGATCTCTTTTCCGGTGATCTCTATCGTCTCCGGTTTCTCGAATGCCACCGCCGAACCGATCCTCATCTTGACCGATTCGGCCAGGACTTCGCTTATTATCATCTGGCGCTCCCGCTGGATGTAGCGCAGGATCGCCTCGTTCGCCTCGTCGCCCGCCACCCGGACCGATTCGCTGTAAGCGACGGCGAACATCGAGATAACGGCGACCTCAGTGGTGCCGCCGCCTATGTCTACGATCATGTTTCCATGAGGCTGGTCGATGGGAAGTCCGGCTCCTATGGCAGCGGCCATCGGTTCTTCAACCAGATGTATATTCCTTGCTCCGGCCTGTTCGGCTGCTTCGATAACCGCCCTTTTCTCCACCGATGTAATCCCGGTGGGAACTGCGACCACCAGTTTGGGGTGGAAGAAACGGCTCTTGTTCAAAACCTTGGATAAGAAATACTTTATCATCACTGCCGTCACTTCGAAATCAGCAATGACGCCGTCTTTGAGCGGCCTGATGGTCACGATCTTTTGGCCGTGCCTGCCGATCATATTCCGGGCTTCCTGGCCCACTGCTATAATCTGGTGGGTATCCTGGTTTATGGCCACAACGGACGGCTCGTTAAGCACGACCCCTCTACCCCGCATATAGATAAGGGTATTAGCGGTCCCCAAGTCCATTGCAAGGTCTTTTGAAAAATATGACAGAAGCCAGCCCAGCATAAATGACCTTTCTAAGGTAAACCCCTGCACGGTAAGAGTACACGTTTTCCGCCGAGTCTATAGACAATGAATCCACCGGTCAACTGTTTATGAAACGCTTTTTTCAGCTTTTAGACCAAACGCCGAAAAGAGTCTCTGGCTGACGAGGGGCCAGAGTTCTTCGATTTTCGCCGCGTCCTGCGGAAAACCGGCTGACGAGATATAGGGATGCAGCTTGACTCCCTTGAGGCCTTTGAGCGCGATCTTGCCGAAGCGGGCGAGTTCGGCAAGCTGGCTTTCAGCTTCCTGAACGGTCGTTTCTGCAAACAAAAGGCCGAAGCGGTTTTGCGCGAGCTGCCCCACCAGGACCCCGGGCGGCAGAGCGTCGCACAGAGATGACGCCAGTTCGCGCTGGAGCTGCCTGATTCTTTTGGGCAGGACTTTAGTGCCGAGTATCTGCCAGGGTTCGAACTGAATGAGCCCCAGAGTAAATGGGGCGTTTGACTGCATGGAAGCGTGGAAAAGAGCTTCCACTCTAGATTCGAAAGCGGGGGCGCTGAAGAGTCCGGTGCACACGTCGTATGAGTGCAGCGCTTCGTTTTCTTCCTTGTAGTAGATCTGTTCGAGAAGCAGCAGTAAGAAATGAAAGGCGTGCGAAACAGCCCGTTCAGAGTCTGCATTCCAGTCGATCACCTGCCGGGAGAGGAAAACAAGAGCAAGTTCGTACCCGAGCGAGGTCTGGCCTCGCATTCCCCATACGGTGCCCTGATGGGGAAGGTTTTCTCCCGGAGTAAACAGGTAGTGGTCGGTCGTGGCGGGGTTAAGGCGTATTATGAGCAGGTTCTTTTGATTCTGGAGGACCCAACCGACCAAACCCTGCTTTACGGGAAAACTCTGAGCGATAAGACCTCTTGGCGCATTTGAGGTGCTCCCGAGGACACGATAGTTCTTTTTATCGGGTTCTCTCAGCACCAAAAAACCGTAATCCATGTCCAATATCTGCGACCACTCGGCGGTGAACATCCCGCAATAGTTATCGAGCGCGCAGCCCTTGAAGGCTGCTTCGTCCAGGCGGTTCAGAACTTCGAACACTCTGGCGTAATTTTCGTTGCGCACACCCTCCTCGCGCCTTTTCAACAAAGACCCCAGAAGCTCCGCGAACTCCTTTATCCACTTTTGCTGCTTGTCGTTGAAGCCCCAGCCGTACTTCGTATCGACGTAGAGCACTCCTGCTCCGCCCGCAACAGGAACGGCAAAAAGACCCTTTATGTGCGACTCGCCTTCGCGATAAAATGGAAGGGTAAGTGGTATGGAAGATGTGGCCTCGTGGAGCTTATCCAGGTGGATGGTCTGACCGATCTTTTGCACCTGAGAGAGTATCCCGCTGCCCTCCAGGGGAAGAGAAATTTCGGAAGGAACGAACCTGCTCAGTGACTGCATCGCAGCAAGGTTCAGGCGGCGGTTTCTTTCATCGAAAACAAAAAAAGCTGTTGTATAAGCTTCGAGAATATTGGACAAAAGGTTTACAATCGGCTGATAGGGATGTGCGTCGTCCATAGGGATCTATATTCTTCCTGCGCGCCCTTTGCGGCCGAAACGTAGGCAAAAAACCACTTGCGGTTTTAAGCCGCAGACTTGGCTGTATAATATAAGACTGCCTTACATGCGTCTTTTTTAGTACTGGAATGAAAGTTTTCTGTCAATAGCCTTCCGGTCCCTGGAGTATTTGATGGGCAAGATCGCGATTTTACCCGATATCCTGTGCAATCAGATCGCCGCGGGTGAGGTGGTTGAACGCCCGGCGGCAGTGGTCAAGGAGCTTATTGAAAACAGCATCGACGCCGGGAGTTCCAGGATTTTGGTAGGCCTGCTCGACGGCGGACGGCGGGAGATCCGCGTGGTGGACAACGGGTGCGGGATGAGCGGAGAGGATGCGCTCATGTCCATTGAAAGGCATGCGACGAGCAAGATCAGGTCCGCACAGGATTTAAATTCTATAA
>Ga0326728_10015160_pt1 | contig 16102 bp, 28 predicted proteins | sample MB3enrmetagenome_FD_207602 | JGI IMG/M metagenome (GOLD analysis project Ga0326728, IMG submission 207602) | Lab enriched peat soil microbial communities from McLean, Ithaca, NY, United States - MB31MN | ecosystem: Environmental > Terrestrial > Soil > Wetlands > Peat | place: USA: New York...
GAGGCTCGTCACGTGCCGGAGCGAAAGCCCACGAAGCCCGCTGATCCCACGCCCGAAGAGCGCTTGGAGCTCGCAGGCGGCATCGTCTGGAAAGACCTTCTGAAAATCAGGCAACGACGTGGGAAACTGCGTGCTCACCCATCCAATGTGGGTTCCATGGAGCCATTGTCAAGGTCCCGGATAAGCATGGACTATCGCCCCATGGCCACAGGCGAGTGCCAGCGTTCAGAACGTCCTCAATATGCTGTACGCAGACTGGTAACGTCTCGCGAAGCACGCACGCCCCAAAGTGTGCTGCCAGATATAGGTGTGCTTCTCCGGTTGTCTCCTAAACGACGCAAGGGACGCAAGGAGCCGGGGGCCGGACGCAAGGACGCAAGACGCAAGACGGTAGACGGTAGACGGACACACCGGAGCGCTTGAGCGCTTGCAGACTCGTGGCTCGGGGTTATTGCGGGATCGCGAAGGAACTTTCCAGCCATCTGGAAGGATGCTCTACTTCAGCTATTCCATCATGGACATAACAAAGGGCATCCCCTACGCGATTGCCGGGGCCGTTGTCGGCGGCGTGGTTGGCGTCTTGAAAGGTGAACGTGGCGCTTCGTTGAAGTACACCCTTTGGGGTGGTGGCTTTGGCCTCGGAGCTGGTGCCGTCTTTGGTCGTCGTGATGAGTCCGCAGGTCGAAGTCATCATGTCGGGGATCTTCGGGAAGAACTGCGCGAGCTGTGGAGTCGTCGAAGTGGTCCCCTGTACTACACGACGCCTCAAGCATGGGAAGATCCTTTGCGCATGGGATCCTTGCCACGTGACTGGACAGAGTTTGCACAACGCGCGATGCCATTCAGGACAGGTACCCTCCACGCCCCACCGCCCAGCGTGTCAGGCTGGTATCGGTGAAGCTGCTTCCTCCGCCGCTCAAGAAGAAGCTGCGCTCGCTCTGATGACGACCGAAGACCACAACGACCACAAACCACAACCTGTAGTGGGCGTGTCAAGCGCTCGGATAGGCATGGTGGTAGGCTCATCATGAAGGAGCCACCACCATGACGATCGTCGCCCTCCTCGCAGTACTCGTGTTCGCAGCAGGTCTCGTCATCTACCTCGTGTGCGCCGGGCTGACGAAAGGCAGCGCGGCAAAAATCGGCGAGATCATGTTCTTCTGCGGCCTTTTGGCGTTTCTCCTGGGCTCCGGAGCGCAAAGCTGTTCCATGAGCGCGGGCGCAGCGGGTGGATCGGCGCAACATCGGTGACCGGTCTCGTCTTGAGGCAACGCGGGGCCCGAACACCGCGGCGGCACACGGACATCGGCCTCGTTTTGAAGGCAACGCGGGGCCCGAACACCGCGGCGGGAACGGATGCGGCACCCCAACATGATCGTGCAGATCGGACATCCGCGGTGGTGACAGGATGATCCTTGACGCTCAGCTTGGGTCGACGGATTCTTAGGGCATGGTCATCTACCCGTACAACCCGATGCTCAGCGCGTACATCCCTGCCTTCCCGCTGCTGGTGGGACCGCTGTACCAGCCGTTCTTGAACCAGCCGTCGCTTCGAGCGAACTTCCTGAACCCCTGATCCCGTCATGCCGCAAGCGCCCGACGAAGAGTCGACGAGGCTCGTCAACCAAAAGTTCGACGAGCTTCTGGCGGAACAGATTCTGCTGAACAACCACCTGCCACCGCAGACGCTGGCGCAGAACGTTCTCGCTGGTGTTCGCGCGTTCATGCAGAGCCTGAACAAGGACATGCTGCAGCCCAGCGAGGCTCACTTTCAGCACATCGTGAGCATCGTGCGAACCAAGCAGCTGCAGTTTCTCTGCAGCCGGCAGCTTCACAAGTTCATCGCGGAGAACATGAGTCCTCCGGCGAAGAACATCGCGCCCATGAGCGCGCGCGACGCATGCACGAACGCTTTCGAACGCCTCGCGAACTGGTGCCGCAGCCAGGGCTACCCCGTCGAGGGGATCGGCATCCAGAGCGAAGAGGAGCTCGCCAAGCTGGTGCAGATGGTCGAACAGATGCATCAGCGCTACCGCGAAGAGCAAGAGAGAGGCGCGATCCCCTTGGGGCAAGGCGTCTACGCCGACGTCATCGATCCCGACGACTTCGCCGAGCGGATGCAGCGCGCTGGCTTGGCCTGAGCGAATCGATGGAGCGGATGCTCACGGCGGCCGACATGGTGCGCTTGCTTCAGCAGGCGCGCCATAGCTCGACGGAGATCAGCGTGCAGACGCAAACGGGCATCGTCACACTCGACGGGGCCGAGTACGGCACGATCGACAAGGAGACCTTCAAGAAGGCGATCGATCAGGCCAACCTCCGCTTCGAGGAGCTGGTCAATCCCCCCAAACACGCGCTCTATGGCGCGCCCAAGTCGACCGACGAAGAGCGCAAGCAGGTCGATGCGTGGTTCGGCGAGCGCCTCGTCAAGCTCTCCTGATCGCCCATGGCTCGCTCCGCGAGACCCACGCGCCCGATCCGCATCAACACCGGGATCGATCCGGTGCTGGCATTCCAGCCCACCTACGGCGAAGCCAAGCGCGACCTCGTCGCGTTCATGCGCGACGCGCACCATGAACGCGTGTTGACGTACGCGCGCGCGTGCGAGATCGCTCGGCATCACTTCCGCGGGATTGGCTGGCCTTCGCAGATTGTCTGGCGCCTCCTGGATCTCGGCGTGCTCGAGTGGGCATCGCGCCGCACGGACGATCCCCTCGACGCACAGATCGATGCGATCGTGAGGAGGAAAGAAGCAGAGGAGAGGCAGCTCTGCCCAACGTGCAGACGACGTGAAGCCGACACGCCCTTCTCGGAGTGTCAAACGTGCTTCGCTCGGCGTATCATCTCGCTTTCTTAGACCATGGTGAACCTAAGACACGCCGCCCAGATCGCCCATCGCATCCGGCACCTGCGCGACACGGCATCCGCGCAAGGTCGGCTCTACGATTTTCTGACATTCCAAGCGAGTGCGCTGGAACGACAGCCAGACGATGCCTGCGAAATCGCCCAGCGCCTCGAAAAGAACGCAGCCTCGTTCACGGCCGCCCGCATCAGCGCCGACTTGCTTCAGCTTGCACGCGATCTTCGAACCGCGGCAGGAGTAGAATCGTGATCGCTGCGAGGCGCGCAAAGACCTCGACGCGTCCCCCGAACGTGCGGCCCACGATCTGCCATGCGATATGTCAACGCTGCGAGGCGCGCAAAGACCTCGACGCCACGGGTCTAGGCATGTGAGCGTTGCGAGACGCGCAGAAGATCTCGACAACCGGCTCCACGCGGGAGCGCTACGAGGCGCGCAAAGACCTCGACACGTTGTGATCGCAGAACCAGTGGACGTGCGAGCGCCGCGAGACGCGCAGAAGATCTCGACCATGACGCGGCGATGCGAGCGTTGCGAGGCGCGCAAAGACCTCGATGCGTCCGATCTCAACGAGACGCGCAGCCGCGCGAGCGCTACGAGACGCGCAAAGACCTCGGCCTACGAGGGTCCGTGCAAGCACGCGCTCCTTTGGGGCGCCTTGGGTCTTCTCGCAGAAAAAGCGGCTGGAAACCCTCCGCGCCTTTCCTCTTGGTGGGAAGCCGAACAGTGGTAAGCTAGCTCTCAGCCTCGCGTTTTTAGGGTGCGCTGGGCTCGTGTGAACAGCTCGTTGAACAAGCAGCGGGTCCAAAGGAAGGACGACGCCGCTTCGACTTCACCACCAAAAGGAAAGGCGCACCCAACATGTATGACGCGACACCTCTTCAACCGATCGTCCAGGGCTTGCTCACGATCGTCGGCGGCGCACCCGTCTTCACCGGAAAGGGTGTCTCGGCCGTCGTGCGCACCGCTGGTGGAGCTGCAGCCGGCGACTTCACCTTCACGTTGGATCCGGGCGTGCCCGGCAACGCGGGCGAAGTGGCGGCGGGCGCTCCCGACATCCGCTCCTTGGTCACGGTGCGTGGCTCGGCGACCGCGACCATCGCGGGCGGCTCGAGCATCACGGCCACCGGCATCACGTACACGACGCCCAGCGCGACCGACGGTGGTGACACCCAGTTCCGACTCGTGCTGACGAACGCGACGCCTGCCGGTGTCGATCCGTCGGGGGCCAACGCCAGCGGCGTCGAGATCGCCCTCTTCAGGGGGTTCTGATCGATGGGCCGCGCAAACTACCAAGCGACGCCCATTCAACCGATCGCCCACGCGCTCATCGAGATCTCCGAAGGCGGCGCGCCGGTCCTGGTCGCCGGCTCGTACGGCTTCTCGGCCATCGCGCGCACCGTCGGTGGCGCGGGCGCGGGCGATTTCACGCTGACGCTCGACCCGGGTGTTCCGGGTGCGGTGTCGCTTCCCAGCGACATCGGATCGGCCGAAGACGCTGGTCGCGCGCTCGTGCAGGTGCGTGGCTCGGCGACCGCGACCATCCCGGGCGGAACGTCCATCGTCACGAAGAACGTGAGCTACGTCGCGCCCGCGAATCCCAACGCTGGCGTCACGCAGGTCCGCCTCGTGCTCGCCAACGCGACTCCTGCCGGAGTCGATCCGTCCGGAGCGAACGCCAGCGGCGTCGAGCTCATCCTGCTTCGCGGCGGCGCGGGCAACCCCAACGCCAACATCCAGGTCATCGGCCCGCTCTACCAGCCAGTCGAGGTCCTCTAGGACTCTTGGCTCCCCGAGAGTGGGCTTTGCGGTCCACTCTCGGGCGAGCTGGGACACGAAAAGGAGGCGACCTGTATCCGTATCCGCCCTACGACTTTCACGGCTCGCCCGCCTTCCTGGTGGGAGCGCCGTCGCCTGCGCCCTCGCCGCAGCATGACAAGTGGGCCGCGCGCGTTGGCACCGCGCTGGCAATCGGTGCAGGCGTGTTCGTCGCAGGGATGACGGCGGCGTACTTCATCAAGAACAAGAAGGCGCGCCGCAAGGTCTCTCGGGTTGCCAAGAAGGTCTTGGGCGGCGAGGCGATGAAGCAAGGCCGACTCGTTGCACGGCATGCAGGCGATCTCGCCGGCGAACTCGCCAAAGGCTACCTCTCTCGCGCCGTCGGTCGGCGTCCACCACCTCGCAAGATGAAGCTCGAAGTCCTGCGCTCCACCCCCCTCTAGACCATGTACCCCTACTACACCGGACAAGACGATCTCGACGGACAAGCGATCGATCCCACTGCAGCTGCGACGGTCGATCCGAATGCAGCAGTCGTGCAGCCGGTTGTCGAACCTATCGTTGCTCCGCAGCCCGTCGTCGTCGAGCAACCCGTCATCACGCCTGCGCCGGTCGTTCTGCCCCCGGCACCGATCGTCATCCGGCACCACACGTGGCGTCGCTTGAACGGCACGCTCTTTCGGACGCGCCTCGGCACGCCTCAAGATTTCCACGCGCATCGTCTCGCGGCTCTTGGCCGACTCGTGCGCGTCGCGGGCGAAACGGTCGTCGGCGCTGGCGGCGATCTCTACTTCCAGGTTGTGCGTCACGACGGCGCACTCATGCGCTGGCAAGACTCGGCGGTGCAGGACAGCAACCAGCGCATCCCGTACGGCACCATCTTTCAGGGCGTGCTCCGCCCACACGATCTCATCGAGGTCACGAGCCCCGGCTACGTCGGCTGGGTGAGCGTCTACGAAGTCAACGAACTCGGCGCGACACCAACGGGCGCCTTCAAAACCAGTGGAGATGCGACCATGACGATGTTCCCGGCGACCGGTTGTCCCCAAGGCACGTACTGGAGTGACTACTACCAGCGGTGCGTCTCGAACATCCCCGCGCCTCCGCCGCCGCAGCCGTTCCCGGCGACGCTCGACGAGTGGCGCGCTCAGCACGCCCACGACGTCGCAAGCGGCGAGTTCGCGGGCCTCAGCGACACGCCCGCGCAAGATCCGATGATGCCCGCGACCGGTTGCCCCGTCGGTACGACGTGGAGCGACTACTACGGCCGCTGCGTCTCGAACATCCCTCCGCCGCCGATGCCGACGACGCCCACGCACGCCGCAGGCTGGGATCCGGAGCACGAACACCAGATCCAGGAGCGAGAGCGGCTGCACGAGATGCATGGGATGCACCCAGCCGACCTCCACGACTTTCATCGCGATCGGGAAGTGCACCACTTCGTCGGCGGTCCTGCCGAGTGGCACGCGCATCAAGCCGAAGCGCATCGCCAAGTCGCGCACGAAGCCGAACAGCACGGCCACTTCGATCACGCTCAAGCGTTCCATCACGCCGCCGAGCATCACGGTCGCGAGGCCGTGCGCCACGGGTTCGGTCGCGCGTTCGGCGGCGGCCATCGCTTCCCCGAGTGGCACGGTGCCGGTCATCCCGCATGGCGTGGTGGCGTGCATCCGCGCTGGCAAGGGCACCAAGCGTTTTGCGCGCATCGAGCTCCGGCGGCGACGATCGGCGCGGCGATCTTGGGACCGCTGGGCGCGCTCTTCGGCATGGCCAACAAGCGTCCATGCCACATCGAACGCATCCGGCATCCGGAAGGTCACGACACCTACCGCGTGACGCCCGCGGGCCTCCAAGCCGGAGCGGTGCTCGAGCCGCAGATGGCGGTGCAGAACCAGATCGTCGCGCAGCAAGGCGGAGTCGTGCCGGTCGCAAGCGACGGCCCCGTGCCCGGCAGCGATCAGGCTTCCAGCGGCGCGCAGGTTCCGGATGCTTCGACCGCAGCACCGGCCGATGCATCCGCCGCAGCCGCGACGACGACCGACACGACGGCGACCCCTGCAGCCGACGCGACAACGGCGGCGACGCAAGGCTACTTCGCTGGCTGGGACGGCATGGGCGGCGGCGGCATGGGTGGCATGGGCGGCATGGGCGGCATGAACCCCGCCCTCCTGCAGCACCTCATGATGATGATGCAGCAGCAGCAAGGCGGGATGGGCGGCGGCATGGGCGGCATGAACCCCGCTCTCTTGCAGCACCTCATGATGATGCAGCAGCAGCAGCAGCATCACGGTCACCACCACATGATGCAGCAGCCGATGATGCCGCCTCCGATGGGCAGCATGTGGGGAATGGGGATGCAGGGCTTCGGCCATCACCACCATCCCAACATGCCCGGCATGATGGGCGGAGGCTTCTGAGCCATGACGACCGCGCTCGCCATTCCGACGCTCGACGTGCGTGATCGCGATCCCCGCGTTCTGGCACATCGGCAGCAGTTCGGACTCGCGAACGGCTTTGCCGCGCCGCAGTCGTTCCATCGCAGCCGTCCGCGCTACGACTGGGTCAGCGGAGCGTACATCGATCCGTTCGACGTTCCGCAAGGCACGCCGCACGGTGACGCGGGGCTCATCTACTGGCCCGATCACTACTCCGAATGGTGCGGCGACTTTTCGCCCGTGCACCACCCGGCTCCCGAGCTCGACGAGCACATCGTCGGCCGCGGGGGTGGCGGAGGCGGTGGTCACGGCGGCGGCGGCCACGGCGGCGGCTGGGGTCACGGCGGCGGCTGGGGCCGAGGCTTCGGTCCGTGGTGGGGCGGAGGCGGCGGTTGGGGAGGTTGGGGCGGCTACTACCCGTGGTGGCCGTGGGGATGGCCGTACTGGGGCTTCTACGGTCCGCCGCCGCCCGCGATGTACGGCTGGTGGTGAGGCAAGGAGAACGAGAGCATGTCGACCATCACCGAAGAGCTCCAGATGACGGCGCGCGACATCACGCGCGGTCCAAGCTTCCGCGAGAACGTGGAGATCGCCATCGTCGGCGGTCTCTTGGGCGCGGCCTACGGCTACTACGAAGGCCGTAGCAAGGAAGCGGCTTGGGACAAGGCGAAGGCGGGCGCTCTCATCGGGATCGGTGCGCAGTACCTCATCTTCCACATGCTCAAGCCAGCGATGAGCGGCTTCGGCCGCGCAGCTCGCAGCGCCTCGTTCTACGGCGGCCACCGGCCGATGGTCGGCGTCGGCTTCCATCCGGGCCTCGCTCGCGGCGGTCACTTCGAGCACTTCGGTCAGATGCTTCAACGTCCCGGCTACGGCTGGGAGGGCAATCAGCAGATGAGCGGCGGATGCCCACCGGGCACCGTGTTCGACGGCATCGCAGCGTGCGTTCCCGCGATCCCAGGAGGCTTCTGATGGGTCTCTTCTGGGGCGTAGCGAAGGGAGCGATTGCAGGCGCTGTCGCCAGCTACATCATCCCCAAGCTTGCGGGGCGCAAAGGCAAGGCCACGCCCGAAGAGGCCACGACCTACGTTGCCGCCGGCGCCGCCTTGGGCGTCATCAGCGAGATCGTGTCATCGCGGCCCGCGATCCTGCCCGAACACCTTCGGCTTCGCGTGTCGATGCCACCGAACTTTCAGCAGCAGCCAGTCCACGACTACTACTCAATGCAATACCCAGGAGGATTCTGACATGTCGTACGTACGCAACTCTCTCGTGGGCGCTGGCTTGGCGCTCGTCGGTTACGGTCTCGCCAAGACGACCAAGTCGGGTCGGCGTCTCTTCGGCGCGCTCTCCAGCGAAGGGCTCGTGATGAGCGCCGTCTCCGGAGCAGTCGTCGGCGCTGCCGTGACGGCCGTCTCAGGCGGCGTCGATCGCGCGCTCTCGCACAAGGTCGGGTTCCATCCTGGCTTCGGCGGCGGCCGCGTCTTCGCGCACCACTTCGGTCAGCCGTTCGGCTACGAACGCGCCTGGGAGCGCGAAGGTTGCCCGCCCGGCACCGTCTTCGACGGCATCTCGGCGTGCGTGCCCGCCGTCCCCGCCGTTCCACCCGCCATCCCCATCGTTCCGGGGGCCTGATGGCAACCGTGGCCGTCGTTCCGGTGACCGACAAGCAGGTCAAAAACTTGGCTGCGCTGGACGCGTGGCTCGAGACCGGACCGCACTACGTTCGCAACGCCTTGATCGGCGCTGCAGCCGGTGTCGTGTACGGCCGCGTGCAGAAGTCGAAGGGTGGCGACGTGAAAGGCGCGCTCGCAGGCGCCGCCGTCGCCACCGTCGGCGGCTTCCTCTTGGCTCACGTGGGCAAGTGGGCAAGCAAGAAGGAACACGAGATCTTGGCGCAGGCCCACGTGCCGCGACCCGCCGCGCAGACGCCCGTCGTCACGCAAGGCGCCTTCGCTGGAGAGCCCCGCGCTCTCTACTCGACCGGATGGTTCGAGGTGCCTCCTCACATCCGGGAGTGTCGTCGCCACTGCAACGAGCTTGGCAACGAAGAATACGCGCGCGAATGCCGGCGCCGTTGCGACGAACACGGAATCTTCTGAAACGCATCATGTACCAGACGAGCGGACTCATCAGCGATCCCAGCGCGTTCGAGCAGCACTTGCTCCAAACGCTGGGCACCGATCCGATCGTCGCTCCGCACATGCCCCCCGCCGTGATGGCGCACTACGCTCACAGCGCGGCGCGCATCGGAGCCAAGTTGCCGTCGCCGCTCAAGACCGGACTCATCATGGGCGGTATCGCAGCGGGCGTGGGTCTCTTGCGAGGTCACGGCGTGATTGGCCCCGCGCTGGGTTGGGGCGCTCTCGGCTTCGTCGGCGCGCTCGTCATCGATGCTGTCACGATCGGCAGCTACACGCTGGGCTTCGCCGAGGCGTCCGGTGCCTTGGAGGCCCAGTCATGAGCGCACTCGACTCCTTCGCGAACCTCGCCTTCTACGGCGTCTTCGCGGCCGGCATCTACGTCGGCCACGAAGCCATCGTGCGCAAGACGACGATGAAGGAGCTGGGCGTCGCGGGCGGCTTGGGCTTGGGCGCTGCGGCGCTGGGCTACGGCGTCATGATCTTCGCAGGCTCCGGCGGTGATGACACCCCAGAATTTCGACGCGACATCTTCGGCGTGTCGGCTGGCTTGGGCCTCTGGCTCTTTTACGCAGCCCTGCCGCAACGCACGCCGCAAGAGATGCGGCAAATGACGTAGACTTCATCCGATCACTCACGAGACCCGAAAACGAAGAAGGAAGACAACATGACCGGCAAGAAGGTTTTGAAGGACATCACCAACGCCATCAAGCACCCGACCAAGCACCCGGGAAAGTTCCTGGTGACCGCGGCCGTGGTCGTGGCTGTCGGCGACTACTTGATCCAGCCCAAGGGCAAGTCATTCGTGGCGAAGACTTTGGGCAAGGTGCTGCCAGCAGCCAGCGCGGCGACGCGCCACGCTCCGGTTCCCCCGGCGCAGCTCGCGGCCCCCGGCGGCGCAGCGGCGGCAGCGGCGCACGCGGCTCAAACGCGCGGTTATTACACCGGCGCTCCATTCGGTCCCGGCTGGGGTCGCGGCAACATGCCGTACATGTACGGCCCGGGCGGCGTCGCCGGCGGCGGCTGGCCCGAGAGTCCCGCGCAGATTTCGGCGGCGCATCGCTCCTGGGCGATGCAGGCGGGCGCGTACCCCGAGGTTTGGTCGCAGTCGACCTACCCCTGGCAGTGACGCGCGCGTGTGAGTGATCCTCCTCGGCACCCGAGGGAGCTTCGGTTCCCTCGGGTTTGCCTGAGGATGTGAGCGCGACGCGACGCGCGGAAGATCGCGACGAGCGCGAGATCGATTTCATGACCAGCCCCATCACCATCACCATTCGAGGTCGCGAGTATGCCGTCGAACGCGTTCGCGACAAGGCAGACGACAAGGGCGTCGTCTACTTGCTCGCGGGTAAGCGCGGTGCACGGTGGCTGACGATGCGCAACGTGCATCACCCCGCCATGATGTTTCTCATCAACGAGCGGAGCATCAAGTCTGGATTTCGAGTGAGCTCGCAGATGATGGAAGGCGTATGGCTCACCGATGAAGGTGGGCAGTTACGAGTGAGGAGCCAATAGCGTGAACCTCGTCGACAAGATCAAGAAGCTCACGCCCAAGCAATGGGCGATGGTTGCCGGAGCCGGCACGAGCGCGGGCCTCCTCGTCGACTACATGGTCCGCAAAGATCACTCCCTCGTCATGCAGGCTTGGCATCGCCTGCACGGGTTCGGCGGAGGCCATTCGCGCATCAGGCCGCACCCATCGGCACCGCGTCCCCCGACGCCGCCTGCCATGCCGCCGCCGCAGACGACGCCCATGCCGACCGAGCTCCCGCTGTCGGCGGTCTTCGTCGAGCCGTACGTCGGACCCGGCTTCGTGCCAGCGGTCGAGTACGGACGCGCGGGCTACCACTATCCGGCTTACGGGCACTTGGGCATGCACCCGCATCACGTGGGCGCGGCCGTCGCGCCGCCGCACGCGGACGCGCCTCACCCGCCGGAGCCGACGCGCACGAACGTGCCGCCGCCCGGAGCTTTGGGGATCGTCGCGCAGACGCCGCCAGCGCCAACCGATGGCGACGGGCCTTCGCCGTGCGGCCCGGGTCTCTACTTCGACCAAGCGACGCAGACGTGCTTGCCGCTGGGCGTCGGGCCGAACGTTCCAAGTGCGTACGGCACGAACTACGGCTGGGAAGGCTGAACGATCATGTGGACGGGCTTCGTTGCTCCTCGAGAAGGGCCGCCGCCGCCGCAGCCGGGAACGTGTGGTCCCGATGCGATGTGGGACCCTACCAAGCAGGCTTGCGTGCCCGTCCTGCCGTGGCCGATCCAGCAGGACGTTCAGACAAGTGGTCTGTTTTACGGGCAATCGGCGACGATGCGTTCGATCGACTTTGGCCAAGCCGTCAAGCTCGTGCTCACCATCGGCCTCGGCTATATCGGCTATCGCGTGCTGCAGGACAAATTCGCGCCCGTGCATCGCGCACGCGCGCGATATGGGAGGAGGCGCTGATGTCCGAAAAGAAGATCGATGTCACCAGCGCCATCAACGCAGCTCGTCAGGCCCGAAGCCGTCTCATTCGGATGACGACAGCGGACTTGTCGGCCACGCAGATGGCGGCCGCGATCCAAGAAGCCGAAGGCTGGCTCGACGACGTGCTCATGTACTTGGGACACCCAACGAGTCGGAGGCGATGATGGCGCGACGCGACGACGGAACGGCTTCGGCGATCATCCTGGGCGGCTTGGCGCTGGGCGTGGGCTTGCTCGCGATCGACCACTACTACTCGCGCAAGGGGACCTCGGCGCTGGATCGCTTGACGGGTGGCCTCTCGCGATTCGGCACGCACATGACCGGTGCCGATCCATGGGCCAGCGAACTCGGCAAGCTGAGCAAGCCCGTCCGGACGTACGCCGAGGCCGTCATCGACAAAGTGATCGCGACCGAGACCGATCCCAGCGTGCTCTCGTCGCTGAGCCAAGCCCTGTCGAATGCCGGGATGACGCAGACGGCGGCTGCCGTCCAAGCGAAGGCGCACACGTGAATGGATCGCTCTACGTAGAAGAGCCGTTCGATCAGCCCAGCGACGGCGAGCTCTGGGACGAGATCGTCCAAGCGGCCGAAGACATCGCCATCGACTTCTACGAACGGCACGCACCCATTCCGCCTCCTACGCCGCTGGGCGTTGCGACGAGCGAGTACTGGGTGGGCTGGTCGCAGCCGCCGAGGCCGGCCGACGTGATCGTCAGCTTCGATTCGCACGCGAGCGCGCGCGATCAAGCGCGAGCAGTGCTCTACGACTACTACCACGACGATCCGCTTCGGTACTGGTCGGACAACGAAGCGGTCAAGCGGTGCTTCATCGGCGGGAAGGATCCGCGCAAAGAGGAGCACGATCCGCTGCTGCTCATCGCGGCCTACGAGGACAAGAACCACCCCATCTGGCAATGCCACGGGACGGGCATGACGTGGGCCGATCTCGATCACGCCGTGCAGCAAGCCATCGCACACCGTCGAAAGCTGGGACCGCTGCCCAAGTCGTTGTACGACACCAACCCCGTCGTCATCTACTACTACGACAACGACACGATGAAGCGCATCAGCTACCCGGGACCCAGCATCCCGGCCGCGCTGAATCCCGGCAACAACCGCTGGTGGGCTTGGGGTATGGGCGATTCGAGCGATGCGGGCAAAGCCGCAGGCCTCGACGACGTGCACACGCGCGAAACGAACGACCCCAAGAAGATCGCCGTCGAGCGCGCCAACCCCGGCTGGACGACGCCGCAGCAAAAGCAGGCGCTCAAGAGCAAGTACCCGTGGCTCAGCGACATGAAGAGCGGTAGCGCGGGCGACTGGGGCAACGAGCAGTTTCAGTGGGACAAGGACGTCGCCGGCACGGGCGTCATCGGCAGCATCACGGGCGCGATCTTGGCGCTGGTCTCGGCGGTTCTCGACGCAACCGGCATCGGCGCGGTCGTAGGCGTTCCCTTGGGCATCGCGACGCCTTTCATCGTGGCCGCCATCAACGCGACCGACACTGCCCTCCACGCCGGCGACTTTGGTGCGGCGCTCACGAACCTGGGACCCGCCTTGGCACAAGCAGCCATCCAAGCTGCAGCCAAGGGCGCAGGTGCCTCGGGATTCACGATTCCCCCGGCAGCGATCAAAGCTTTGAGCGGGACCGTCACGATGATCGGTCAAGCCGTGCAAGCCGGTCAGAAAAAGAAGCCCGACTTCGGGCAGCTCTGGTCGGATGTCGCCGCCAAGGCGAAGAGCTTCAAGAAGATCGACGACGCGGACGCCGAGGCGATTGCGCACGTCCTGGGCGGTCCGGGGGGCCAAAGCGGGACCGCCGGCCACGTCTTCATCCTGGGCTACCTCGCCGGCAAGTTCGTCGATCAGAAAGGCGTCGCGGGGATCGCGAAGATCCTGCAGGCCTATGCGACGTTCGCCGATCCGCGCATCATCAACATCGCGCTCCTGGGCATGGGCATCGGCATGGTCTCGCGACAGCAGTCAGCGGGCCTCTTCGGCACCCGCGGCGACTTCACCGGACAGGTCATCATGAGGACACACGAGTCGGCGCAGAGCGACCTCAAGAACTTCACCGCAGGTCTGCGACGTCGGTACGGCCTCGGATCGGTGGCCGTCGGGCTCGACAGCTTCATCGCACGCATCCAAGAACTCCTGAACGACCTCTGGGGGCTGCACCCTGGGATGCCCGGCTACATCCGCATCGACGGCATCTTGTCGCCACGCACGAAGGAGCTGGTCAAGAGCTTCCAGGAGCAGCTGGGCGTGCACCCTGCAGACGGCAACCCCAACGCCGACACGCTGACCTTGCTCGAGGCGGCGTGGGCGCAGAAGTGGAACATCGTCACGCAGGGGAGCTACGAGCTGGTCGGCGGTCCGGACGGCGAGCTGCCGCCGGACTGGGGCGCTCTTTCTCGCGGCTGCCCGCACGGGTATTGGTGGGACTCGCTGGACGGCACGTGCAAGCCGATGCTGCCGCTTCCCCATCCGCAGCCGCCTCCCATCGTGCCCATCCCTCTACCTTCGGGACAGCTGCAACCGATCACGTCTGGCTGGTGGTGATCGGTGCCCAGCGTTCCCGTCCTCAAGGGACCGCGTGCACTCGCACTCCATCTGCGAAAGCTCCTGCATGAGTGCGGCGTGCACGGGCCATGGATCGTCCGCAAAGTGTCGTCGGTCGAGAAGTGCGGCGGCGAGTGGTGCATCGATGTCCACCTGACGAACACCGACAACGGCCGCACCAAGTGGACGATCGTGGCTGTGAGGCCGCCCGAAGAGATTCGCATCGCGACAGGCACGGACGAAGAGACGCGGCAGATCGTGCACGGGATGATTTGCGATTGCTTGGCTGCATCTGGCATGCGCGATCGAGTCTTTTGCGGAGATCGATGATGACCGAACTCCCGCGTTCCTCGAAGCAGCTGGCGCAGCTTCTTTGGCGCTGCCTGCACCGCGAACTTTCGACCGGGACGATCCGCGCAGGCGAGAGTGGCATCGCCGTGCAGCAGCCGCAATTCACAGCTTCCAAGCGCGAGTACGTGATCTACGTCGTTCACTACGCGCCCGACACCAAGTGGCTGGGTCGGTCGGTCGTCGAGTGGCGCGCCGCCATGGACATCGACAGCAAGATGCAGGTGCGGGTTCGTCACGGCAAAGACGTGCCCGCCAACATCGTCGACCGCATGCTGCTCATCGCAGCGGGAGCGTGCGAGGTTTGAGATGGGACGCATCGTCGGACCGGTCTACGCAGCGCGTGAGCTTCGCAGTCACGTCGCGCTGATGAAGCGCATCGCCGATCGGTGCGTCTACCACTTGCGCGGCAGCAAACGCGCACGGCCCAAACAGAAGGAAGAGTTCCTCTTCGAAGGACCCTACTTCATGAAAGGTGGCGGACCGTACAACACGCGCGCCAGAGCGGAGTTCATGATCAGCCACGTCGGTGATCAGCAAGCGATCTGGGCCAGGGCCAGGTTCGTGCTGTACGACGATCTGACGTCGGAACTCGACGTCGATCCAGGGTTCCCCGACGATGCCCTTGCGTGCATGCTGCCGGCCTTCAACGAAGTGCTCGCGGGGCGCTATCATCGGAAGCGATGAGCGGGCGACGCATCACCGGACCGGTCTACGCCTACCGTGAGCGGCACCCAACCGCGCTCGCCAAAGAGATCCATCGTCGATGCAGCAGTGCCATCGCGCGCATGAAGAAGCGCGGTCACGAATTTCGCATCACCCGGCTTCGCTTCTCGCCCGTTACCACGGGCGACTTCATGCAGTTCAGCATCAAGGGCCAGTCGTCCGCCGACGCTAAGCGATGGGTGGAGGATTACCAAAAGCTGTACGGGCCTTTGGCGCTCAAGCACGCGCTCGAGCATCAAGGACCACCCGACTACGGCTTCCGTCGCCACATTCACGGCAAGCTCTACGGCTACGACGTCGAGGTGAAGATCGATCTTCAACCCTTCGACATACACGTCGAGACGCAAGGGCAGGTACCTGACGAGATCTTGCGGTGCTTTGCAGCGACCTACAACAGCCTCATCGCGGAGTTCGGACGATGAGTTCGCGTCGGATCTTGGGACCGGTCTACGCCTATCGGCAGCCGAAACCCGACGCACTTGCCAAAGAGATCTATCGTCGCTGCAAGGAGAACGCGCTGCGGTTCGCCAAAAAGAGTGGAGGCCGTGTTCAAGTATCGAAGATGGACATGTCGCCGACAGCATTCCGGTTCGTCATCGCTGGTCAAACGCCAGAGCAAGAGCGACGTTGGTACGAAATGCTGGCGAAGGATTATGGCCAAACAGAAGCTGACTCCTGGCGCACCGCAAAGCCGAACTATGTGGTTGATGGCATCATGTGGCGCACCCACGATGTCGAGATGTTGCCATTCGGCTATCGCTTGACGGTCAAAATCATGCGC
>Ga0326728_10015163_pt1 | contig 16101 bp, 11 predicted proteins | sample MB3enrmetagenome_FD_207602 | JGI IMG/M metagenome (GOLD analysis project Ga0326728, IMG submission 207602) | Lab enriched peat soil microbial communities from McLean, Ithaca, NY, United States - MB31MN | ecosystem: Environmental > Terrestrial > Soil > Wetlands > Peat | place: USA: New York...
TATATTGCTTGAGGTCACAGGCCACATTGACCTGCGTTCGGTTCGTGATGCGGCCAGTTTCAATAAGGTACGGAATCACAAACCGATCAGCAAAATCGGAGTAACTGATCTGTCTAATTTCACGATAGGACTCCTGGCGCGCAAATTTCCGCGGGTTGCATCGCAGAACGCCGAGATTGTGCCTTCGCTGGCTGTCCATAATCGCGCTCATGAGCGTGTAGCGGAATGAGAGGCCGATCAGATAATCGGATTCCGTGCGGGTCAGGGGAATGTTGCCCGAGAAATCCAAACCGGTGCTATCAAAGTAAAGAGCTTTGTAGAGAGTCTCTTCCATTCGTTTGCGTCGCGCCTCTGCGGGCCAGGCCAACGGCGCGTCAAACATGTCATCCAAGTGTTGCGCGGCGCGCACGAGCTGAACCGGCGGATTTACTGCGACATAGCGGTCAAAGCCAAGACCTTGCGAACTGCCGGCTGCGTCACGGGCGGCGATCATTAATGTGAAGTAAGCGCCATGAGATACACCAGTGAGCGATGTGCCGGTAATTCGGTCGCCTTTCCAGCGCCGCACGTCCTGCAGGATCAACGCCAGGGCGTTGACGGTGTCATCGCAATCCGCGGGAGCATAACCCGGCACGGCCATGGTCGAAGCCCGCTCCATGAACTCCTCGTGGAAGGGGCTTGAGATGGCCACGACGGAATAGCCGTGGCGGTACATCAGATCGGCATAAGCCAAGGTGGACCGATCCAGGCGGCAACCTCCCAAACCCGGGATGTAGCACACCAGCGGCGCCGGCTGTTTCTGCATCCAGCATGAATAGGGCAGTTTTTTGCCTGTCGCCGGAATGAACACTCTGCGGGTCACGGCCCGTTCCGCAAACTTCGGTGTCACCGGTTTGAAGGCAAGGTAACGGAGGCTGGAATTCGGAGTGAATGACTCCCCGCCGGGCGGCTTATAGTCGAGGATGAGTCTCTGGCGATTCAGCGAATAGAGGGTGCGCGTGACCTGGTAGGGATCAACATAGGAATCCAGTTCGCGCTTGAAATCGGAGGCGTCGGCGCTCATGTCATTGAAGCCAAAGCCCGGCCTGATGCATTGTGGTCCAACTTCATCGGAGTAGGCGACTCCAATCCAGAAGCACGCATCGAACGGTGTGTCCACCACCTTGCCGACTGTGTCCCGGCCGCTACTCGGCCCAAAGACAGGCAGCACAAGGTAACACCACGGTCCGGATCCCCAGTGGCCCAGGGTTTGGCCAAAATCCTCGTCTGACCGCCCGATGTGCCACATCGTCGCCGGATCGAAAACTCCCCCCAACCCGACGGTGGAGTTCGCAGCGAATCGCTTTGTCTCTTCCCAAGCGCCGCCCCATTTTCCTTGCAAACAATTGTTAAAGAGCCTGGCGGGATAAGTCAGGTTGTGCCCGGCGTTGGCAATTCCGGTTCTCAGTGGCTTTGGCGTGGCAGAATTCCAGGCACGGCTGCCTGGGTAAATGAGTCCGCGAAAGAGCCACGTATTGAATTCCCAGGAGCAACGGTTGAAGCCTTCCAGCGGGTCCGGAGTCACATCGAAGTATGGCATCCGGCCTTGCTGCAGTTGTGTGCCGTTGGTGTCCGCTGGCGGGCTGTCCGCAAAGAGGATGGTAGAGGAGGAGAGGGCCAGAACCATGGCCAAAATGCGTGCTCCAAGAAAGCAACACCCCGTTATTCCATAATATGCGATACCGTATGTGGAGTGTCCTAATCTGTGGCGATCCTGCGTATCTGCTGGCGATCCCAGGAGAGTTCGCGAAACTGATGTCGTCTGTCTCGGTTTGTTCACGGTGATGACGCGTCGCGCATCTTAAGGCGGCGAGGATTCTTGAAGGTCTGCTTCGCGCTCGAAAGGCGCCTGGTGCTCGTTGGCGCCGAGCTTGTTTCCGAAAGCGAAAATGAAGGCGTCGCTTGTTGAGATCAGAAACGCGTTGTTCGTGTCGGTCACCAGGCGTGCCAGCATGGTTCCGAGTTGGCGGCCATGGTCGCGTTTCACGGTGGCAAATGGCTGGATGCAGAAGATGGTGCGAGGGTCGCTCGTCTTAGCCAGAGCCTTGGTCAAGGTTTGATAAACTTCTTTTCGTGTCATAATATCGAGGCCCATTTAGGGATCATTGGTTTGAGTGTGTGGGGAAGCGTACAGGACCGCGCCCGATTGGCGGGGACAATCGACTGGCGTACCGATGAAGTGCCAGAGTGCGTGGTAGCGGAGATGCACTGCGCCGGCCAACGCCGTACGCTTCCCCGAGATGATTTCGTGTCTGAGAGTGTGGCAGGTTTCATAGGGGCGGCCTTTCCTGGCCGACCAGGAGAGGAAAGTTATTTTCATAAGCCCTGATTTCCCGGCCACCGTTGTTGGCAGAACCGTGCTTGGATTGGCTGTAATCAATCAAGCACTTGGGAGAGCACAGCAATATTGGCCCCCCTTTGCGGTTGATGCGGCAAAAGCGGTTTTCATCAAGAGGTTTGCCGCAGACGAGGCATTTGTTTTGAACCGCACCGCTGGGCGGTGCTGCGGCTGGCTGATGGTCATTGGCTTCGTTCATAAAGTTCAACGCAATTTGCGCGCACGAGTCCGTGATGCAGCAATCGGGCCAACTTCTCTGATATTTCTCAAGTCCTTGTGGTTCATAGCTTAAGAGCGAGGCAAGGACTGGCGGCAGGGTGATCGAAAACTTGAACGTTCGAAAAGGAACAGCTCGATGCGTGTGTCATGATTGGCCCGGCGTATTCGCTTGGGAACGACATTTTCTCCGCGGGCCAGACTCGCCCGTCTTCCATCTGGAGCACTCGATCAAACACATCCAGGGCCCGGTGGTCGTGCGTCACCACGATGACGCCCGCGCCGCATTCGTGCGCGACTTTGCTGAACAATTCCATGACTTGCAGCCCTCGCGCGCCATCCAGAGCGGCGGTCGGTTCGTCGGCGAGGATTAATCCAGGCTCATTGGCCAGCGCCCGGGCCACGGCGACGCGCTGCTGCTGGCCACCGGACAGGGTGTCGGGCAGGCGGTTCGCGCAGTCCATTACGCCCAAGTAGCCGAGCAGTTCCATCGCCCGGCGCCGGGCGAGACGCGGGGGGGCGTCGTTGATTTCCATGGCGATTTGGACGTTTTGCACGGCGTTCAAGAACGGAATCAGGTTCGCTTTCTGAAACACGAAGCCGATGTGCTGCCGTCGGAAGGCGGCAAGATCAGTCAAGGCGCGATCCCCCTCCAGCACCAGTACGCCGCCGATAGCAACGCGCCCGGCAGTGGGCGGATTGATCAGGCCCAAAGCGGTGAGCAAAGTGCTCTTGCCCGACCCGCTGGGCCCCAGCAAAGCAATCACCTCACCGGGTTCGAGTCGCAGCGAAACCTCGCGCATCGCCACAATCTCGGTAGCGCCGCTGCCATAGATTTTGGTCAGGCCGACAGCTTCCACAGCCGGCTTGGAGGGGTTTTCGCTCATATTCATGAGAGGACCGCGTTGGGAGAAACTCGCAATGCCTTCCAAATCCCCAGCAGGCTGGAGATTACGGAAATGCCCAGGACCGTGCCTGCCAGGAGCCAATAATCGGCCGGGGTGACGATCACCAGCCGGGGAAAAAAGGGAAAGAGCCAGTCGCCCAGCAGGAGGGCCAGCCCATAGCCGACCGCGCCGAGAAACAGCGCCTGCTGCAGAATGAGGCCGACGATCACACGATCCCGTGCCCCGATCAATTTAAGCATCGCGATGTCGTGCGTCTTGTCGAGGGTGAGGGTGTAAAGGATCAGCGCCATCGTGATGAGGGAAACGACGACCAGGACGACACGGAACAAACCCAACTGGCGGCGCGCGCTGTCCACGTAGCCATGCACCAGGAAGTCGCGCTCTTGTGCCCGCGTATAGGCCGTCAGGTCCGGCCAGCCTTGTATAATGTTGATGGCCGCCCGCGCATCCGCGCCTGGGGCCAGTTTGATCATGACTGCACTGACCGTTGCAGGCAGGTTGGCAGGCGCGTGTGCGTTTCGCCGCAACCGGACTGCTTCGCCCGGTTCGTCGAATTCGATGGCTTGGGCGTCTGGCAGCGAAACGAAGACCATACCGTCACCGGAGGCAGAGGTCATGCCTTTGGTCAGGCCGACAACCTGATAGAAGTCTTTGCCAAGTTTAATTCGCTCGCCGATGGAGAGGCCGAGGCTGACATCGGCGATCATTTCGTAATGCGCCCGGCCCAACGGCCGGCCGGCCACCAGCGGCAGCCAGGCACCGGTGTCTTGCGGCCAAGCCAGGCCTTGGAGTGTCGAGCGCAACGACCGGCCAGCGTGCTGGCGCTGGAGTGTCCAAAAGACGAAGCGACGCGCGCCAACCACGCCGGGCACAGAGAGGGCGCGGTTCTCAACATTGGCTGGGATGGAGGACTGTTCGGCGAAAGGGCCGCGCGTCTCGCGCTGCACCAGCCACAAGTCTGCGTCCACGCGGTCCACCAGCAGGGAAGCCTCATAGACCAAGCCTTCATAAATGCCGCTCATTCCCAGCACCAGCATCAAGAGCATCCCGATGCCGCCGGCGGTCAACGCCAACCGGGTCAGATTATGGCGAATGTCTCGTGCGGCCAGGTTCATGGCATGGCCAATGCGTTTGGCAAGCAAGTCGCGGAGTGGCCCCTGACGCGCCGGCCTGCCAAGTCCCACGTGGATTTACCTGTTGTCGGCGCCACGACCTGTTCTCCCGGCATTAGCCCGGCTGTGATCTCCACCGAGTCCCCCCCAATCAGTCCAAGTTTCACCTCTCTCCAGCGCGCCCACCCGTGGTCGTCCACGAGCACACCGGGGCGACCCTTGCGCCAAAGCAGGAATTTGGCGGACAAGGCGAGGACATTCCTGGCCCGGCTGGTATCGATGTAAACCTCCGCGCGCTGACCGAGGGTCCAATTTGGGGGCAGCTCGAGCAACCGCACGTCCACTACAAACTCCCGAGTTTCGGGGTCGGTTTCGCGCCCAAGCCGCGCCACGCGGCCCGGATAGACTTTCGCCGGCTCCGAGCGGAAAACAACGCGCACAGGCTGATTTGTTCGCAACGGCGCCATGGCTGTTTCGTCCACCCACGCCGACACCCAGATTTCGTTGGTATCCACCATCTCCAGGATGGACGTTCCGGGCGACACCACGTCACCGGGATCGTGGTTGCGTTTGGTCACCAGGCCGTTGAAAGGCGCTCCAATGAGGGTGTCGGCCAGCAACTGCTTTTGGTAGCCGAGCTGCATCTCGGCTGATTGCTGCTGCTGCTCCGCCTCGGCGATGGCCGCCTGCGCCACGGCGAGTCCCGACTGGGACGACTGCAGATCGGCGGCCGCTCTATCAAAATCCTGCTGGGAACTGATCCTGGCTCGCAGTAGTTCGGATTCACGTTGGTAATTCAATTCGGCCAGTTTCAAGACGGCTTGGGCCCGGGCTTCGTCTGCTTTGACCCGGCGAACGGCGGCCTGGGCGACGCTGAGCGCCGCTTGCGCAGCTTCGACCTGGCGGCGCTGCTCGCTATCATCCAGAACCGCCAGCAACTGGCCGTTGGTCACAACGTCATTTTGGTCTGCCAGTACCTGAACGAGCCGGCCTTGGGAAACCTTTGGGCTGACCGCCGCTTTGAAATGTGTGTTGAGTGTGCCCGTGCCCATGACATCGGCTGCGATCGGACCAGGGGTAATCTCGTGCGAGATTACCGGAACCGGAGCCAATTTCACACGATAGACTGCAAGGCCAGCGAGGAGGAGAGCCAGCAGCCATTTGGCGCTGTTGCGCGCGAACGCCCAGTGCAAAGGCAAAGGTTGGACTTGCTTTCCATCGAGCGCCGACAAGGATGCCAAGCTCTTAAGGGCAGCCATCCTTGATGACTTGCCATTTGAGGCTAACTTGCGGTTCGTCATTTTAAACGCCATTTGCAATCGAGAATTGCTTATGCAGCTATCGCGCCAACTGTTTCACGAATTACGCAAGGCATTGCGGTACAGAAGCTAACGACGCAGGAATCGCCGAATCGCGATTGGTTGAAATCTCGAACGTTCGAAAAAGCATCATTCAGTTGAGATCTTGGCTTATCAGCTCCCTGTGGGATCCAAATGGATGATTCTCTTAAGAAATCGGCAATACGGACTAGATCCGGTTATTGCGGATCTTGCGTTTAGTTTCCTTGACTCCTGCAGGCCGAGTGCGTCGTAGGAAAAGTGTTATTTGAATGCTTCCGTTGTGAGGCAATGCGGCTTGACTTCCAGTTCACGATTTTTTCGTACGTTCTGAAATTCAACCTCAAGCGCCCGTCACGCGCCGTCGTTGCAAGCTCCTGATGCAACGCATGTTACAGAGAGCCTCCGCAATTGGCACGCTACTTGCGGTAAATGCTTCGATGACTTGGTTCGGGTTAGGACATGAAAAACAAAGTAAATGATTGGAGACAATATATGAACACTGCAGAACTTGAAGAGACGCCAAGGAGCGCGATTCACGCGAAATTGGAAACCGCCATCGAGAAGGCCAAACATGCTTGCGAGCGGTTGGAAGAGAAGACCGTTGCCGCTGCCAAGGCGACCGACAGGGTTGTCCGAGGGCATCCCTACCAGGCGATCGGCATCGCCTTTGGCGTGGGCCTTTTGGCCGGTGTGCTCGCCATGCGGAGCCGACGCGACTGAGATCGCGCGTTCAAAGGGGGTGAAGGACTCCAGTTCTCAATCCTCGCCCCCTTTTTTCCGGACTAGCGGAGGTCCTCATGAGCGTTTTCTTCAGAACTGTGTTTGTGCTTGCGGTTTGCCTTTTCTCCGGCTGCCTTTCGCGCCCTCACCTCGACACGCAAACCTTCGCATTTGCGATCCCGGCCGCTTCCAAGCAGGACGGTGGTTCGGCGGGGCACGGGGTGTTGGCGATCCGGTCGTTGCGGGTTGCGGCGCCGTTTGATGGCCGCTCTCTCGTGTACCGCACAGGCGAGTATTCCTACGAATCCGATCCTTACGCCGAGTTCCTTGTCTCAAGCTCCGAAAGCCTGCTTTATCCCATCCGCAGTTGGATGCGCCAGAGCGGCTGGTTTGAATCCGTCGTGGAGCCGGGCAGCGCCCTTAAACCCAACACGATGGCGGAGATCAGTGTGATGGAGCTATACGGAGACTTCCGAAAGCCCCGGGCCGCCGCCGCGGTTTTAACTCTCCAATTTGTCCTGTTCGACTCTCCGAACGGGATACCAGGGAAGCTCAGGCTTGAGCGCGAATATTCGCGCCACATTCCTTTGAAGGCGCGCAGCGCCAATGCCCTTATGGCGGGTTGGAATGAAGCATTAATCCAGATTCTCGCCCAATTTGACGCCGACGTTCGAGGATTAAGCGCCTCGCCCACTCATGAAAGCAAAACAGACTGAAACGACAACAACTGCGGTGCAAGCCCAAGTGCAGGCGCTGGAGGGCGGTCGCGTGACCGTGGTGCTCCGGGGAAGGTTGGACGTGTATAACATGGGCGGGCTGTGGCGGGAACTTGAGACGCAACTTCGGCCGCTCAAAGTGGCAGATCTGGAGGTGGATGTGACCGCCCTCGAACTCGGCGGAAGTGCCGGATTGGCCCTGCTGCGCTACTTGAAGGTCGGCGGCTTCACTCCACTGGCCAAGGTCACGGTGCGCGGATTAAGCGAAGAGTCCAACGAACTATTGGAGCAGTTTACGGAGGTGGATGCCTGGGCAGATCAAGGGGAGGGGCTGCGGCACCTGTCATTGCCCGAGGAGGTTGCGAGAGGCGTGCGAGACTTTGCGCGGGAACTGCGCGAGGACGTGGCCTTTCTTGGGACGATGGCGGCCGAGTTGGGAGCGGCGGTTTTTCACCCTGAACATTTGCGCTGGGGGGAAATCAAGCGCCTGTGCGTGACGGCGGGGGCGAACGCGTTGCCGATTGTATCGATGTTGAGCTTTCTGATCGGCCTGATGATCGGATTCGAGGGCGCGCCGCCGCTGGCACAATTTGGGGCGCAGATTTTCATTGCGGACATGGTGGGCTACGGAGCGGTGCGGGAACTGGGGCCCATGATGACAGCGATTATGCTGGCAGGCCGATCCGGCGCGGCGTTCGCGGCGGAGCTGGGCACGATGAAAGTGAACGAGGAGCTGGCGGCGCTGACGACAATGGGCCTTGAGCCGGTCCGGTTTCTGGCTTTGCAGCGCGTGGCGGCCGGGATCCTGCTCACGCCGATTTTGACTGTCTATACAATGTTTGCCGGGTTGCTGGGCGGCACGCTGGTGATGATGTCGCTGGGGTTTCCGATTTCGACGATCTATCACCAGATGGCGACGCGGGTGCATTTGGTCGATATCGGGGTTGGGTTGGGCAAGAGCGTGGTCTTCGGCCTGATTTTTTCCGGGGTGGGCTGTCTGCGTGGGTTACAAACCGGAGAAGGCCCCATTGCCGTGGGGGTCTCGGCAACGAGGGCGGTGGTGAGCAGCATTTTCCTGATCATTTTAGCGGACACGGTGTTCGCCGGGGCGAGCTTCCTTTTAAGCCAATGAACTCACCCAGCGACATCGTCATCAGGGTCAGGCACCTGACCGGCGGCTACGGCGGCCGGCTCATCCTGCATGACATTTCCTTCGACGTGCGCCGGGGCGAAGTGTTCGTGATTGTCGGCGGCTCCGGCAGCGGCAAGAGCACGCTCCTGAAACACATCATCGGGCTTATCCCGCCGCTCAAGGGCCAGGTGTGGATTGACGGCGAGAACATCGTGACCGCCGAAGGAGAGGAGCGGACGCGGTTGCTCCGCCAGTTTGGCGTGGTGTATCAAAGCGGCGCGCTGTTCGGTTCAATGACGGTCGCCGAAAATGTGCGTCTGCCGCTTGACGAATTCACCGATCTTCCCGAAGAGGTCAAGGAAGACGTTGCGCTGGCCAAGTTGAAGGTGGTGGGATTGGATGGCGCCGCTTACCGAATGCCCTCCGAACTGAGCGGCGGCATGCAAAAGCGCGCCGCCATCGCGCGAGCCCTGGCGTTGGACCCCAGCATCCTTTTTCTCGATGAACCCTCCGCGGGATTGGACCCGGTTACTTCGGCGGGACTGGACGCGCTGATCAAGCAACTCTCCCATTGCTTCGGCATCACCTTCGTCATCGTGACGCACGACCTGCCGAGCATCAACGCCATCGCCGATCATCTGATCATGCTCGACGCGCACAACGGAACCATTATCGCGGAAGGGACCCCGGCCGATTTGCGAGACCATTCAACCGATGACGCGGTGCAGCGGTTCTTCAACCGGGAATCCACACCGAGTCCATCCATAAACGGAGTGAGAAGCCATGAATGCGAAAACAAATGATTTCAAGCTTGGCCTGTTCGTCCTGATCGGCTTTGGCCTGCTGTGCGCCGGCCTTTTTGGCTTCGGCGCGATGAGTTATTTCCAGAGAACAATGATGTTGGAAACCTACCTGGCTGACAACGCGGACGGCCTGGCCGTGGGAGCGCCGGTGACCTTGCGCGGCGTCCAGGTTGGCAAAGTGACGCGGCTGGATTTCAGTTGGAACATCTATGAACGGCCTGAGCCGAGATACGTCGTGGTTGAGTTCGAGGTGCGCAACAAGATCGCGCCCATGGTCCCCGCCAAGATCATGGCCGAACGGGTCCAGGCCCAAGTCAACAGCGGGCTGCGGGCGCGTGTGAAGGCGCAAGGCTTCACCGGCACGAGCCTGCTGTCCTTGGAATACATGGACCCCGCGCAATATCCGGCGCCACCGTTTCCCTGGACGCCGCGTTACCAGTGCATCCCTTCGGCTCCCGGCCAAATCAGCGAACTGCTGGACTCAGTGCAAAAGACGTTCCACAACACGGCGCAGATGGACTTCGGCGCCATGAGCGCGTCGTTGGAGCGGGACCTGGCCGCCGCGAACAAACTCATGGACCGAATGGAAGGCGATCTGAGCCTCGCCCAAAAACTGATGGGCCATCTGGACGAGGTGAACTACCGGGAGCTGGCCACCAATGCCGATACGCTGATGACACAACTGCGCGGCGACCTGCGGGAGATGCATCTGGCCAAAGTCTCAAATGACGCGGATGAAGTGCTGACCGGCGTGAAGGGAACCATCCGTCAACTGAACGTTTTCATGGCGAACCTGGACACTGCTTCGCTCAACGACTCGCTCGCCAACCTGCGGCTTGCGTCCAGGGACCTGGATGACACTCTGCTCAAGCTTCAGAGATACCCCGCCGGCTTCCTGCTGGGAAGACCCCCGCCGCCAGCCCGGGGCGTGGAAAAAGACAAGGAGTAAATCAGGAGGCCTCCTGCCCGGGTTTCTTTAACCCCCATTTGTTCATCCTTGAAAGCAGGGTCGTGGGTTTGATGCCGAGCCGCTCCGCCGCTCCATTAGGGCCTTTGATCTTCCAGTTGGCCGTCTCCAGGACCCGCAAGAGGTTCTCGCGCTCGCGGCGTTGGAGTTCGGCTTCCGTGAGGTAGGTTGGGTGGGCATCGCCCTCGTCCGGGGAACCGCCTGGCGGGGCGGGGCGGGGCACGGGCGCGGGAAAACTCGCCTCGGGCAGGTCGAAGTCCAAAGGTCCGCCGCGCGCCAGGATCACGGCGCGCTCCAGCACGTTGCGCAATTCCCGAACGTTGCCTGGCCAATCGTAGTTTTGCAGTTTTGCCACGGCGGCCCGGGTCAGCCTCGGTTTGGCGCATTTCAGCTCCTTGGTTGAAAGATCAACGAAATGTTTCGCCAGCAACGGGATGTCGTCCATCCGTTCCCTGAGCGACGGGACCTGGATGGGGAAAACGTTCAGGCGGTAATACAGATCTTCACGAAAGTGGCCTGCTTCCGCGGCTTTCTTCAAGTCCCGATTTGTCGCCGCGACAACGCGCACATCCGCCTGGCGGGTTCGGTCATCGCCCACACGTTCATAGCGCTTCTCCTGCAGGATGCGCAGGAGCTTGGTCTGAGTTTCCAATGGGATTTCGCCGACCTCGTCCAGAAAGATCGTTCCTCCGTTGGCGGTTTCAAAACGGCCCACCCGATCCTTGACCGCTCCGGTAAAAGCGCCTTTGACATGGCCAAAGAACTCGCTCTCGAACAGCTCCCGTGGAATGGAGGCACAATTGACACGGACCAACGGGCCGTCCTTGCGCGCGCTGCGGCGGTGAATTTCGTGGGCGACCAGTTCTTTGCCCGTTCCGGTCTCGCCCAAAATGAGCACGGAAGCTTCCGTGGGAGCGACGACATCAACCTGGCTGACGATGTGATTCAACGCCGCGCTTTGGCCGACCAGGTCGCCAAAGGCCTTGGCCTCCACGACCGCTTCCTGCAAATAGGTATTGTGCAATTCGAGCTGAGACTTGAGCACCTCGACTTCCTCGAATGCCCGGCGAGCTTTTTCTTCGCTCTCCCGCAGGGCTTGATTGGAGGCCTGGAGTTCAGCGGTGCGTTCCCGCACTCGGCGTTCCAGCGTGTTGTGCGCGTTGCGCAGAGCTTCTTCCGCCTGGCGCAGCCGCAAATGCGTTCTGACCCGCGCGAGCACTTCCTCGGCCTCAAAGGGCTTGGTGATGTAATCAATACCGCCGGCCTCAAACCCTGTGACTTTCTGGCGCGTATCGCCAAAGGCGCTAATAAAAATAACAGGGATGCGGCTGCTCTTTTCGTCCGCCTTCAAGCGACGGCACACCTCATAGCCATCCATGCCAGGCATGCTTACGTCGAGCAGGATTAAGTCTGGAGTCTTGGCGGCTACGGATTCCAGCGCCAGGGCGCCGTCCTCCGCCGGACGGACGTGAAAGCCGTGCCGGGTCAGCAGTTCGGTCAGCAGACGCAGGCTGGCGGGGGTGTCCTCCACCACCAGAATCTCTTCCCGCGCTGAAATCAGTTTCTTGTCTTCGCTCATAAGGTCTGTCTCTTTTCCAGCAATTTCAAAAGACGTTTGTAGCCAAGCTGTGTGGCCAGCGTGTTCAAAGCCCGGCCCAGCGAAGCATCCCGCTCGGTGACCTGCTCGATCAGGGCACGCGTGCGAGCTGTGTCCAGTTCAACGACGGCCTGACGCAAATCCCGCAGCAGCTCCGCAGGGAGCGCGTCCAATTGCTCCGGGCGCAGGGTAAGCCCCGGCGGCTCCGGCGCGTTCTCCTGAGGCGGCGCCTTTTCATAGATGAATTTCAGGCGCAGGTGCCGGGCCAAGGCTCCGAAGAGCTCCTGTTCCCGAATCGGTTTGCGCACGAGGTCGTCGCAACCGGCTGCCATAATGGGTTCTCTCTCTTCCTCCAAGGCGTGAGCCGTGAGGGCGATGATTTTGGTATCGGCGCCGGCCTTGGTCGCCCGAATCCGATGGACGGCTTCCAGCCCGTCCATCACCGGCATGCGGATATCCATCCAAATCAGGTCTGGATGCCATTGCTCGAACAGTGCCACTGCCTCCTGTCCGTTGGCGGCCTCACGCAACTCAAAGCCAAGCGGCTCCAAGAGCCTTCGCAGCAGCAGACGGTTATCGGGCTGGTCTTCGACAATGAGGAGCCGGTAACAGGGCTGCCCGTCGGCCAAACCCAAAATGCGCGGGTTCTTCAGCTCATCGCGCTCCGCCACCGCCGGAAGGAGGCGCACTGGAATAGTGAAATAAAACACCGAGCCCTTGCCTGGCTTGCTGGTCACGCCAATCTGGCCTCCCATAAGCTCAACGTATTGCTTGCAGATGGCCAATCCCAATCCAGTCCCGGCGTGCGCGGGAGCCTGGTCGCCCAATTGCACGAAGGGAAAGAAGATGCGCTTGCAATCCTCCTGGCTCATGCCGGGCCCGGAGTCCTCAACCTCAAATCGCACTTTGGCTTCTTCGGACCCGCTGATGTTGGCGAGCCTGGCGCAAAGCTTCACCCCGCCTGAATCCGTGTACTTGATCGCGTTGCCAAGCAGGTTCAGCAAGACTTGGCGCAGTTTGCCTGCGTCCACAGCAACAAACCGGGGCAGATCCGGGTCACGATCCAAGGCGAAACGGAGTCCCTTTTCCACGGCCCCCACTCCCAACAGGGACTGCATCTCGTGCAATAACCGGTGCAGGTCCACTTCGGACTCCTCCAGGACCACTCTACCGGACTCGATCTTGGCCATGTCCAGGACGTTGTTGATTAAGTTCAGCAGGTGCTCGCCGCTGCGGACAATGATATCCAGCGCCTCCTGCTGGTGCGGCGTCACGTCCGGACCGCTCTTGAGCAGCCGGGAAAAACCGAGCACGGCGTTGAGGGGGGTGCGCAACTCATGGCTCATGTTGGCCAGGAAGGTGCTCTTCGCGCGATTGGCGGCTTCGGCCCGGGCCTTGGCTTCGGTTAGTTGTTCGGTCCGCTGCTTCACCAGGTCTTCGAGGTGCTCCCGGTGCTTGCGCAACTCGTCCTCAGCGCGCTTGCGCTCCGTGATATCGACATTGGTGCCGACTACTTCAACAACGTCTCCATTGGGACTTATTACTGGATGGCCCAGGGAATGAATGTGTCTGACCGTTCCATCGGGCAGGACGACCCTGAACTCGAAGTCGTGATCCAGTTTCTCGAGGGACGCCGCATTCCGCGCCCGCTGGAACTTGTCCCGATCCTCCGGGTGGATCCGTTGCACGACCACTGCAATGGCCGGCAAACCCTCTTGTGGATCGAATCCAAAAATGCGGAGGCTTTCCTCCGAACTGTAGTTAATCTCGCCACTGGCCGGATCCCAAGCCCAATTGCCTGTGTGGGTCAGCCGCTGCGCTTCCGCCAGATAAGCCTCACTTCTGCGCAGCGCCTCCTCGGCGCGCTTGCGTTCCGTGATGTCGCGCGCCACATGGACGACCTGTGCAAGCTCACCGCTCGGGTCAAATAGAGGGTCAACTGAAACCGACAACCAAGGACCTCCCTTTCCAGCCAGGATCTCCTCTTCTTCATGCCTGCGAGATTGGCGCACTTTGGCGAGAGGGCATTCCGCAGGGGGCGTGCAGGTACCGTGGATCAGATTGTAGCAGTGTCTCCCGACGATTTTGTCAAACGGCAGCTCCAGGAACTTCGCCGCCGCACGGTTGGCTCGCAAGATGCGGAAATCCTTGTCGAGCAGCAAAACGAAATCCTGCACCGCGTCAAAGGTAGCCTGCCACTGCGCGGCGGTATGGCGCACCTCTTCCTCCGCCTGCTTGCGTTCGGTGATGTCCGTCAGCATGGCGAAGGAGCCTGTGAAACGATGCTCGGCATCAAACCTCGACGTGGCGGAAACATACATCCATACGGTGCTGCCACCCTTGTGGCGGTATCTCTGTTCATACCGCTCGGTCAGCCCCTGGCGACGGGCTGCTATCCTTGCTGACAGCTCGGCCTGGTCGTCCTCGAACAGAAACTCATGGAGCTTCCTGCCCACCATCTCCTTTGGATCGTACCCAAGCATTTCCCCCATGCGCTGATTCACCAAGGTGGTTACGAATTGCTCATCGAGTTCCCAAATGCCCTCGGACGCCATATCCACAATCCGGCGGTACCGCTGTTCGCTTTCCCTGAGTTTCTCCTCCGTTTCTTTGCGCTCAGCCAGTTCCCGCTCAAGCGTTTGGTTGGCTTGCTCGAGGCGTTTGCCGGCCAGGCGGATTTCCTCAAAGGCGCGCGCGTTGGCCACGGCGGCGCCGATTTGGTCCGCATAAAGCCGTCCCCAGGGGCGGATTTCCTCCGACAGATTGTTGCGGGAGTAACCGACAATGACACCCAGGGTTTCTTGATTGTACTGAATAGGAGTGATGGAACATCCGCGGATGCGCTCCTCCTTCACCCAGGCAGGGATGGTGATGCCTGGGTGCGACTCCAAATCCGGGATCAAGCTTTCCTGGCCGCTGGCGGCGACGCTTCCCAGCGGCTCAACGCCCAACGGGAAGCGACTGTTGCGATTGAACTGACCGAACCCCTTTCCAGGCTCCAGGATGGAATTCGCCTTCTCCGCCGCCAAGTGAAGACAGCGGGACTGGTCGGGACATTCAGGCCGATATGGGCAAGTGGCGCACAGATCGCCTTTTTCGATCAACCAGACCTGAACGCATACAATCAGGGGCCGCTTCACGGGACCTTCGACGAGTTTGCGCAGGAGACGATCGAGCGACTGCTCATGCGCGATGTCCAGAAGCACTTGCAGCGCATAGTTGGGATCGAGCCGGGTGTCAGCGCTTGATTCCATAACCCGACCAGACTGGCATATCCAGCGGGGAGGTTCAATCGCAAAGTACGGCTTTTCGACCCTGTTCGATTTTACAACCTGCGGAAATTGGCCGGCTGTAGTCATTAATCACTGTCGTTCAGGGTTTTACACATCTCCAGGTCATCTGGCACGGGCTGTGCGTAAGAGAAAGATATGACATATTCAATGCCTGATTTATTGCAGTTAATGGTGGCCGAGAAATCTTCCGACTTGCACATTCGCGTCGGGGTGCCGCCGGTCATTCGAGTCCATGGCATTCTTAACCGTGTCGAGGGTCCGAACTTGCAGCCACAAGATGTCGATGGACTGGTCAATAGCATGACATCCGAGAACTACATACAGCAAGTGCGCGAACAAGGCGGGGCGGACTTTGGCTTTGCGTTCGGCGACGCGGCCAGGTTCCGTGTCAGCGTTTTCAAGGAGAAGGGCAACTTCGGCATGGTCCTGCGCCAGATACCCACCAAGTTGCTCACCCTGGAAGAGATTGGCTTGCCGCGGGAAACCATTCAGACGCTTTTGCACAAGCCGCGCGGTTTGGTGCTGGTCACCGGCCCCACGGGTTCGGGTAAAACCACGACGCTGGCCTCGATGATCAACATCATCAACGAGGAGCGCGATGACGTCCACATCATCACGGTCGAGGATCCCATCGAGTATTATCACCACCATAAACGGGCCATCGTCACCCAGCGCGAGGTCCACGTCGATGTCCCCAGTTTCGCCGAGGCCTTGCGGCGCGCCTTGCGGCAGGACCCGGATGTCATCCTGGTCGGCGAGCTGCGGGACTTGGAAACGATGGAGGCGGCCGTGACCGCCGCAGAAACCGGCCACCTGGTTTTCGGCACTCTGCACACCACGGGGGCGGCCAAGACCATTGACCGCCTGGTGAACGCCTTCCCGATCAACCAGCAGGAAACCATCCGCATTCAGCTTTCCAC
>Ga0326728_10015164_pt1 | contig 16099 bp, 13 predicted proteins | sample MB3enrmetagenome_FD_207602 | JGI IMG/M metagenome (GOLD analysis project Ga0326728, IMG submission 207602) | Lab enriched peat soil microbial communities from McLean, Ithaca, NY, United States - MB31MN | ecosystem: Environmental > Terrestrial > Soil > Wetlands > Peat | place: USA: New York...
GCACAGTCCTTGGCGCAGTACCTTCACGAACACCCCGAGAGCTACCGCCATCTTCTCCACCAGACTACATCACGGCCATTTGATTAGGAGACAGCCTATTTAACGGATTCGTAATCGCCATTGTTCGGGCCAAGCGGCCATACATATCGAAGATCAGGAAAAGCGAGTATCCAATTCCGCTGTTCTTACTACCGCGCCACAATGGTTACAATCTCTTCAATATGAGATTGATCAGCTTGCGGACACTCACCGTTGGATTCATGGAGATCCGCAAAAGGAAGTGGTTGACAAGAACTTACAATCCAATAGGCTTGGTCCAAAATCCGGACTGCGACCGCATAGCGCCGCAAAGGTTTTCGACGACCTTCGTCCGGCAGATAGGTTGCAATGGTGATTGGATAGCGTTTCGACAAAAGATTACCCCACATAGCCCCGACAAGAGAAATCGTTTGCCACACTATGTACAAATATGGTGTTATATACGTCGTTTAGCGGGTACGGAGTATCTGCTTGAGACAAGCCTCATTCTCCGCGACTCGACGGCTATCCGGAGCAAAAAGTTTATCAATCCTTCAATCGAAACATCTGAAATAGGCAAATGGCGCATTGGGTGGTGCGCCGACGGAGAGCAACTTAAAATGATTGTTCTTGGAATTAAGATGTAGTACACGACGTCTCTGATCATTCAGGGTTTCAGCATCAGAATGGAGTATGTTCCATGAAAAGATCGGTTACATTCTGGCTTTTGACTGTTTTGGTTTTTTCATCTGCAGCATGGAAGACAAGTGGAAGGGATCGACACACTGTGACCACAACAATTTTCGGCAAACTTCAAGATGGTCGTGACGTGCACAGGTTCACGCTTACCAACGACGCCGGCGTTACAATACAGGCCATTGAATATGGCGCAACGATTACCGCTCTTCGTGTGCCGGATCGGAACGGTAAGATTCAAGATGTGGTTCTCGGCTATGATTCTCTTCAAGGATACGTCGACGGTGGTTTCTATTTTGGTGCGATCGTCGGACGGTACGGCAATCGGATCGGAAAAGGACAATTTCAACTGGAGGGAAAACGCTATACCCTGACCCGCAATGACGGCGAAAATCATCTCCACGGCGGAAAAGTCGGCTTCAACAAAGTTCTCTGGAACGGAAGAATCCTCAATGATTCCGCAGGACCTTCGGTTCAGTTCAGCTATGTGAGCAAGGATGGCGAAGAAGGATATCCGGGAACGGTGCATTTGGCGGTCACTTATACGCTGACCGATAAGAACGAATTACGCATCGTATACGAAGGAACCACGGACAAGCCTACAATTCTCAATCCTACGCAACATTCGTATTTTAACCTTGGCGGAGACTTCACCCACACCATTCTCGGCCATAAACTGACAATCGAATCGGATGCCATAACTCCAGTGGATAAAGGGCTGATCCCTACAGGGAAATTATTGGATGTCGCAAACACTCCCATGGATTTCAGAAACGCAACCGAAATTGGATTGCACATTGAGGAACCGAACGAACAGCTCCGATTCGGACAGGGTTACGATCATAACTGGGTTATCCGGGGAAATGCCGGGCAGATTAGGAAGGCTGCGGAATTATTCGATCCTGTGAGCGGGCGTCTCATGACCGTATATACGGATCAACCGGGACTTCAATTTTACAGCGGAAATTTCCTGAACGGTACGGCAAAGGGCAAGGAGGGGATATCCTACCAACGGCGAACCGGTTTGTGTCTTGAGACGCAAGCTTTCCCGGATGCGCCTAACAAGCCTCATTTCCCCCAGGTCACATTGAGGCCGGGACAGGTTTATCATCAAACCACTATCTATCAGTTTTCGACCAGATAATTCACTGAGGAGTCCGTCGCGATATGTGATCGGGCTCGACTTCGGAATAAATTCATGCCGTTCTCTGCTGGTGGAGGTGTCCGGCGGCAGCGACCTGGAGGATCATGTTTCCCACTATCCTTCGCGAAAGGATGGAGTAATTCTGAATGCGGCGGAGCCCAAAGCGCCCATCCAATCCAATACTCGGGATCGATGAGCGAACAATGAACCTGGACATCAAAGACCGGGATCTCTCTCTTCGTTCCTACAGGGAGAATATTTGTCTCTCGACATCCCCTTTCATAGGACGCGACTTCGCGGGCCAGTGTATCCTACGTCAATCTGACCGGGTTCGCTGCATCTGGTCAGTGCGAGAGCATTCGAATTCTCCGCCCAAGGGTTCGCTCGATTCCGCGCATGTTCGTCAGGGTCCTATAAACAAAAGCCTTAAGCCCTATTCCTAGCCCTTTTAGAACCCTGCCAAACACCGATAAACTGCCTTGAACTTCGACCAGTTATTGCACACACACTACACACAGATCCCGGAAATCGGGCGAGCCGAATCATCAGCGTTTTACGCTTGGGTAAGGCACTGGACCGAGTTTGCCGGCCGCCTGTTTCAATATAGCTCGGAGCCAGATATGTCCAGGATCCTGGTCCTGATAGCGATGCCACTGCAGGCAATGGGTAACCTTTGGAATGGCATAAGGAGCGCGAATAAGCCTGAGCGGCAGGTGCGCTGTGCAGAGTCGCGCTAATCGGGTCATGACTGTGGCGATTCTGTCGGTCCCTACAACAAGACGGCATGCAACCTCGAAATCTTGTGTAACCACCTCGATTTTTCTTATCTCTCCATAACGGGCTGCAAACCATTCCTCAAATATTGCCGGAGCATGGCCGAAATGAACAGCGATCTGGCCGGCCTCGAGAAACCGTTTTCGGGAAATTGTGTTTCCAACCAACGAGCTCTTGTGCCACACCACGCACGTATGGGTATCCTCGAAGAGCGGTTCCTTTGGATGTATCGCCAGCGCATGAACGGAAGGGCGGATGAGAAAGTCGATCTCTCCCTTTTCAAGCTTCTGATCGATACCCTCATCCAGACGCACAAGTTCGAATCTGATCCCGGGCGCCAATCGCACAACTTCCTGCATCACGTGGGGCATCAAGACAGCGGTTACATAATCCGATACTGCAAGACAGAACTTCCGATTGGAGGCAGCGGGATTGAATTCCGCTTTGGAAGCGACCGTGTGCTGGATCTGAATTAGGCAACTGCGCACCGGTTGCACCAGGCTCTCAGCCAATGGGGTCAGGACCATTCTGCGACCAGCGGGAACCAGCAACTCATTCTCGAAGTACCGCCGCAGGCGGCCAAGGATTATGCTGGTCGCCGGTTGGCTCAAGTGGATCCTTTCGCCTGCGCGCGTAACACTCTTTTCGGTCAGCAAGGCATCTAGGGCAACAAGCAGGCCAGCGTCGAACTTCCGAAAGTCCACAGCGTCCTCGTGTATTTAGAAATTAAATCATAATATATATCAAACATTCATTGTACAAATAGCAACATCGCCTGTTAATTTCGGTTTTGGAAAAAGAAAGTTACGGCGTGAACAAATCAGGAGCGTATCCAATGGCCACCAGGAAATCAGACCTGGCCCCTCTCAGCCAGGAAGAACAATCCAGAGCCTATGCCAAATATTATCGGGATCCTGTACCGCCAGACCCTGCCCATCTGGCGCTGATGGATACCCCGTGCGACCCCTCAAAGGCTGCATATCCGGAGCAGATGAATGACCTGCTCGATCCAGGCGACCTGCCAGTTGAAATTGGATGGTGCAACCTGCCCAACGGGGCAGGCTTTATCGCCAACCGGAACGTATACGAAAAGATAACGGCAGAGATGATTGAGTGGTGGTTTGCCTGGCATCCGCTCGAAAATCTGCGCTACCGCATATGGTATCCGCCGCAGCATGCAGGAATTGCGCTGAGTCCGGAGTCCCGCAAAAAGATCCTCGACCCGAACGTGCCCCTTCCTGAGAGGAACTGGGGCGCTACTCACCATGTTACGGAGGACTGCGGCTGCGGAATGGAAAACATCGATATCACATTCTTGTCGCCCAGGGATTTCGGCTTTGATATGACTCGCTGGAAGGAACCGTACGTATCGACTTTCGTGGGCGGCTTCGGGTGGTCTTGCCCGGCAGGCAAAACCGATCATGTAATCAAGTCACCATCGCTGATGTGTCACATTTTTCGGCGCGTTCCAGGCGGACTGGAACATCGAACGCGCTTCTGGATGGGTTATCGAATGTCCGAAGGCAAGCCTGAATTGGTTCTGCCGCCGGGCGTTTCAGTCCCAGTAATCGCGGTTCAGGGGCTCGCACGGCACAATGTGCGGGAATTCAGAAACCTCGGAGTCCTGCTTCCGGAGATCTACAAAGAATTCGGCGGCCGGATGATCGCCTAGGCGTACCACAGTCATGTTTGGAGGCGGCATGAGTGCCAAAGTTGAAATCAACAGAGAAGAATGTACCAGCTGCAAGACCTGCGTCGAGGCTTGTTTTGTGGATTTGATCCGATGGGACGATGCGGAAGAAAAGCCGATGGTTGCGTATGAGCGGGATTGCGTCTGGTGCTTTGCCTGTGAAATCAATTGCCCGGCTCAATGTATCAACGTCATACCTCAGATGCCGGGATCGCAAGTCCAACCGTACTGAACGTTTTTACCTGGAGAACAACCGAGGAGCCAAGCATGAGCGAAAAGATGAGGGACCCAATAGTCTTTAACACTGACGTTCTCATCATTGGCGGCGGTTTCGCCGGCCTTACCGTTGCAATCAGGATCAAAGAGCTGTCTCCGGAAGCAAGCGTGCTGCTCGTGGATAAACAGACTATCGGCTGGGGGGGAAAAGCGAATAAAGGGGCTGGAGTTCTGTGGGTCCTTGCGCCTGGCGACGATATTGACGCCTTTGTTGATTTTCATGTGAAGAACATCGGAATTTACCTGAACGATCAGGATCTGCTGTACGCAATGGCACGGGAGTCGTACGGAGCGGCGCAGAAGCTCGCGGATTGGGGTGTCAAGGTAATGAAAACCCCTGAAGGAGACGTAGACGTCAACCATCTGCCTTTCGGCTGGTCGCTGGCGGCTGCGGACCTGGACATGATGCAGCCGCTCCGGGCAAAGGCTGCGAAACTCGGAGTCAGGCTGCTGGATAAAACCCAGTTGGTCGAGTTATTGAAACAGGAGGGTCGCATAACCGGTGCAGTCGGCTTCAACCTTCTCGACGGCCGCTTTGCCGTCTTCAGCTCAAAAGCCACAGTATTGGCCAATGGCGATTGCGACTTTGGTGTCATGCGAATGTGGGCCAATGCCTGTGGCGAAGGTATTGCCGCCGCCTACGATGCCGGGGCGGAGATGCGGAATGCTGAATTCGGGAACTTTTACGATGTGATCAATAAAGGCACGGGCATTCCCATCGTTTTCGGTTTCAGCTGTCTCTACAACGCCCAAGGCGAGAATATAAGCTCCAAATATATTCAAGGCCCGCAGCCGGATATCCCGATTTCCATCATCCTTGGCATGGAAAAAGAGGTCATGGAAGGCAGGGGGCCCATTTATATCGACATGGCCGACTTTGCAAAATCCTCAGAGGGGGGCGGGGGAATATTTCGATGGGAGAGACCCCATTTCAAAGCGCTTTTCGGTCGTGAGTTTGAAAAGGTACAGCAGCATGGCCCGCCATCGGCACAAAGAATTGAAGTTTCTCTCGGGTTTACTGGCGAGCTTTCCCCCGTCAAGGTTGACTGCGATATGAAGACAACCCTTCCAGGCCTTTGGGCAATTGGGGACACGAGCTATGCAGGCTCGGCATGGGCCGGTGCAGCCGAGGCACCGCCCGGAAGATTGAGAGGCTCCGGATTGATGAACGCCCTGATCGCGGCTTTGATGGCCGCTCCATCCTTGGCCCGGTATTCAAAGGAGACCGCTCATTTTGTTCCAGATGATCGTGAGATCGTTCATCTTAAAGAGAAGATATTTGCCCCTTTGAAGCGCAACCACGGCTACTCGGCTTCCGAGGCTATACGGAGCATTCAGGAAGTGGTCGTGCCCGTGAAATTCAGTTTGCGCAGGAATAAGGGAAGGTTGGAGGAGGCTCTATCCAAAGTGGCGGTGATCCAGGATAAGCTGCTCGAACTACATGCTGAAGACCCACACGGTTTGGCCAAATGTCATGAAGCTTCCTGCATCGCTCTATGCGCTGAAATCGGCATCAGAGCAGCTCTGGCCCGCACTGAAAGCAGAGGCTGGCATTACAGGGAAGATTATCCTCGCCAAGACGACCAGAATTGGCTCAAGTGGGTCATCGTCAAGAAGGTGCAGAACGATATGGTTGTGACCACTGAACCCATTCCTGTTGAGCGCTACAAAATCAAGGCCGGTCAGACTGCGGCTGTGCCCGATGCAGTCGTGGATCACGATGAGCTTGTAGGTGTTACTCCCGAAATGATCGACTGGTGGTGGGTCAATATGGAAAAGGGATATCCCTTGTGGGAACCAAACGATCACAAATCATTCGTATGGGAAGTGCCGCCGCACGTGGGTGGTTTTCTTGGTGCCATCCAGATAGCGGAGGAAAAAATGGGACCGCTTCCGCCAATGAAGATCCGGATTCGGTGGGACGATCCGGGCACCTGTCCCATTCCGCGTGTTTACGAGCATGCGATTGTTGCGTCCGGGATTAATCCCGACGGGGAGGTGCAGGCCATGATCCTCCACGAATACGAGAAAAGTCCCGGCGGGACCAAAATGCGCTCCACCATGCGCTTTCTCGGCCCCGTTCCTCCCGGCCTGCCTGAGATCTGGAAACTCCACGACAAGTCCGAGGTGGCGACATTTCCAAGGTTCCTGCCGGATCTGTACAGGTTATGGCAGGCCGTGAAGGACCCGACAATCAACAGACGATGTTCATTGAAGATAAACAGGACTGCATCATAGGATAAAGCTCAGTAGTGGTGGATATCCGCTCAAAAGAAGAGTCCTATAGCGGGGAATCCTTAGACGTACCCGAGTGCGGAGAGCCCATTAATTTTCCACTACGGCCGCAAGCCAAATCCTGGGCGCCGCGCGAAAGCCCTATTCCTCGTGGCGCCCAGGATTGCAAAAACTCAGTATTCCCATAACCACTTCCATTGCCTATTGCCCGCCATTTATCTTCGCCTGTTCCCTAAGCCTGGAGATATAGGCATCAAATACTTTCACTTTATCTAGGTTAGGCAAAGGTCTCGCGCTGGGATCTGCATCGAACACCATCACTTTTTGATCGTTCTCTGCAAACGCTGGCCACTTGGGGAGACCGAGTCCATTTGGATCGCCGTTTTTGGCAAAATTGACCCAATAAGAGCTGATCATATCGGAAAGTTTCAAATCCTCTGGTTTGGGCGCACCCCCCCGTCCGGCCCTCAGGGTCTGGAATGCATACGGCACATCGCTGCCATGGCCGGACCCGAGATCGGGCGAAGTGTGGACGTAATCGAAAAGGTATTCGAAGGCCTTGCCTTTTCCTTTCTGGGACTGCAGTCGAGCCCAGGTCCAGGTGTTCCAGGCAGACGTGCTCTGCCTGACTCCTCTTGACGCTTTCGCTGACTCGGCATCCGTTGAATGAGGATACGCGCTCAGAATGGCATCGGCCTGAGCGCCATATTGCGATTTAATCTGTTTCTCAAATTCAACCGCCGTAACATTCGGACGACCCATCGTCGCGGCTTCCTCCGAGGTGTTGCCGAGTAGAATGGGCGTGTCGTTAAAACGCCCCGCTTGATATAACGAGTAGAGATCGCTCGGGATGATATACCCGTCGGCTGCGGGCCGGAATCCGCCACCTCCCATTCCGCCCTCTGTGCCTTTCTGGATCACCTCTGCGCTCAACGCTCGGGCCGCCTTGATATCCGCCGCCCCCAGCTTTTTCAGAAATTCTTCGCCTCTCGACTCTGCCACCTTGAGAGCTGGGATCCCCGTGCCCGCGCCTGCCTGATTTGAAGTTTGCAGCGGGGTAAACGACCCTCCGCTCATGCAGATGACACGGTGGAAAAGACCCTTCGTGACCGGGGAGGCTGCCAGCATGCTGACCGCCGCACCGCCGGCCGAATGGCCGAAAATGGTCACGTTCGATGGGTCGCCTCCGAATTGCGCAATGTTGGCCTTTACCCATTTCAAACCTGCGATCATATCTTCCAGACCGTAATCCCCCGACCCCTTGCCGCTTTCACGGCTGAGTTCCGGGTGTGCAAGGAATCCGAAAGGACCGACCCGATAGGCGACACTCACCAGGGCAACTCCCTTTTTAGCGAACCCCATTCCGTCATACATAGGGGTACTGGTCGAGCCGCCGCTAAAGCCTCCGCCGTAGATCCAAACGATCACCGGGATCTTTTCGCCCGGCTTTTTTGCTGGCGTCCACACATTCAAATACAGGCAGTCTTCACCGACCGGCGCGGTGTTCCCCATTGAGCCGGGGGCTTGCATGCAGGCGAGCCCGAAAGCATCCGCCTTTTTAATGCCGGTCCAGCCTTGCACCGGCGCGGGTGCCTTCCAGCGCAAATCGCCTACCGGAGGTGCTGCAAATGGAATCCCTTTGAATATCGAAATGCCCTCGGTGACGACGCCCTGCACTTCTCCGCCAGTCACCTTGGCCGTTTGAATCTGCGAAACCGCCAGCTGTGCGAAAGCGATTGTCAAAAAAATAGCGATCAAGACCTTTTTCATTTCTGCCTCCTTGGCACCCCTGATAACTGTAACTTGAGACCGACTTCAATCGAAACCTTGTCTGGGATGCATGCGATTATATACGCTCTCCGTATTTCCATCATTACATACCGTGGCGATTGTGAAGTGCTTTTTGGTTGCAGATAACCTGAGACCATAGGATAAACTCACTGCATCAACGAAGGGCAAGCTTCCGTCTCAATGGTGTGGGCGACCCTGCCCATTGCCAAGGCCTGATGCGCAGTCCTGTTATGCCCATGTAATGGAGGAACAAGATGACCAACTGGCACGATTTCTTTCAAAGGCAAGGCACGGCACCATCCTGGCCATACCCCGTCGATTATGAGAAAGAGTACGAAATCGATACGGATGTCCTGGTCATTGGCGGAGGCATAGCCGGATGCTGGGCCGCAATCAGTGCCGCCAGAAAAGGCGTCAGGGTGGCGCTGATAGAGAAAGGCGACACCGTTCGAAGCGGCTCCGGAGGGCCGGGCTGCGATCACTGGTGTCAGTGCCCAGCCAATCCACATTCCAAAGTCGACCCCGATGAGTGGGCTAGAGTTTTGGCCCGGCATCCTGGGACCATGTCAGAGCTGCCTAAAGGCACTCCCCGGTGCTCCTATGGAAACGGCATCGGAGCGCAGATTACATGCCGGGAAAACTATGACACACTCCTCGAACTGGAACAGATGGGCGGTCAAATCAGGGACATCAATGATGAGTATGTTGGGGCCGAGGGCAGGTACGACGATACCAAGTTCATGTTCTCACCCCGCACCAGCCCAAACCACGAAACCGAACTTGTTTTGCGCGTCTGGGGCGTAACGTTCAAACCTGCTCTGAAAAAAGAATGTCAGAGGCTGGGGGTCCGTATTTTCGATCGCGTTATGGTGACCAGTCTCTTGACTGAGGGAGGCATCCAGGGAGCGCGGGTTATCGGTGCCACGGGATTTAACAACCGCACCGGTGAGTTCATGATTTTCAAGTCGAAAGCTGCCGTGCTTGCCACCGCAGGCGATTTTTACATGTGGATGCTGAATACGGAGCACGCAGGTTGCAGGCAATTCCGCTCCCGCTGTGCAACCGGCGATGGATATGCCATAGCCTGGAAAGCAGGCGCAGAGCTTGTTTTGATGGAGCAGACCATACCGCTGATGTTGGGCACAGGGTACAAGCACAACTGGTATGGCGGAGCCGGTGATGCCAGCTATGAAAATCTTCAAATTGTCGATGCAAACGGAAAGAAGCTGCCTTGGCCTACCCAGGGCTGGCAGGATGGCGGCGCAATGGGCCCCCCGCCGGAAGTGCGGGACTCCATCCGTAAGGGAATCTTCAAAGGCGAATGGGCCCTGCCTTTCTACGGCGATTTTCCTGCAATGCCGGATATCGAGCGCAGGGTCACCTGGGATCTTATGCTGGGGCAGGAATCAACCACCAAAATCATCACCAGCACCTACGAAAGGGCCGGATTTGACCCCAAAAAACACCTGCTCCAAAATTATGCTTTCATAGAAGGAGAAACCCACTCTCAGTGGCGAACGCCCAGAGGCAGCGGACCGGTGATTGACTGGAATTTGAAGTCGACTCTGGATGGGTTATATGCAGCCGGGGAGCAGTTGTTTTCTCACGGCGATCACAGCTTCGCAGCTTCGACCGGAAGATATGCCGGGCGGAAGGCTGCCGATTACTCGAGGGAAGTCAATGAATCCAGAATATCCAAAGAGCAGATCGCCCGGGAAAAAGCTCGCATCTATGCCCCGATTAAACGTGCCAACGGCATCGAATGGAAGGAGCTGAATGCCGGGATTGCCAGGACGATGCAGTGTTACTGCAGCGAATTCAAAACCGAATCGCTCCTTAACCTGGGACTGGAGACCCTGAAGGAAATTGAACAGGAATTTGTGCCGAGACTGTACGCTCTTGACCCGCACAAGCTGATGCGCAGCATCGAAGACCTGAGCATGTTGGCTCACGCCCAGATGATTCTGAACGCTTCCCTGGCACGGAAGGCCAGCAGCGCACCTCTTAATTTCCGCAGAATCGATTACCCTGAGTTGGATCCGCCCGAATGGAATAAATATGTGACCATCAAGCTGGAGAACGGCAAGGTCCAATCCGGCGAATTGCCTTTGAATTACTGGGGCGATATGAAAGCCAATTACGAGGCTCACAACAGGGATTACACTGGAGTTTATAGAGGAAAATAGGAAGACCGCGATGGCTCAGATAAAGATAAGCGCTTTGCCTAACATCACAACTCCGAACGCGCCGGTAGTTTTCAATCCTGAATTCTGCGTCGGATGCAATACATGTGTGAATGTATGCCAGGTGGACGTGTTTATTCCCAATCCCGACGAGGGCAGCCCGCCAATCATTTTGCATCCCGATGAGTGCTGGTACTGCGGCTGCTGTGTGATTGATTGCCAGCATCCCGGAGCTATTTCTTTCAATTGGCCGCTGCAACAGAGAGGCTCGTGGAAAGACAAAATTACGGGCAAGGTTATGCGGGACACCGTTTAGGTTTCCGATTCGATATCAAAACCTTTGCTGCAAGATGTTTTAGTACCGGCCATGCTCCTTAATTGATTGTAGCATGGCCTGCATGTCTTCAATTCGTGCTTTGTCCGGCATTTTGGTGACAATGATCAGGCCACCGTTTTTCGCGCATTTATCGATAAGATCTTTAATGAAGGACTCCAATTGACCAAGTGACCACAGCTTGCAAGTATTCGGACAACGGACTAACAGGCTGGTGTGCCCGCCCAGAATCTCCTTGGCCCGGACCGCATCTGCGGCTTCTATGGAAGCCAATATTTTCCACTTTGGCAGCTCGAGAAGACACTCCAGTCTGTCCCCAAATGCGGCTTCGAAAAAAGGCACCGGCACGTAACCCGGATCCACGTGGGTTTGCAGAGCCTTCTTCAGTCCAGGCCAGTAAAACTTTTTAAACTGCGCTTCGGACATGAAAACCGGATCCCCTCTCCAAAGCGGCAACCCGACTCTCGGTGGATAGTCTTTTGCGTGGGGATCAGCCGGGATGGCGTAAGCAATTCGCCTTTCCAATATCACCTCACAGGCCTTGAGCAGTTTTTCAGGACGCCGGTACATATCGAGCATGGAGCCTTTCATACCGCGCAGAAAGCTTGTAACGGTATCAAAGGGCGCTCCGCCCACGCCGGCGGGGGCAAACCGGGCGAACGGAGGAAAGCCCAGCTGGGCCAGCTATTCATTGGCATCCCCGACACACTTCCGGAACTCCTGCATATGCCTTCCGGCTTTTGTCAGATGCTTGGCCATTTCCTGAAACTCGGTTCTAGCGAAGAGCGGGGTCAAGCCTTCGAAACCCATGAACATATTGTCCAGGGGAGGGAGTTTTGCCAAAGGTGCCAAAGCTGCGTATATGCGCGGAAGATAACGGCGGAGCACGAAGTCCGAAGGGTCATTCAGGAACATGTCATACTCGTCTTCCTTCATGTATTCCCCTTCGACGAACTGGTATTCATAATCGGGCGGTTTCGGTCCGCCGGGCCATACGCAGTTCTGAACATCCAGTTCGGTCATTGCAGCCCCGCAGGACGGGAAACCGGGTTCGCCCATATCTGGCTCCAGGTCCACGGCCATTTTTCGCATTGTTCGCTTCAGGGTGATGGGATCGTAAAAGGCGGCCGATTTGGGAATTCCGGAATAGCTGTGAGGCTCGGCCAAAACCATAAAAGGCACCCGATCCGGTACTCTCCATTCGATCACGTCTGTGACATGCTTGGCCCTTTCCGCATAAAGCTATTCGACCGTTTTGCCGGTCCGCCCTTCAATCTGCTTCTTCAGAAGGAGATTTTCTTTCCGGTATTTTGCGATTCCGGTTCGGGATGTCATTGGCAGATCACTTCGTGCGAGGGTTGGGAGAAGCCAATTGCCTATGTGGATAGCCTTTGTTTTGATCTGAATCTTTATACGATCACGCCCGCGCGGATTCTGGCAATTTCCAGACCTTCCGGATCCAACTCCATCTGCAATAGAAGAATGCGTGAACTGTGATGCAGTTCAACGGGCACTTTGCTCCGTGCGCCCGGCGAAACCAGAATGCGATCATATTGCGAGTCGTTCAGCAGGTGCCTGAAATCTGCCACTTCGTCGACTGACATCCAGGAGATGTTTGCATCTTTGCATTTCATCCATTTGTGCAACTGCTCGACAATGAAGCGAGCGCTTGAAATGGCATGATTCGGAAGAAGAACGAGTATAGAAGACGTTTTTGTCTTTTCCAGCGCCTTGATCGTTTGTTCCGTGTAGCAAATTTCGATGGGAATAATGTCAATTTTCTTCCCTCGAGGGATCCGTCGAATACTATCGGCAATGAGATGGTTGACGAGTACCTTTCGCAGTTTGCTGCGACGATCAAGAGCAAGTTTGAATTCGTCTGCCGACAGGCCCACTATCGAAGCATGCCAGAAGCGAGATACCTGTTCCGCCCTTCGAAGGGCTGTTTCTTTATCCGGATCAACATAAGCAATAAACGGAGATCTACGTTCGTCTTCCTGCGCACTCCGGCTGAGATACCTGGAAAATGCGATTGGGGATACTCCTATTCTTCGGATCCGCTTGATTATGTCCTTGGACAATTCCTGACATTTTATATTGATAGAGTCCGGAGCCGCAGCGGATAAGGCAACTACGGTCCTCTTGCCATGAGCGGGAGAAAGCAGGCCGGAGTGACGCAAGGCCAGATATGCTCGGTGAATTTGGCCCCGATTAATGCCCGTCTGCTTTTCCACTTCGCGAATCGGCGGTAGAAAATCGCCCCTTTTGAGCACTCCCATAGCAATTGAAAGCTTGATCTGCTCCTGAATCTGTTTGATGGCGGGGACAGGGCTGTTTTTTTCGATCTGGAATTCCATAACATTCATAAAAGAATCAAATGTGGGTAGTCTGCATAGCACAAGACTTCTGCACAAATCCCTCTATCCAGCAGTGCATACGCACCACGAATGCAATTCTCCACCGCAACTAACGGGGGGTCATAATTGTTAGGCGCATGCTGACACAGACCAGTCTGGAAAGTCAATCCATGGCGGCCACAAAGGCCTCAGCCTCCCCCTCTCTTTCTCTGTTGAAATGAGAGCCATTGTTGCCGAAAGCATTCTAGCATATGTCATATATCTGTGACATGTTGTCATAGGAATGTGACATAATGCCTGATCGCCATTTTTTTATGCACATGCCGAACTGCAGGTACCAACGTGAAACTTTTGTCATGGAAGAGACATAATTCCCGCATCGGCAATTTTGTAAAAGCAAATGTGAATGGTGGGAATCGCAGGACCGAACATGCACAGAAGACAGCACGAGGAGAAACCAAATGAATTCTAGCACAGGCAAAAAGAATCAAACTCGCAGGGCATTTTTTAGCGATGTAACAGCCTCCACCGCCCTGGCCGCAGCGGCAATGGCCCAATTAGGCTCGCAGACGGCGGCAATGGCGCAAGTGAAAAAGGAGCCTCTGGATAGTTTGAGAGTGCCCCAACCCTTCCACCCTGGCCTACAGGGACTACCGGAAACAAATACGACCATCTGTTCTGCACCAGGCTGAAAGAGAAACCGCTGACGGACACAATACTCTCCCCTACGATCGGTTTCCGCGGCAACAGTGACCTCCCGGGCGCCGGCATCAACATGGGCTTCCGCTATTATGTCAAACCGTTTAAGATGGAACTGCAATCGCATCACCACGATGTCGACGAATATGTCTTTTCCCTGGGCGCCCAATTGCCGGATCTGACGGCCAACTTCGATGCGGAAATCGAAATTTTCTTGGGGCCTGAGTACGAAAAACACATGATCACAAAGCCCTGTATCCTCTATATTCCTAACGAGGCTTTGCCTCAGACCGACAAGGCATGGATAATTATGGCTCCGTTCGCCGGTTCATGACGAGCTCTGGTAAACCAGGCTCAATGGGACCGAATGAACGGTCAAACGCCTACAAGAGGCAAAACCGAACAAACGGAGCCTTCATGAGCATACCACGGAGCGTTGCGGAAGTAATTCGGTAGCATGTGACGTTGGAGATCGAGGGCATCGACCGGATGTATCTGAACGTATACGTTCCGCAGTTGCAACGGGGACATCCGTTTGCCTCAAGCGTTTTGATGGACCCGATCAGCAAAGCATTCGTCGAAGATATGGAGCGATTCGCCAAGCATGAGAAGATCCCGGTAGTGTCGTTCAAGAAAGGCGAGCGCAAGGATGATATTGCCGGAGAACACTTGCGCCAATTCCAGGGTTCAGAGGGAGTTCTGTTTATCGGCAAGGCGCAAGAAAAGACTCCGGTGATTCGCACCGAGAGGCGGCGCAACGAACAGACTGGCGCGACCTATCCATGGCTGGTCCGCTCGACCGCTATGGTCAATCATTTTTATGTGTACTGCGTCGACCGGGATTTCGGCCCCTTCTTTCTGAAGTTCTGCACGTACTTCCCCTATAACGCCAAGCTGTGCTTGAACGGGCATGAGTATGCGAAACGACAACTGGAGCAGAAGGGTATCCGGTATGAAGCCTTGGATAATGGAGTGCTCTCCTGTGACGATCCCCAACGTCTCCAGAAGATCTGCGACGCCTTATCGGCGGAGAAGATTGACGCTTTGTTGCGCAAGTGGCTGCGACGCTTGCCCCATCCCTACACAGCCAAGGACCGGAAAGCCGGATACCGCTATGATATATCCATTCTGCAGGCCGAGTTCTCCCTCACCCAAGTTCTGGACCGTCCTTTGAGCGGCCGCGTGTTCTTTGAGGAAGTGATTCGCGAGAACTTGGATATCGGACGGCCCAGTCAGGTGCAATTGATTTTCGGGCGCCATGTCACACGCCAGACGCCTGGCCGTTTTCGGACGCGGGTTCTGACCGAAGGCGTGATCCCTTCTTTGCACGTGGATTATAAGAATTCCCGCATCAAGCAGTATCACAAGGAGGGCCGCGCCCTACGCACGGAAACTACTATCAACAATACACGCGACTTCAACATCGGCAAGCGGCTGCACAATCTTTCCGAGTTGCGAAAGATCGGCTTTCAAGCCAACCGACGGCTATTGGACGTCCAAAAGGTATCTCACGATTGCTCGCTGGGAGAAGATGCGTTTGATAAGGTGGTGCGCCCCATCGAAGTGGATGGGCAACGGGCGTCAGCCCTACGGTTCGGGGATGCGCGCGTGCAAGCGTTGTTCAGTGTGCTGGTCCTGTTCAGTCTTCAGCCCCGGGGCTTTACCAATCAGGAAGTACGCGTCCTGCTGGCGCAACTGCTGGGCTCTGACCCGGCCAACTATCCCGTGGGCAGAATGACCTATGATCTTCGCCGGTTGCGTCTGCACAACATCATCGAGCGTATTCCGCACAGCCATCGCTATCAGCTCACCCCATCGGGCCTGCGCATCGCCCTATTCTTTTCCCGGACGTACTCCCGACTGCTCAGGCCCCAACTGGCCCAAATCCTGCCAGCGGCTCCA
>Ga0326728_10015165_pt1 | contig 16099 bp, 12 predicted proteins | sample MB3enrmetagenome_FD_207602 | JGI IMG/M metagenome (GOLD analysis project Ga0326728, IMG submission 207602) | Lab enriched peat soil microbial communities from McLean, Ithaca, NY, United States - MB31MN | ecosystem: Environmental > Terrestrial > Soil > Wetlands > Peat | place: USA: New York...
CCCCCGCTACACTTCCTCTCCTATCCGGTGCTTTTCATACCGAATGCAATGCCACCCACAGTGATTTGTAAAAGATGAAACAGCGCGTTGTTGGCGGGATGCCCCTGTTTGCCGCGCTCGCGGCGCCAGCGTTCCAGGAAGCGGGTTTGCAGGAAGTTGAGGGGATCAACGTAAGGATTGCGGAGGCGGATGGATTCCGCCAGCACGTGCTGGCCAGCCAGCAGCATCGCGGCGCCGGAAGTCTCCAGGACTCCGCGCACGCTGCGGTGGTACTCCTGCTCGATATGCCGGAAGATCTTCTGGCCCAGTCCGCGCGGACGCACCAGGGCGCCGTAGAGGCTGGCGATATAAAGGTCCGTCTTGGCCAGGGAATGTTCGGCGTTGTTGATCAGGTTGAAGAAGAAAGGCCAGCCCTCGTGCATGCTGCGAAGAATGTCCAAGCCGTGGGGAGCGTGGTCATGCTGGAACTTTTCCATAGCGTGGCCGAGGCCGAACCACGCGGGAAGCAGGTGCCGGGATTGCGTCCAGGCGAAGACCCAGGGGATGGCCCGCAGGTCGCGCAGGTCGCTCGCTCCCCAGCGGCGCGCGGGGCGCGACCCGAGGCGAATTTGCTCGATCAAATCGATGGGTGTCGCCTGGCGGAAGTATTCCACAAACTCCGGCGTCTCATACACGAGCTTGCGGTAGAAATCGCGGCTGCTGGCGGCGAGCTCCGCGGCATAGCCCTCCCATTCCGGAATCTTCGCTGCCTCCACGCGGCGGAATTGGAGCAGGTGCGCGTCAAGTACCGAGGTCACCAATTGCTCGAGATTCCGCTCAGCGATGGCGGGGTTCGAGTATTTCAGGGAAACCACTTCCCCCTGTTCGGTGATGCGCAGCCTCCCGCCCGGCGCCGCAAAAGGTTGGGCTTGAATGCTGCGGTGCGATTGCCCGCCGCCGCGGTCGATGGTCCCCCCTTTGCCGTGGAACAGGGAGAAGCGCACGCGGTATTTTTCCGCCACTTGCGCCAGGCGCTTCTGGGCGTGAAAGAGTTCCCAATTGGCCGCCACGTAACCGCCGTCTTTAACGGAGTCCGAATACCCCAGCATCACTTCCTGAAAGTCCTGGCGCCCGCGCAGAATGCGGCGGTAAAGCGGATCGGCGAACAACTCCTCCATGATGCGAGGGCCCGCTTCCAGATCGTCGAGTGTCTCGAACAGCGGAATGACATCGAGGTGGGAATGCAGGTGGCGGCCGCGCGGCTCCACCAGTCCCGCTTGCCGCGCCAGCAACAACACGTCCCATACATCCGCTGCACTGGCCGTCATGCTGAGCACGTAGCGATGCGCCGCCGCCTCACCGTTGCGCACCTGGATGGTGCGCAGGGCGCGAAATTCCTCCAGCACGCGGAGGGTGGCCGGCGAAAGCGATGCGCGCAAGGCAGGTTTGAAAAGCATTCGGTGGATCGACGCGATGCGCGCTGCGCCGGGCTCGGTGGGCAGCTTTGCCTTGCGCAGAACCTCCTCTGCCGCGCCGCGCGTGGCGCGCGAGTGGGTGCGGAAATCCAGGCTGGCGCCGTGAAATCCAAAAACCTGCGACGCCACGCGCAGTCGGCCGGGGCCCAACTGCGCAATCCGCGGGCTGGGATAGGCGGCCAGCAATTCGTGCAGCTTGCGGAGTTCCTCCGTGAATTCCTGCGGCGCCGCGTAGGCGCCCGGAGTGCGCTCCGAAGTACGCTCGAGCCGCCACATCATGATGCGCAGCTTGCGTCGGTAGAGTTCGCTGGGCTGGTCAATGGTTTCGAATTCCCGCGTGGCGGGAAAACGGCGCATGTCCCCATCAATCTCGCGGCGCAGGGAGGCTTCCAGACGGCGATTGCGGCAGGGGAACGAAGCCCAGCCCAACATGCGGCGGCACGTCTCGTGGTAATAATGAAGGATGCTTTTGCGCACCTGCTCCGCCGCGTCCAGACTGGTCTCCGGCGTCACAAAGGGGTTGCCATCGCGGTCGGTTCCCACCCAGGAACCAAAGCTCAAAAAGGGAATGGGCTCCGGCAGGCTTGGATAGCGGCGCACCATCTCCGCGCAGAACTTTTCCCAAAAACTCCCCGCCAGGTCGTAAATGGTGCGTTCCAGGAAGAAGCGGGCGTTCTCACTTTCCATCGCCGGCGTCACCACGCCTTCGCGCACCTCATCGGTAAGCCACAAGGCCTCAATCCACGAATCGATGACGTGCTCGGCCGTGGAGGTCAAATCGCCACAGGTGGCATCCAGAGTTCTCCCCAAACGGAGAATGTGGTTCAGCACGCTGCGGCGCTTGGCCTCGGTGGGGTGGGCGGTCAGCACCGGCTCAATGTGCATGGACTCCAGCAGCTTTTTGACGGCTGCTGGCGGAACCCTTTGCCGGCGCAGTTCGCTGAACGTGTGGCGCAACGACATGGGAGCGCCGCTCTCCTGCCGGTCATGCGCGCGCAGGCGGCGGACGCGTTCGCGTTCCTCACAAAGATTGACGAGGTGAAAGAAGAGGCTGAACGCATGCGCGACGTCCGCGGCCTCCTCCACCGAAAGTCGATTGACCGCACGCTCCTTGGCCCGTAGGGGCGCGCCATGGCGTGCCCCAGCCAGATTGGGGCTTTGCCGAATCTGCTTGGCAACCTTGCGCAAGGCCTCGATGGCCGAAAACACTCCCGGCCCCGACTGCTCGCGCACCATCGCGCCCAGCCGCGTTGTGAGAAACCGCACTTCCTGTCGCAACTGCTCATTCATAGCTTGAAGTCAGGAGCCAGGAGTCAGAATCTAAGCGCCAAGTATCTGATTGGAACCTCAAATTCTTTATCATAACTGAAACCGGGAGCCAGGAGTTAAGAGTCAGAAGACCGGAGATTGTTTCCATTCTGACTCCTGGCTCTCGGCTTCAATCCAAGCGGGTGATCGTGCTTGAGCGCTTAGCACGGTCGCTGGCGCTGGAAGAGGCAACGGCTCGTGCAGGTTCCTGCCCCTCACTTCCGCCGGAGTTTCACCCAATAACGATACGCACAATCAGCCGCACGAATATCATCAGGTCGGCCGGGGCGAGGTGTGGGAAAGTGCAGGTACTGCTTACCGTCCCTCGCCCAACTGTACACTTCGTTCCAAGAGCATTCCAACCGGTGGGGGATCAGGAGTTGATCAAAGAGGTCTTGCTGAAGGATCTTTCGAAGGTAATCGTTCTGGACGCGCCTCACCCCGCGCGCTGCGCGGATCTTGTCTTCTTTGGCCGAAGCAGTACCCGTGATCGCGGCGTAAGGCTTGCGATATGAGCGTGACATAGAAAACTCCTCTCTTGAGTTACCTATGTCATGGGTTTATCCTCCTTTTCGAAATCTCCCTCGTAGTTTACCTTGCACCGGGTTTTGCACATGGCCTCGTACGGTCTAATTTGAGCGTAGCGCCGCAATCTTGACGGCTCGTGTGCCGGCTGGAAGCCATCGTTACGTCCAAACTAGCGCAGTATCTACCGCTCACTGCCTACTTCCCCCTAAGTGCGCGCCGGAGCTCCCGGCGAAGCGACGCTAAATCAGGCTCCACCTGCAACCGCTGGCTGTTTTCCTGGTCTTCCGAGCGGTGGCGCATGATGTACTCGGTGTCTTTAAGTTGGTGGCCGGTGAGGACACAGACGATGTCCGCGTGCCTTTCAATCTTTCCCGCCCGCACCAGTTTGCGTACGCCCGCGATGGTGGCGGCGGAAGCGGGCTCGCAGCCCACGCCGTCCTCGGCCAGGACGCGTTTGGCCTCAAAGATTTCCTCATCCGTCACCGACTCGCAGAATCCGCCCGCCCAGTCGAGCACCCGCCGCGCCTTCTTCCAGTTGGCGGGATGACCGATGCGGATGGCCGTGGCTTCCGTGTGGGGATCATCGACGGCGAGCAAGTCGGGCGCGCCGGCGCGCATGGTTTGGTAGAAAGGGTTGGCGCCTTGCGCCTGCACGATGACCACATGGGGCACTTTCTCAATGAAGCCCATCTCCTTGAGCTCGCGCAACCCTTTGCCGATGGCGGAGGAGTTTCCCAGGTTGCCGCCGGGACAGACAATGTAATCGGGAGGCCGCCAGGCGCGCTGCTCCAGCATTTCGGCCACGATGGTCTTCTGACCCTCAATCCGGAAAGGATTGATGGAATTCACCAGATAGAGTCCCAGTTCGGGAGCGATCTCGCGCAGCAGGCGGAAAGCGTCATCGAAATTGTCGCCGACCTCCACCACCAGCGCGCCAAAGTCGAGCGCCTGGGCCAGCTTGGCAGCGGAGATTTGCTTGTAGGGAACAAAAAGCAGCGCCTTCATGCCGGCGCGCGCGGCGTATGCGGCCATTGACGATGAGGTGTTGCCCGTCGATGCGCACGCCACCATACGGATGCCGCGCGATTCGGCGCGGGTAATGCACGCCGTCATGCCCAGATCTTTAAAAGAGCCGGTGGGATTGTTGCCCTGGTGTTTGATGGTCAGGTGGACGGGACCGGCCCACCAACCCGTGCGCCGCGTTCCCACCAGCGGGGTGGAGCCTTCGGAAAGGGAGATGATGCGCGCGCCGGAATCCACAAAGGGAATCAGCTCGCGAAAACGCCACACTCCGCTGCGGTCGATCGGCTCGCCGCTCAGCCGGCGCTGGTGCCACGTGCGCCGGAGTTGCTCCGGATCGAAGGGATCAAATTCATACTTCACATCCAGCAAGCCGCCGCAGAAGGCGCAGGCATGCGCGTCCTTCTTGGGGTCCTGGCGACGCCCGCAGGCTTCCTCGATGCATTGGAGATAGGCGGAAGACATAGGTTTCAGGTGCCAGGTATCAGGTGTCAGGTGCCAGGACCTCGGTTTCGAGGCCAGGTGCTGGAAACAGAAAAATAGTAAATAGTGAATAGTAAATGGTGAAGTCGCTAAACTTGCATTCCAATTCACCATTCACCATTTACTATTCACTATTCCTCCAGCACCCAACACCCAGGGCCCAGCACCTAACTCGCGTCTAATTTAAACTCTTCGTGTATGGCCTTCACGGCTTCCTTGACGTCGGGAGTTTTCACGGCAAAGGAAATGCTCAATTCGGACGAACCTTGCGCGATGGCGATGATGTTGATCCCGCGCCGCCCCAGCGAGCCGAAGGCGCGGCCGGAGAGGCCCGGCGTGCCCTTCATATTTTCGCCGATCGCCACCACAATCGCCACGTGGGGCATGACTTCAATCGATACGCGGTCGTCGTGCAGCATTTCCAGCTCAAAGGTCTTTTCCAGTTGGGCTTTCACGCGGCGCAAATCGGCATCGTGAATGGCAAAGCACAATACATTGTCGGCGGAAGATTGCGTGACCATCAAAGTGGGAATATCGTCCAGGCTGAGCGAACCGAAAGCTTTGGCCGCCAGTTGCGGAAAGCCCAATGATTCCTTGCCGCTGATGGTGATGATGTCGGCCTTGCTGACCGAAGTGATGGCCTTGACGCCCTTCTGGCTGTTGGTGGAGGAAGGAACAATGCGGGTTCCCGGACAAGCGGGATTAAAGCTGTTCTTGATCCAAACCGGGATCTTCTTTTTCATCACGGGCTGGATGGTCTTGGGGTGCAGGACCTTGGCGCCGAAGAAGGAAAGCTCGATGGCTTCACGATAAGAAATCTCCGGCAGAATGCGCGCTTCCGGAACCAGGCGCGGGTCGGTGGTCATGACGCCATCGACGTCCGTCCAGATCCACACCTCGTCAGCGTCCAGCGCGGCGCCCACGATGGTGCCACTGTAATCGGACCCCCCCCGGCCGAGCGTGGTGCAAGCGCCGGCCCGCGTGGCGCCGCGGAAGCCGGTGATGATGGGAATCACCCCGCGCCGCCGCAATCCCGCCAGGCGCTGCCGGGTTTTGGCGTTGGTTTCCTCGAAGAAAGGCGTGGCGTTGCCGAACTCCTCATCGGTCACAATCAATTCGGTGGCGTCCACGGCTTCGGCGGGCGCGCCGCGCGAGCGCAGAATGGCCGCCATCAGGTTCGCGGACATCACTTCGCCCAGACTGGAGAGCGTGTCCATGGCGCGCGGCGTCACCTCGCGCACCAGCGAAAACCCCGAGCAGAGGTTTTCAAAGTCCGCCACCGCGTCGGCGAGGCGCGGCAGGACCGCAGCTTGCTCAGCTGCCTTCAAAAGCTGGTCGGCAACCTCGCGGTGCCGGTGGGCCAATTCGCGGCGCACGTTCTTCCAGTTTTCGCGGTCGCCGGTGCTGGCTTCGTTGGCGGCGCGGATCAGCATGTCCGTCACGCCACCCATGGCGGACACCACCACCACCACTTCCGCCCGTTGGGCATGATCGGCAACAATCGCCGCCACATTTTTCATCCGCTCGGCATTGCCCACGGAGGTGCCGCCGAATTTCATAGCGATGAGCGGTCTCTTGCTCTTGCTCGGTACCGGATTTTCTTTCACCATCATCTCAACCCCTGCGGACAAGGATTTGCCCGTCCGGGCTAAGCGAACCGGAAACGCTGCCCTTCCGGCTCGCTAGCGAATCGTACCCGTGTTCGTCGTGGAGGAAGCGCTGGGAGTGGTGGTCTTGGTTGACTCGCGCACGACTTCAATAAAAACCTTGGTGGGAAGCGACAGGTAGCGGTCCCGGCGATAGACCAGTCCCAGCTCCCGGAAAATCTTCTGGCCGTCCAGCGGGATCAACTTCAGCAGGCCCGCGGCCACTTCCGGCTGCACGTAAGTCCGGCTGATCAGGGAGATCCCCAGGCCGGCGCCCACAAATTTCTTGATGGTCTCAACGCTCGCCAGCTCCATGGAAATCTGCACGCGATCGCGTTGCGGCCGCAGCAGCCGGTCAATCACCACGCGCGTGTGGCCGGTCTTGGGCAAAATCAGAGGATGCTGCGCGAGTTCCTCCACTGTCACGGTCTTGTTCTTGGCCAGCGGATGGGTCTTGGGCATGACCACCTGGACTTCATCGCGAAAAACCGGGATCACTTCCATGTTGTTGGCCGTCATCGGCAGCGTGACGATGCCCAGGTCCACCGCGCCCTCTTGAACCTTCTGCAGAATCTTGTGGCTGAAGTTCCGGTAGATGCTGATTTGGACGAGCGGATAGAGGTGCTTGAAGCGGGCAAAAGTCTTGGGCAGAACGTAGAGACACGTGGCTTCGTTGGCGCCGATGAAGAGCTTGCCGCGCGGGGTCTGGTTCAGCTCCGCAATCGCCTGCAGAGCTTCCTTGTGCATCGCCAGCATCTTCTCCGCATAGCGATAGAGAATCTCTCCGGCGGGCGTCATCAAAACTTTCTTCCCGCTGCGGTCAAAGATCTTTTCCCCGCATTCCTGCTCGAGCAGGCGAACCTGCGCGCTGATGGCGGGTTGCGTGCGAAACAACTTCTCCGCCGCGCGGGAGAAACTTTGCAGCTTCGCCACCTCTAAGAAACTTCCTAGCTGGTCATAGTCCATGGTATTTGCTGGTCTGTAAACCTTCATTCTAACAAATTGTGTTGAAGAGCGTGAAGAAAAGTGACGGTCCGCAGGAAGCCGTTCAAAATTGTTCCTGATGAGAATGATGGGTTTTAATATCTATTCATAATTTGTCAAGCAAACTTTTTCCGGCCCGGCCCCAAAAGCTCCTCCCTACGACTCAGCACCCGGATGCCGCGCCAGAACTGAGATCCAGAATAACTGCGACCAAAGCACCACGGCCATGAGGAACAAAGCGATGGCCACGGGTGACCAGACTCCGTAAGCGCTCTGCAGCACGAGGTACCAGACGATGCGCAACCCGAGATACATCTCGCGGCCGAAAGAACAAAGCAGCGCGGCGAAAGGTGCGGCACCGGCGATCAGCAGGGCGGCATTCACGATTCTTCGCGTCACGTCGCGCGGCGGCAGTAGGAGCGCTGCAGCATACGTGAAAGCGCCCAGGAACAGCCACATCGCGTAGGGATTATTGATGAAGCCCACCAGCGCCATGATGACAACCCAGAGGAACAGAATGCCTTTCTTTACCGCGAACGGCGCGGGAGGAGCGTCCACGTTCGCGTGGAGCTTTCGCAGTTCCATCGAGCCCGCAACAATTACGAGCCCCAGCGCCGCCAGAACGGTGAAGGGCAGGTGATAAAGGAAAGGGTCTTTGGGCGCAGCGGGATAAAGCTCATAGCGAGGCAGCAGGTTTACCCCCGTCAACGCGTAGAGCAGCAGGGTGGCCAGGCCGGCGGGGATAATCCAGCTTACCGGTTCAAAAAACCTCCACCCGCGCAAGTCGAAATCGTCGTCGACGAAATTGCGCGCGGCAAAAAACGCGGCAACGAGAATCGGCACAAGCAAGAAAAGTTGGATCGCGTAAATGAGTCTACCGGGCAAGTAGCGGCTGGGGCTGATTTGGAAGTCTTCGGCTCCCCCCTCCGCATCCCACGCCGCCCCGCGCGTAGGGGCGGGAGCGGAAGGAAAGGAGTCTGTGGTTCCGAGCGCCACGAGAGGAAGCTTGTCGAGAGCGAGGACGGCTTGCTCCACGGTGGCGCCGACCATTTGAAATGCGGCGGGATCGAAATCCTGAAAGACATCCTGACGAGTGTGGTGGCGGCGGCGCGAGGCTTCCACCTGGGTTGAAAGCACCCCGATGTCGATGGCGGGAATGCCCGCGCGGAGCAACGGCCCCTGGTCCTGCGCGGAAATTTCCAGCGCGCGCTCAGTCCATTCCGCAGGTCCGGTGGCCTGCTCCACGCTGGCGCCCTGCGCGCGCCCGGAGGCCAACAGCAATTGCCGCAGCCAGAGTGGTGTGTAACCCGCAAACTGCCCCATGCAGTTTATTTCCAATGAGCGCGGCGGCCCGGCCATGACGTATTTAATTGAAATGACGGCCACGGTGTGGTGGCGTTTCAGGAACCCCGTCAGCTCCCGCGCGCCGATCATTCCCCACTCCTCCGCGTCCGTAGCCACGAGAATCATTCCATGCGCGTGGGGGCTCTGGCGCAGGGCGCGGGCCAACTCCAGCAGCACACCGACCCCGGAGGCGTTATCTTCAGCGGCCTGGTGTGAGGTGAACTGGCTGTCATAGTGGGCGATCATCGCCACGCTTTGGGGAGAATCACCCTCCCACTCGGCAATCACATTCTCGCCTTGCGCCCGTTCTCCACGCAGCCACAGGGAAAAGGGTTCAAGGGTCACGGCGTAGCCGGAACTTTCCAGTTGCGCGCGCAAGTAGTTCGCCGCCCGAAGCGCGGCGGGCGTGCCGGTGACACGGTCGGGGAATTCTTCCGCCAGCACCCGTGTGAACTCAAAAGCCGCGGCTCCCTCAAAGTGCACCGGAGCCGGAGCGAGGGAGAGGGCCGGAAGCGGCCTCGGCCCCCACCGGGCACAGACGCCGATCAGCAGCCCAACGGCGACTGCACACAACGCGGTAGTGCGGCGTTGAGGGAAGGACAACATTATTTCAGGGCCCCGGCGGCGCCGGCCGCTGAAGCTGGCCATAGCCCGCGAGGGTTGCAAACAGTTTTCCCAAGTCAAATCCAACTTCCCGGAAAACATCGCGGAGATCGCGCTCGCGGTCTTCCGGACTCATGGCGAGAAACTTCTCCGCCGGTATGTAAAACGGATTATCCCGGACCAGCGTGCCTTCCACCAACAGGTGGCGGTGGACGGCGATGGCGGAAAAAAGGTGAGGCACTTCCAACTGTTCGATGTCGTACTGACACAAGGCCACGCTGGGATATTGCTTGACCAGATAATTCAGGCGCGCGTGCAGCTCAAATAATTGGGTCACAGAAATGCCCGCCGGCTTTGCCCAAGCTCCCTCTTCCAGCCAGCGGACCGCCGGAGCATGCGCGGTTTCGGCCTCGGTAAAAAATCTTTTTGCCCAACGCAGCAAATCGCCCGCGTCCGGCGCCTGCGGCGGGAATTGCAGAGTCTGGCCAGCAAGATGCCGCTCCACGTCCACACCCAGTTCGCGGAGCCGCGTGAGCATGACGGGACGACGGTCGGCGGGCGCCAGGCAACAGCACCGGTGGCCCCGCAGCAGACCCTCGCTCACGAATTCCGCCCCCCAGGCAGCGGTTGCTCCGCCCCGATGTACGATGGCCATGTGTTCGTAGCAGCGCACGGGAACCCGCGCGTCAAGATAGGTAAAGATGGGTGGCGGTTTGGGGAGTGGGTCCGGCAACCGAGGTTCTCCCTTCGCAATTTCTGACGCTTTGCGCGCAGGTCGCGGCCATGGGCGAGGGCATCGGAAAACTCGCCCTCCCGGCCCCTGCGGAACATGCAGGCCCCCGCCGCACGTTCTATGTGGCCGCGATTATGCTTTTGATGGGGAAAGGTGTCAAGCAAGTTGTTGATAATGCGGGGAAATGTTCGGGGCCGGGGGCACATCCATCGGGTTGGCTCCCCCTTCCGGACTGGTAATCCCAACCCGGGCACTCGACGACGGCGGCGGCAGAAAGCGTGATTGCCAAGGACTCCGTTCCCCTGAAAGCCTGCGACGAGTTCGCAAAAACTGCTATTCTTAAATCGAAATTCCTATGATCCAACTTTCCTCGGCCGGAAAACGCTTCGGCCCCAAGTTATTGTTTGAAAATCTCGATTGGCTCATCACGCCGCGCGATCGCGTGGGCCTGGTGGGCGCGAACGGCACGGGCAAGACCACTTTGCTCAAGGTATTGGCGCGCCTGGAACCACTCGATTACGGGGAGGTCACTTTCGCCAAAGGGGTGACGGCCGGTTACCTGCCGCAGGACGGCCTGACGCTCTCCGGACGCTCGGTGATGGCGGAGTGCATGTCCGTGTTCGGCGATCTGCTCTCCATGGAACAGGAGATGGAAAGCCTGATGGAAAAGATGGGGGAAATCGATCCTGCCGGGGAGGAGTACCAACAGGTCGCCGACCGCTTCCACGCCATCGACACTGAGTTCCAGCATCGCGACGGATATTCGCTGGAAGCGCAGGTGGGAATGGTGCTGGGCGGCCTTGGGTTCCCCCCCTCCGATTGGCATCGCCGCACGGAAGAGTTCTCCGGCGGCTGGCAGATGCGTATTGCCCTGGCCAAGCTGTTGCTGGAAAAGCCCAACCTGCTGCTGCTCGACGAACCCACCAATCACCTTGACCTCGAGGCCCGCAACTGGCTGGAAGAATACCTGAACGATTATCCCCACGCCTGTGTGTTGATCTCGCACGACCGTTTTTTTCTCGACGTCACGGTGAAAAAGATGGTCGAGATCTGGAATCAGCGAGTGCACTTCTACACCGGCAACTACGAAAAATACCTGAAGGAAAAAACCGAGCGGCGCGCCCAAATCGAAGCCGCTTACCAGAACCAGCGGGAGCGCATCGAGCAACTCGAAGTGTTCATCAACCGCTTCCGCTATACGGCTACCAAGGCCAAGCAGGTTCAGAGCCGCATCAAGGAACTCGAACGCATGGATCGCATCGAGATCCCCAAGGAAGAGAAGGCCATCCACTTCAAATTTCCGCAGCCCAAGGCGAGCGGCCGGCACGTGGCGGAATTCCAGCGCGTGGCCAAGAGCTATGGCCCGAAGCAGGTGTTCCGCGACGTGAGCTTCACCATCGACCGCGGCGACCGCGTGGCCCTGGTGGGCGTGAATGGCGCGGGAAAATCCACCCTCATCAAACTGCTGGCGGGCATCGAGCCATTAAGCGGGGGAGAATTCAAGCTGGGGCACAACGTTGAGGCGGATTATTTCGCCCAGGACCAGTACAAGGCGCTCGACCCGGAAGCGCGCCTGCTCGACGACCTGTCGCGCGCCGCGCCCATGTCAATGAGCACGCAGACGGAGTTGCGCAGCCTGCTGGGGTGCTTCCTCTTCACCGAAGATGATGTGTTCAAGCGCATCCGCGTGCTTTCCGGCGGCGAGCGCAATCGCTATGCGCTGGCGCGTATGCTGCTGCACCCCTCCAACTTCCTGCTGCTCGACGAGCCCACCAACCACCTCGATCTGCGCGCCAAGGACGTGCTGCTGGAAGCGCTGGAGAATTACACCGGCACGGTGGTGTTTGTCTCTCACGACCGCTACTTCATCGATAAGCTGGCCACGCGGGTGTTTGAAATCGGCGGCGGCGAAGTGAATGTTTTCCCCGGCAATTACGAGGATTACCTGTGGCGCAAGGAGGGTAAGGAAATTGATCTCACCCTGCCCGGCCTGCCGGATTTGGTGGCGGAGCGCGCCATGGCACACCATGCGCACGACGGCAAACACGGCGCAGCACAGCCGGCGCCGGCGCCCGCAGCGAAATCGAAAAAGGTCAATCCTCTCCGACTCCAACAGATGAAAGATCGCTGCCGCGAGATCGAAGAACAGGTGGCGCGCCTGGAGGCGGAGATTGAGGGCTACGGGCAGGAATCGGCCCATTTCAAAAGCGCCAAGGAGAGCGTGCGGCTCGCCAAGTTGATCGAACAGGGACGCGAAGAAATCACTCGGCTGATGCGCGAATGGGAAGAAACCGCCAAGGTGGTGGAGGAGCAGGAATCGGAAGAGAGTTAGGGACACGAGACACGGGATTCGGAACGGGAACGGAGTAAGCAAGAGATGAGGTCAATTGAGGAAAGAGTGACCGATGAACCCATGGATTGGAAAAGCGGCGTTTCTATTGGGGCTGGTCGTTTCGGCGCGATTCGTGTGCCACATGACAAGCGAAGCAAGGAAGCTAAGATCGCGGAGAGCCGCAAGGGCGGTACGGTCAGCCTCTTGCTGAGGATCAGCCTTCACATATTTACGGTGCCCATCTATTCGATCAAACTCCTCCAATAGTAGCGGTCAAGATCACGGAAGGGGGTGGACAGGAATTTGATGACTTCGCGGTTGATCAATTCCGGCTGTTCGAGAAGCACCAAATGCGAAGCACCGGGGACAATCAACAATTGTGAATGAGGCAGGCTGGTAAACAGCGAAATGGTCTGCTCAACTTTAATGAGGTCACGGTCCCCCGCCACCACCAGGACCGGAACCTTGATCTGTTGGAGTTGTTGCACCGTAAAATTTGGATACTTGTCGGTCAGGTCGGAAAGTTTTTTTCTTACGGCGGGAGAAAGTTTGTCCGCTCCCTCCTTGTATTTCTTCACCACGGGCGCGACTTGCAAGATCCTGGGATCATTGGCTTCCATCGCGACACGGTCGGGCGGAGCGGCGTAGTTGACATGCGTGTAGTTCGCGCCGAAGGTAACCAGGTTTTTGACCTTCTGGGGATGCGCAAAGGCCAATTCCAGACCGACGTTTCCGCCATCGCTCCAACCCACAACATGAACACTCCCGAGGTTCAGTTGGTCAATCAGAGCGCTCATGTCAGAAGCCATAAGAGCATACGTGATCTCTTGATTCGAATCGGTAGATTTGCCCTGCGCCCTGCTATCAACGGCGAAAACCCGGAAATGTTTGGATAATTCGGGAATCTGGAATGCAAAATTTTCAATCGATCCGCTATTCCCATGCAACAAGAGCAGTGGCTCACCTACTCCGTAGACCTCGTAGTACACCTTGATGCCGTTCACATCGGCATACTTCCCCGCGTGTGGGTTGGATCCATAATTGACCTGGCATTCTGCCGCCGGGGCGAAAAGCAATAGGACCAAGATAGCCACAGAGTTGATAGGAGTTTTCATTGGCGCACCTCGATTGGTTAGAACGAACCGGGAGAATAACATGAAGAGAAGTAATGCTGTTCGATATCAGCTACCCCGAACATTCAAAATGAAATATAGCACCCGGATGTACCGGGGCTTTACCTTGCCCCGCGCAACCATGCGCCCGCGACATATGATGTACAATAGTGGAGCCTCGGACGTGGCCTGGACGCACGGTAAACCATGCGAGAACTGAGAAAACCAGGATCGAGGAGAACAGGGCAGTGACCAAACAGATAATGGAAGGCGTGGCGGCGATGAAGAGCCACCCCATGATGAGCCGTCTCCACCAAGACGTTAACGGTTTACGCGCTCACCCGTACGGACATTTCACTCGACGGGCGTTTTTCTCATCGCTTATATCGGGCGTGCTTCTGGCGCGCGACACCTTTCCGCAAAGCGCTCCCGACATGGCGGAGCGCTTTCGGCAGATGTCGGCGGAATCCGAGCGCAAGGGCTTGGCCGAGCCATTCAAGGGCATCACCACAAACGGCAGCGTGGAGCCCGGCCTCTTTGGCATCCACTCGAGCGGGGTCTCAACCGCGCCGGTGCGGATTGCCGCCGAGCAATTCCTCGATAGCCTCACCACCGAGCAGCGCCGCCGCACGCTGTTCGCCGTCGATGACGTGGAATGGCGCAAATGGATGAATCAGCACTTTTACGTTCGCCAGGGAGTCAGCTTCAAGGAGATGACCGAGGCGCAACGCTCCGCGGCCTTCGCGCTGCTGGCGGCAGCGCTGAGCCCGCGCGGCATGAAACTGACTCGCGACATCATGCGCCTGAACGAGACGCTCGCGGAGTTGACCCACGACCACGAGTTCCTGGGTGAATGGCTCTACTTCCTCACGGTGATGGGAAAGCCCTCGGCAACCGAACCGTGGGGGTTTAAGCTCGACGGGCACCACGCCATTATCTGCTGCTTCGTGCTCGGCGATCAGGTGGTAATGACGCCCTATTTCGCCGGCTCGGAGCCCGTCACCGCAACTTCCGGCAAGTACCAAGGCATTTCGGTTCTGCAGGAAGAGCAGGCGGCGGGACTCGGCATGCTGCTGGCGCTTGACGATGCCCAGCGCGCCCGGGCGATTCTGGGAGCCAGCAAAACCAGGAACTACAACGTGGCGGAGGCCTTCAAAGACAATGTGATTCTGGATTACGCCGGAGCTCGGGTGGCGGAATTTGGGACGCCGCAGCGCTGGCAGCTTCTGGACCTGGTCGAACTGTATGTGGGTAATATGGATGAGGGGCATGCGCGGGTCAGGATGGACGAGGTGAGGAACTCCATCGACCGCACCTGGTTCGCCTGGATTGGCGGTTTCGGGCCGGAAAGCGTCTATTACTACCGGATCCATAGCCCGGTCATCCTGATTGAGTTCGATCACCAGCGGCCCGCCAACCTCGCGCCCTTCGCCAAGGACCGGACTCTGCCCACCCGGCAGCACATCCATTGCGTGGTGCGCACCCCCAACGGCAACGACTACGGGAAAGACTTGCTGCGCCAGCATTACCTGGCCCACCCGCATGCTTGACGCCGAGGGCGATCGGCATCGAAATAGTGGGGTTAAGGGGATTTTTGGCCTCTCGCTTCCTGCGACCCATAGGACAGGGAAAAGCCGATAACCTCAGTATTGAAGATCCGCCCTCCGCTGCTTGCGGCGTTTGCTTGGTCCCCCCTTCAGTTGGATTTCTTACCGGATTCCGGGGCCGTTAGCGGATCGCTGAGGGTCAATAGAGAAACAGTCAATAATTCTTGTTGACATATTCATGCCGACAGATCATAGTTGGGGTGTGAGGATCAACGCCGGTCAAGAAACTGGGTGGGCCGGCGGGTCAGCACACCCGGAGCGGGGAGAGTTGGGGGGACGAATACAGTTCAACCCTCCAGGCGTTTCCCTGCGGGAACGCTTGGGCCACGAAGGGCACGGGCAGGACGCGCGCGGAATGCCAGGTTCGGTCCGGCGCCTCGCCGCCCGGCACGCGGAGCAAGAAGGGATTGATGATGCAAATCTTCCTAGCCTTACCGCCCACGGGTAGGACGGCAACTTCGTGCCCAAATTCCAGACAAAAGCACGAAGCTGAGAACATCTTGAAAACAAAGGGTCGGAAGAGAGCTTTTTTCAAAAACGAAGCTGAGAACTTACTGAAAATAAGCCGGTTACAATAAACCATAGAAACTCTCGAGAGTCTGACAAAATGACCGTTGGTATAACCTTCCCGCGGCCGATGGCGGGCGGCGGGGAAGACTTTATTCGATAAGATAGCTGGGCTATAGACGAGGCTGGCGTTGGGCGGGCGGCATCAGCCCGCGGCAAAGCAAAGTAAGGCCAGCTTTCAAGGTTGTGCCGGGATAAAGCTGTGCCCTTGGGAACTACTGGGGCCGCGGAGAAGCAAGTTGGGAGTAACCCCCGAGAATCGCGGTTGAGTGGTTGCATGGGGGTGCGGAGGGTTAAAAGCTTAGATCGGCGCGACCCGAGACGCCTCAAGGAGGGCCGCGCGTGTTTTTGCCACTCCTTTTTGTCCTCATGCTGACG
>Ga0326728_10015166_pt1 | contig 16098 bp, 14 predicted proteins | sample MB3enrmetagenome_FD_207602 | JGI IMG/M metagenome (GOLD analysis project Ga0326728, IMG submission 207602) | Lab enriched peat soil microbial communities from McLean, Ithaca, NY, United States - MB31MN | ecosystem: Environmental > Terrestrial > Soil > Wetlands > Peat | place: USA: New York...
GGGAAGTCCTGGCGTCATGGGTTGTGGTACTGGTTGCTGGAGCCTTCCACGCTCTACCGAAAAACCACTCTGGGATGCAAGAGCTGCGGCGATTGTGTTCAGGACTACCTCGATTATGCAGGCTGCTCGATGCGACGTTGTTACAAGGAGCTTCGCAACGGCCCCTGCGGCGGCTCGAGGGTGGACGGAAATTGCGAGGCTCGCCCCGAACAGCCTTGCATCTGGAACGTGATCTATTGCGGCGCACTGGCGGTGGGAGATGATCCCCGGAAATTCGCACATACCCTGATCCCCCCGCGCGACTGGTCCTTGGACGACACGAACGCCTTGGCCAATCGTATGGCGGGGTTGGACAACGTCGACAAGCGGAAAGATCTGCAAGTGGTGGCGAAAACCTAACGAGGCTGCGCCTCAGACCAGGGCCACGTTCTCACAGCGAAGCGGTGGACCGTGAGTAGCCGTGGGCGCAAGCCCACGGTCGGTGATCCCCTGAAAGGTTGCGCAACCCCGCAAGGGGTTGGACAACGCGGTTCGGCCCTTTCAGGGCCGGACGTCGCGTGATGCATGTGCATCCGTGGGTTTCACCCACGGCTACTCGAAGTGCTCCCCTCACGGGGAGCAAACAGGAGAGAATTAGATCCCGTGCTCATTATCGGCGAACTGATCAATTGCACCCGGAAAAAGGTCGGAGAAGCCGCCCAGAAGAGAGACGTGGGTTTTTTCAAGGAAATCGCCCGCAAACAAGCCGATGCGGGCGCGGACATGCTGGACCTGAATGGCGGGCTGCCTGGTCAGGAGACGGCGGTCCTGCCGTGGCTCGTGACCATCGTGCAGGAAACCCTCGCCACCCCGCTCTGCCTGGACAGCGCGGACCCCGCGGCGCTGCGAGGCGCCCTCCCGCTTTGCCAACAGCGAGCGATGATCAATTCCATCACCGATGAGCCGGCGCGCATTCGGGCGCTGCTTCCTCTCTTGAAGGAGTTCCGCCCCAAGGTGATCGCCCTCTGCTTGGGCGAGGCGGGGCCGCCCAACACGGCCGCAGAGCGCGTCGCGACCGCGAGCCGCCTCGTCGATCGGCTCACGGCGGAAGGATTCGTCCTGGACGATATCTACGTTGATCCCTGCGTGCTTCCCATCAGCACGGGGCCGGAACATGGCAAAGCACTGGTGGAGGCCACTGGACAGATTAAGGCCCGGTATCCTGGCGTTCATGTCAGCGCGGGCATCAGCAACGTTTCGTTTGGACTTCCCGTGCGCAAGCTGCTCAACGAGGTCCTTCTTCTCCTGCTGATGGCGCAAGGCCTGGACGCCGCCATCGTCGATCCGTGCGACCCGCAGTTGATGATGAATATCCGGGCGGCCGAAGCCTTGCTGGCGCGCGACGAGTATTGTGCAAACTACATCCAGGCTTTTCGTGAAGGAAAGTTGGGGCAGTAGGCTGAGAGCAGAAGGCAGAAAGTAGAAGGCAGAAAGCAGGATGCAGAAAGGCAGAAGGCAGTAATAAAGCCTAGCCCCGTTAGGGGCGGAAGAATTTAGCCCAGGGCGCAAGCCCTGGGTTGGGGTCGCCCGGGAGGAGTGAGCCCTGGAAGGGGCGAAAGAACGCTCAACCGTGTACGCTGTTATGCCCCCACGGCCGCTGCAAGAATGTCCGAAGCTGCTGGCTGATAGCTGAGAGCTTTGTACCAAGGAGAACCGCTGTGGCAGCAACTATTTTGGATGGTAATAAGATTCGCGACCAAATCAAGGCGGAGCTCGCCGTCGAGATTCAGGACTTGAAGAGCGCCGGCATCACGCCGGGACTGGCAGCGGTCCTGGTGGGTGAGAATCCTGCCTCGCAAATCTACGTTCGCACCAAGGTGAAGACCTGTGAATCCTTAGGGGTCTACAGCGAGAAGATTGACTTGCCCGCGGACACCTCGCAGGAGCGGCTGCTGGCGCTAGTGGATTCCCTCAATCGTCGGGATGAGATTGACGGCATTCTGATTCAGCTACCTCTGCCGCCGCAAATTGATTCCAAGCGCGTGCTCGAGGCTGTGGACCCGGCCAAGGACGTGGATGGGTTTCATCCTATCAACGTCGGACACCTGGTGAGTGGGACGCCGGGCCTCGTTCCCTGCACTCCGGCGGGAATCATCGAGATTCTGGTCCGCAGCCAGATTCCCATCAAAGGCGCGCGCGCCGTGGTGGTGGGACGGAGTGACATCGTGGGAAAGCCGGTGGCCATCCTGCTGCTTCATCAACATGCCACGCTAACCATTTGCCATTCGAGGACGCGCGACCTGCCGGCCGTGGCTCGCGAGGGCGATATCCTGGTGGCCGCCATGGGCAAGCCGGCCTTTGTGACAGGCGAATTCATCAAGCCTGGCGCCGTGGTGATTGACGTCGGCATCAACCGCCTGACCACCCCCGAGGAAATTCGTCGCATCTTTCATGATCCCTCACGTGCACTTAAAGACCTCGAGGCTAAAGGTTCCGTCCTGGTGGGGGACGTGCAGCCTGAAGACGTGAAGGAAAAGGCGGCCGCTTATACGCCGGTGCCGGGAGGTGTGGGGCCGTTGACCATCGCCATGTTGATGGCGAATACCGTGCGTGCCGCGCGCCTGCGCCGCGGTGCGGCCATCCCCGGCGCGACACCAAAGTAGACACTCCTGAAGTAGCAGAGCCTGCCCCTGTCATTCTAAGGCCCCCGCTTGTTTGGGGCCGAAGAGTCCCTGCAGTTTGTTAGACCCGCCGTGGCGGGACATTTGACATCCGAAACTCGGGTCCACTCCTTCTTCCCCACCTACCCACATACTAACTACCTTTAGTTTCAATAACATTAGCGCTTTCTGCTCGAATCTCCTTTATTATCAATAACATTCCCGCTTTAGCCTGCAGCAGTCGAGACCGGTCCTTTGTTTTCAATAACATTCCCGCGTTGATCGTTCAGAAATTAAAGTTACCGCGCCTCTCATCGCCATAACGACTTGTCCTATGGAAGTAGCGTAGCGTGGGCGCCTGCCCAAACTGCGGGCCACTCCTGAACTCCCTTCCGGCGCTATGTAGCTGCGTACCCACAGGTCCATCGGACTAGGCTATCAAATCTCAAGCCTTGTGTCAAGAGCAAAAACGCAGTATCCATAGGAGCGGAATTTGGTCGACTAATACTGGAGTATTGAGAAGAATGGCATAGAAGCGCTCGAACTTTATTTCGCTCTACCTGTGTTCCCCGATGACGCCTTGCGGGCGGCGTTGCAGACGCCCCGGAGGAAAAAGCGGGCCATCCGGTCGGCCATGAGAATCTCGAGGGACAGGATTGAGGTTCTCAAGGAGGAGGCGGAGGGTAAGACGAAACCTAAATCGAAGGAGGGACCGGGGGTGGCGGCTCGTAGTTGTAATCTGAAAGCCGCTGATTTTGCAAGCCCCAGTTCGTTCACTTAGAAAAATCTTTCAAACCTCGGAATAACCCATTCCGAGATTACGAGCCCCAATCCACCGAGGCATTGACAGACTTCTTCTCCTCTTGCGGCTCCCTCACTGAACACTACTACGACCGATTGCCCTTTCATTTTCATCTGTTCTCCGTCTTGCATCGGCAGACTGATTCCAATGTCTGTTGCCCGGTCTCCCACTGGAATGAAGGGCTTGATTGCGTTCCCGAAGTTGCTATAAAAATCGGCTAAAATTCCGAGATATTGCGCCTTTGTGAGCAGAAGGCGTCTGTGCTTGTTAATGTTGCAGAGCTCGTCAAGGATGAGGAGCCTGCGGCTCCGATTATCCCCACAGCGATACGGTTGCAGTCCCTCAATCTCTATGAAGGCCTCCTCGGAAATGCCTTTAAGCCGACCCCTCTTAACCTGGCTTTTGAAAGTTTTTTCCTCATGGCATATCAAAAACTGGTTATGTCTGGTGGGTACCTTCTTCGCAGCCAGCACCAGTTCCAACACGAGATAGTCGAGGGAAGACCTGAGATTCTGCAAACAGTCTCCAATCAACAGCGGGACGACCGAAGGGATTGGAGTTGCCTCCGCACACAAGGAGCCAATAATTGTATCGGCCCCCATGTCTTCCACAGCATAGCTGGGTTCGCCGTGAAAGTGCCGAGAGAGTTGAGTTTCGAGGACCTTGAGATGCTGATAGGCCCAATGGATTTTGAGTCGCACATTATCAAGTGGAGCCACTCTCGGAGCTTAGCACATTTCCTGCCACCGATTTTTCAAACAGCAACACTACCGACGCACATCTTGTGCTACGATTCTACAGGCTTGGCACCCATGCGTGAAATCATGCACTTCCCCTCGCTTGGCCCTAAAGAGGGGCGATATGACCGCGCTTTCGTTCGATGGTGTCGGCGTCGCCGCCACCTTTGCGTCAGAACCGTCGAGCTGTTTTGGTTCCTCAGATATCGGCACCGAGGGTCTCCACCTACCTTTAGCGTGCAGGCGGCCCGCAAAGACTGGGAGAAGCGAAAGTGGGAGAGGAAGTGCTTGCTTGCGGCCAGAAAGGAAGGCTTCTGGTTCGTCGCCAGAGCCGACCCCGCTCATGGAGTTAGTGCTGTTCGTCTATGTAGTGTTCACTCGAAAAAGCAGCTAGCAGAATACATTGCCCATCACCATGGTCCTGGCACATGGAGGCGGTATCACCGTGCTAGCAGGACATACTTCAGAAAGGAGTTGGCACGCTATCAAAGGGTCTCGGGGTTTTGGAAGGCCTGCGGCTCGAAGATCCGGACGGACTTTCTGAGGTGCATGCATTACAGCAACAGGATACCTGAGGCCCACCCTGATTACCTTGTCCGTTTCCGAACCGAATTCGCCAGCACCCCTGCCTATGGTTTCGTCGAGGTGAAGGGGCCTCGGGAGTCGCTTAGGCCCAGCCAAAAGCGCTTTTTCCCTGAGCTGGCTACGAAGGCGGGACAATGTGTTTGGGTCGCACGGGTGGAGAGCGCAAACAGAGTCAGGTTTGCATGGTTCAACTCAAGAGGCGAACTGGAGCCCTGGCCTTGGGCCTTGTAGTCCAGGTTATCTGTGAAGCTCCCTTGTGTAGGTTCAAGCTAAAATACCCCACCACTAAATTTTGGGAGCAACTCAAAATTAACGCACTATCGGGCGGAGCAGTGAGCCAGTCCCGTGGGCCTGCCCCGTGTTGCCAATTCGCCGACCCCGCCGTTATAATTTCAGCTCCAAGGAGATTTCACCTATGACGAGGATACCAGAGTGCCTGATTAAGCCTAATGTTGCCTGTGCGCTGAGGGCTCTTGTTCGTGCTCTCCATCTGCACATTCCCAACGGAGACCTCGGATTCCTTTGCCCCGGCTGCAGGAAGCGGGTTCACCCTGTCAAGGATCATTTCGAGCACGTAAAAGAAAACCTTAAGTGCCCGTTGGTCCTTAGGTATGACCAGGTCTGGAGCCCTCCGGCACCGAAGACAAGGCGTGCTGCCACGGCCCGACTACATTTTGCCAGCGGAACACGCAATTAGCCCACTAGCCGGGGGCGGTGTTCCCAACCACTAAACCCCAAGGGACTGCGGTTGTTCTGTCAAGGGGATAATCCCGTAATATTTTTGTAGCCTGCGCAAGAGGGCGAATGGAGAGAGGCGTATGAAAGCGTTTAGAGAAAGAGTTGCGCAAGGGGATATTCTGATTTCCGACGGAGCCATGGGCACCTATCTGCAAGCCAAGGGCTTGAAACCGGGCGAGTGCATGGAATCGTGGTGTGTTTCTCACCCGGACGTCATTAAAGGGATTCACGAGGAATACATCGCCGCGGGTGCTGACATCGTGGAGACGAATTCGTTTGGCGGGACTTGCTACAAGCTGAAGCCCTACGGGCTCGAGGACAAGGTGAGAGAGTTGAACCAGGCTGCTGTTGCACTTGCCAAACAGGCCATGGCCGGCAAGGGTTACGTCGCCGCTTCGGTTGGCCCCACCGGGCACATCGTGGAGGACGAGGGCGGTGATGTGACGCCGCAAGACCTCTACAAGGCTTTCAAGGAGCAAGTGATGGCTTTGGAAGAAAGCGGCGCGGATGCCCTGTGCATTGAGACCATGGCATCCCTCAGCGAAGCGGTGCAGGCGATCAAGGCTGCCAAGGAAAATACCAAGCTTCCGGTCATCTGCACCTTCACCTTTGAAGCCGGGGCGCGTGGTTTTCGCACCATGATGGGTGTGACGCCTGAAAGCGCGGCGCGGGAGGCGGTGGCGGGCGGCGCGGACATCGTGGGCGCTAATTGCGGCAACGGGATCGTGAACATGATCGAGATTACGCGCCAGATGCGCGCTGCGCAGCCTAACACGCCCATCCTTATTAACGCCAACGCGGGCATGCCGGTCTTGGAAGGGGAGAAGACGGTCTTCAAAGAGACGCCGGAATTCATGGCTTCCAAAGTACCGGAGCTCATTAAAGCTGGGGCGCAAATCATCGGAGGCTGCTGCGGCACCACGCCTGAGCATATCGCTGCCATCGCGAGAATGGCCAAGGCGGCCGACTAATTCGACGGTCAACAGTCGCCAGTCAACAGCGAGTAGACCTGTTTCTTAGGTCCGCGGCCCCTGGGCGCGGTCGGCGAGAAGACGGATACCTATAATGGGCTTCGCCGAAATGGGGGAACGGGGGTAGAATTAATAGGGTCGCGACTTTGGAGGAGCCGCCTCATGAGCGAAATTGAGCAACTGGAGCAGAGAATCGAGAACCTGTCCCCGCGGGATCTCGCAGAATTTCGGGCCTGGTTTGTGGAGTTCGATGCACGCGTCTGGGACGCCCAGATCGAGGCGGACGCCAAGGCGGGCAAGCTGGATGGCCTCATCACCGAAGCGCTTGCAGACTACAAGGCTGGGAAGGCCCGCGAGCTCTGACTTAGGATCGGCCATCGAAAAAATCTGACAAACCGCCCTAAGTGTGTAGGATACCGGGGATGAGATACCGTCACCTTGCCTCCCCACGGTTTTGGACGTTATATGAAGCGTTGCCGACCGAGGTCCGAGCGCTAGCTGACAAGAAGTTTGCCCTCCTCAAGTCTGATCCGCGTCACCCTTCCCTACACTTCAAACAGCTAAGCGGTCTTTGGTCCGTGCGCATCGGCGAACATTATCGGGCACTGGGAACTGACGTCAAAGAAGGAATCTACTGGTTCTGGATCGGACCTCACGCTGAATACGACAGGATTGTCGGGTAATCCGGTAACGCAAAGCTTTCTTGTGGGTCCGCTTTGGTTTTGCTACCACGCAGTATAGAGAGCGCACCCGAATTGGGACCCACGAAAAAGCTCTTGCTATGATGAGTATCCGTTTGAATGCACCTTGGTATGAGAGGGCGGATTCCAGATTTGAGCGGAGCCGCTGCACGCCGGAGGTATGGCCTTGAAAGCATTTGAAGCGATAAGAGATGCCGGAGCTCGGAAGTCACTTGGCGGGTTTTTCGTCTCTATAAAGCTCACCGCCTTGCCCGCCATGATTGGTCTTGGCATTGTTGCGGCATTGTTTGCGGTTGTCGGCGCAGGCAAGCCTGTGACGCGTCGGCCGCCAATCGTCGGGGTCGCGAATATCGGGCTGAAGACTGACAACCTTGCAGGGGCGCGTGAATTCTATGGACACACCCTGGGATTCCAGGAACCGTTCACCGTAGATAAACCCACCGGCGGCCTGATGCCGACTTATTTTAAGGTGAATGATCATCAATATATTGAGCTTTTCCCCAATCTGGCCAGCCCCACCGAAGACAGGCTTTCGCACATTGCTTTCGAGACCACAGATGCCCAAGCACTGCGCGACTACCTTGCTGCGCAGGGCGTGACAGTGCCCGAAACACTGAAGCCCGGCCCCGACGGCAATTTGAGCTTCGTAGTGAAAGATCCGGACGGGCACTCCGTCGAATTCGTGCAATACTTGCCCGGCTCGCTCCAGGGCCGGAATCTTGGCAAGTTCCTTCCGGGCACTCGCATTTCACAGCGCATCATCCACGTTGGGGTCACAGTCCTTGACCGCGCTGCCGCGGATCGCTTCTACAAGGATATTCTCGGCTTCCAGTTGCAGTGGTACGGCGGCATGAGCGACGACCGTGTGGATTGGGTCGCTATGCGTGTACCCGAAGGCAGCGATTGGCTCGAGTACATGCTGAACGTTCGTAATCCCACGCCACGAACCCTCGGTGTGATGCACCATCTTTCACTCGGTGTTCCTAGTATTGAAGCAGCCTATAAGACTGTGGTTGACCGAGCGTATAAGGCCGAACAACCCAAGATCGGCCGGGACGGCAAGTGGCAATTGAACCTTTACGATCCCGACTACACGCGGGCGGAATTGATGGAGCCCAAACCAGTCGAGAAACCGTGTTGTTCCCCGATACTAGGTCAGTAGTCGGTAGGTGGTGGGTGGGGTTGGACGTCCCGTGCCTATCTACTAACTACCATCTACCACCCAATGGCCCACCAGACAATTGCTTCACTCTAGGCTCCGAGCCCCTCCCAACTAACCCCTCACCCGGCCCGCGGCGGGCGGGTGTGGGGTTTCCCCATTCCATGAAGTTAGGAACGGCGTTCAACTTACGAATTCGGGTTCAAAACGATTTACGCGCCACCCACCTTCTTTCAAAGGCTGGAAGCTGACCCGCCGCGGCGGGACGACTGAACCCCTGTATTGAGGTGACGTTGTGGAGTAAGATAGTAGTAAGCGGAATCGCCTAACTTGGTGGGGGCGGGGAGTGCAATCATGGCTAGTCTGCAAGAAGTGTTACATAAAGCCGTCCGAGAGGGTGAGCTTTACGAGAAGCTCGACCGCGGTTTCGTGCGCTGTTACGCCTGCGGGCATTGCTGCCGAATACCGGATGGGCAACCGGGCGTTTGCAAGGTCCGGTACAACGAGGGCGGGAAGCTGTTCGTGCCCTGGGGCTACGTCGCCAGCGCGCAGTGCGATCCGATCGAAAAAAAGCCCTTTTATCACGCCTACCCTGGCGCGCTGGCCTACAGCTTTGGGATGCTGGGTTGCGACCTGCACTGTAGCTATTGCCAGAACTGGGTCACCTCACAGGCCTTGCGCGACCTGGAGGCAGTTTCGCCGCCCGTGCACATGACACCTGAAGAGCTGGTCAAGGAGGCGGTGCAACAGGGGGCGCAGGTCGTGGTGAGCACTTACAATGAGCCGCTCATCACCAGCGAATGGGCGGTGGCAGTTTTCAAGCTAGCCCGCGCGGCGGGGCTGAGTACGGGATATGTTTCGAATGGCAACGGCACGCCGCAGGTGCTGGAATACCTGCGGCCCTGGGTGGACCTTTACAAGGTGGACCTGAAGAGTTTTGACGACCGGCATTATCGCCAGCTCGGAGGGCGAATTCAGCCCATCCTGGATACTATCCGCAAGCTGCACGAAATGGGATTCTGGGTGGAAATCGTCACTTTGATTGTTCCGGGATTCAACGATTCGGACGATGAACTGAAACGCATGGCGGAATTCCTGGTAAGCGTTTCGCCCGACATCCCCTGGCACGTCACAGCCTTTCACCAGGACTACAAGATGACGGAGCCGGAGAGTACCAGCCCGCAAACGCTGGCCCGGGCAGCCGGGATCGGCAAGGCGGCGGGGTTGCGCTTTGTCTATGCTGGAAACTTGCCCGGCCGGACGGGGGAGCTCGAGAACACCTATTGTCCACACTGCCACGAGCTCCTTGTCGAGCGCCTCGGCTTCCACGTCCTCGATTACCGGCTCACCGCACGGGGTTCCTGCCCCGGCTGCGGCGCTTCCATCCCGGGCCGTTGGGCGACGAGTTTTCAAGGCCAGATTGCTGACGTTCCCTATCTGCCTCGATTCCGGAGGCGGTCAAACCCCTTCAGCGCCTAACGATTGACGATTTTCGATTGCCGATTAACGATTGAGAGCGTTGGAGTGTTGAATTTCGATTGATCCGTCAGTTGACGGGCTGGCGAACAGCGGAGGAGGTTGCCACACAACCTTTTCAGTCGGCAATCGACAATCGGCAATCGAAAATCGTCAATCCCAGTGCATCAGCGGAGCCCATAGAACAGGTATCCGGGCCCTACTCGCATGTTGTGGATAAGCGAAGCTGGCGCGACGGCGGCGATGAGCAATCCCCCTACTGCCTGGGCCAGCGCAATCGGCCAGATGTTTCGATGCCGTGCGAAGACCTCGGCGAAGACAAAGCCGGCCACGGTGGTGGCGACCATGAGGATTAGATTGGGGATGTGCGCCGAGCCGAAGATGATCCCCACCAGGAGGGAGCTCAGGTGGCGGTTGCGGACGACTTCCATCAGCCGATTATTAAAATAGGATTGGGCGAGATACTGCTGAAAGGCGCACCAGGCGCCGTAGCCCAGCAGTGAAGCAGCGGCGTGCCCGTTCACGGGCACAAACGTCAGGGCATGCCGCGCTAAACCGAATACGAGAAGGGGAATGTAAAAGGCAAGGGCGAGGGGCAATACGACCTGGGCGTTGGCCCGCATTCCGGCAAATGAGAGGCCAAGAGTCCGCAACGTATCGCGGCGCAGAAAGTGGCTTGCAAGCACCACGCCCAAAAGCGCCATCCAGAAGTGAGGATATGTGGACCGCCAGCGCCAGATGTAAGTTACAATCCCAGCGTACACTAGTATTACTTCCAGGGCGGAATAGACTGGCGACCAGGAATGCGAGGCACTTCCCGCCTTCATCTCATCGACTGAGGTTACCGTGCTCATGAGAATTCCCACACTCATTCTACGTCAACCCGGCCAAATAACGAAAAGGCGACAAGCTCTTCTTCTGATGGTGGCCGGACTGCTTGGGTTGGTCGCGCTAATTCTTCCGCCATGCTTTCGCGCGCAGGGGGCGCCGTCCCCGCGGCCTGCGCCGGAGCGGCATGTGCTGGTCATTTCCGTGGACGGATTGGGAGCCAGCCTCTATGACCGTCTTGCCGCGAAAATTCACATTTCCAGTCTGCCGAGACTGCGGAGGGAAGGAAGCTACGCAGAAGGGGTGGTGGGTGTCTACCCTACGTTGACATACCCCTCGCACACGGCCATCGTTACCGGGCGGATGCCTGCGGAGCATGGTATCTACTCCAACCTGTCGTCGCGCGAGCCGGGCAAGAACCTCGGAGACTGGTTCTGGTTCGCGAATGCCATCAAAGTGCCAACGCTCTGGGATGAGGCGCGTGCGCACCATATGACCACGGGCGCGGTCTTCTGGCCGGTGACGGCAGGCGCGCCGATTGATTGGGACGTGCCTGAAATCTGGGATCCCCAGAAGTCCGAGATGGTGGATCCCACCTACGTCGCGAAGTACTCTACCCCCGGTCTCCTGTTTGAAGCTCTATTGGAAATCGGCCCGCCGCAACCCGGTCAGGAACTTGATGTGACGAGGACTCATCTGGCGACGTTCATCCTAAAGAAGCACAAGCCGGACCTCCTCCTGGTTCACCTGGTCGACTTGGACGAGGAGGAGCACCATTTCGGCCCGGACAGCCCCCAGGTTGCCGCAACCCTCGAAAAGATTGATGGTCACATCGGTGAATTGCTGGCCGCCGACCAGGCCGCCGGGCTGGCTGATTCCACTGATGTCTTCATCGTTTCCGACCACGGTTTTCTGCCCGTTGAAGCGACAATCAAGCCCAACGTGCTGTTCGTGAAGGCGGGGCTGTTGACCGCAGACGAGGAAGGGAATGTTACGGGAGGAAGAATCGACACTGTCGCCAATGGCGGCTCATTCTTTATCTACTGGCCGGAATCGGAGGACCTTCGCTCCAAGGTGAACGAAGCCTTGAAACCCCTTCGTGACCAAGGGTTGCTGTGGGCCGTCCTCGACCACGCAGCTTTAAAGGAATTGGCTGCGGAGCCTGCCGCGCAGATGGCGCTGGAAGCACCCACGGGCTACGCTTTCCGCAGCGGCGCGGCTGGCGACTTGCTGGCGGAGGGAAAAAGTACGACTGGGACGCACGGGTACTTGCCTTTTCGCCAGGAACTTGAAGCCTCGTTCATCGCGTGGGGACCGGATATCAGGGCCGGAGTAGACCTGCACACGATTCGCATGACGGAAATCGCTCCCACCATCTTGAAAGTGATGGGGATCGACGATCCGAAATTCGGTGATCGACCGGCGCTTACGGAAATCTTCAAATGAGGAAGACAGGATTCAGGAGAAGAGCAAGGAGCGGAATTATGAATAGTGAATGGTGAATAGTGAATGGTGAATTGAAGAAGTACAGCGGTCAGAGGCCCTGGGCGCGCAAAGCAACCTCTGCATCCCCAATTCACGATTCACTATTCACCATTCAGAATTGCCCTGCTCCCCGGCCCCTAGCCCCTAGTCCCCGTTCTCGTGCTGGAGTAGAAGGACCATTCGCTGGCCCAGGTGGCCACGCGGAACCAGTAACGGCCGAACATAATGGCCTGTTGAACAACAAAAAGCCCGGCCAGCGCCAGGAGTTCACGGATGTGCGGCCCGCCGGCGATGGTTGCATTGACGAATCCCCATGGGAGCAGCAGCCGGTAAACTCCCAGGAGCGCCAACCCGAGGCACGAAGGCACGACATAGACTCCTATCGCTCTCCTGAGACGGCCGAGAGAAAAACCCAGCGAAGCGAGGAAGGCCTGGATCGCGCCCGTACCCTCTTCCAGCACCAGTCGGACGCGTGCATAGTCCATGACCAGGTTAACAAAACCCAGGCCCAGCACCACGAGCAAAGAGACTGCGAGGCGAGCCCAGAAAACCGCGCGGTCGTCGGCCCAGTTGTCCACCCAATGATCCACCAACTGGCCCAATTCTTCATTCAGGAGCTTGAAGACGATCCAATAGCAAATAAGACCAATGACCAGGAGACGCAGCAAACGCCATGCGTAGTGTCCGGCGTGGCGAAAGAAATCTCCCAGCGAATACTTCAGGTCAGGCGCTCTGAAGCGAGTCAGCACACCCCCGGCCAGAATCGAGTTCAGCGCCAATGAGACGAAGCCCATGTAAATAATCACCGTTGCATAACGATCGAAGCTGCCCGGATTGTTGAAGGCGAAATCTGTTAACCAATCAACGGAGAAGCCACGCGCCATTTCCCGGCCCATCAGGCTGTGTCCGGTGAAACGCTGGATACCACGATAGATGGGATATCCGGCGAGCGCGGCAATGGCGAGATTAGCAAGGAATAGAATCCCGACTGCCGACGCGGTACGGCGTGTGATGGAGAGTCCCTGCCGAACGGATGACCCGACACTCATCTTGATCCTCCCTCATTGTCATTCCGAGCGAAGCGAGGAATCTCGCTCTGATTCTTTCTCCCACCTACGCCCCGGCCCTACATTCACCGACGCCGCAGGCCTCAACTAAAAAAACCGGCGGCAAAGAATAGATTCTCAAGCCAGAAAATCCAACGGATATACCACTTGGCTGCGGCGCGGTTGTCTGGCTCGGCCAGCCGGCTGTTATGGGTGAAATTCGCTTCCAGCACCAACTTTCGCTGCGGGTCCACTTCTGCCGACGTCACCTTGGAGGGTTTCTCGAAAACAAACTTCACCCAGCGATACTTTCCGTCCCAGTTTCTTTCGACGCTCTCACCATTATCGAAGCGAATCACCACATCCACAGGCGCAAGGGCTTCGCCCAGACGACGCACGATGACCGTAGACCGATAGAGTTTGCTCTTACTCCTCCCAGCGAGCTTGGCAGCGTCCTGTTCGAGGTAGGTGTTCTTTTTTCCATTTTCGTCGTATACGCCGACTTTGCCCTCCAGGGGTTCGCTTTTAAGGCCACTGACTTCATAGTCGGCAACGTTTGAGCTGTAGAAGAACTGCTCGAAAAACCAGTTCATGTTTTGTCCGGAGACCTGACTCACGACGTCGATAAAGTCCCGAGTGGCGGGATGACGATAGCGCCAGCGCTGTTGATAGGTCCGCATGACGCGCGCCATGGTTTCGGGGCCCAGATAGCTTTCCAGGGTTCGGAGCGCGAGAGCCGGCCGGGTGTAAGAATTGACCACATAACTTGTACCGTCCAGATACTGCCATCCGTTCCGAACTAAGTCGTCATCCTTGGCATGTTCGAGGTATCCAAGGCGACCGCTAGTGCGTTGCGGGGTTCCGACACACCCGAAGTAAGTACCCAGCGGGATATCGCCGACCCCCGCGAAGGGGAACTGCGGCAACTCGACATTGAACCACGGGTGAATCAGGAAAGGCATGCCGAAAACGTGTTGATAACTGCATCCCTGCCCATAAGCGGTTTCAAGTACTTTGCCGGTCGAGTAAGTGTTGAACCCTTCGTCGAGCCATGCTTCCTCGAATTCATTGTTCCCCACCATGCCATACCAAAACTGGTGTCCAAACTCATGGACGGTGACGCCCTCGGGGGAAAAGGAATGCTCACCGGGCCAGAAGTAGGCGCCACATGCAATGAACGTGGGATACTCCATGCCGCCGGTGTTCGAGCCGCGTGGGGGATCGACCAGCGTCAACGTGTCGTAAGGATACTGGCCGTACCACAAACCGAAGTATTTAAGCCCGTTGAAGGCGGCGCGGAAATAGCGGTCCGCAAGGCTGCGGTGATCGGGCTGGAGCAATAGCGTAACCGACACGTCGCGCAGGGCAACGTGGTCAGCGGGCAGGTTAAGGATTCGGGCCCAGCTCGCGAGTTCGTCGCTGCGTACTTCATGCGCCCAGTCGAAGGTGCGGGTGAGCTTGATAAAATGCGGGCTGGCGGTCCAAGCAAAATCGTGAACGTCCTCCTGGTGGAAGTAGTAGGTGGTCGTCCGATCAGGATTGCTTTGGGTGCGGCGCAAAAACCCCGTTGCGCCCAAGATATAATTCGAGGGGACAGTCAGGTCAACGTCCCAGGCTCCGTAATCCGCAAAAAACTCGGTGTTGGCGTGGAATTGGTGGCAATTCCAGCCACCTTCCTTGCGGCCGTGCTCGCCCGCTGCTTCGTAAACGCCGATCTTGGGGAACCACTGTCCAACCAGGATGTAATCGTCTTCATAGCCCGTGCGTGCCAAGGCGCGCGGGAGCTTGGAAGTGAAATCGACCGAGAGCTCAATGCTGCCGTGAGGTGGAACGGGCTTCGGTAGCGGCACCCGGATGACGCTCTGATCGGCGGCATTATCGTCGTCGGGGTGCACGAAGGTTATCGCCGGCGTCAGATCTGCGCCGCCTACGATCTGAAGTTTGTTGACGTCCACCCATCCCCACTTTTGTCCTTCCGGCTCGGCTTTCCATTCCTTCAGCAGACTGCGGCGCCTACTGATGGAAGCCTCCCGCAGGAATGTGCTATCCATGTTTTTGAAGGCATTGAGATATAAGTGGAAATATAGGTCCGGAATAGAATCCTCAGTGTGGTTCCACCAAGTAAGGTTGTAGTGGCCGGCGACCTTCTTCGTGGCCGGATCGAATTGGGCCGAAATCTGGTAGCGGACGATGGGATGTTGGATGCGAGATTGGTAAGTCTGTGCGCTGGCGTTGATGCCCAAAAGCACCAGCACCGCCAGCACTCCGACCAAGATTCGTCTGCTCATCTTTTTCTCCAGAAGGGGAACACGAACCGGATGGTCAAGAAAATTCCTGCTGTCAGCGTCAGTCCCACGAGTTCGAGAAAGACCACGCGGAGGAACTTGCTGGCGGGAAGGCCCAATTGCTCGCGCACCCAAACCCAGGAACAGAGGTCGAAAACATAAAGGCCAACCGTGCAGTCGCGGGTTGTGCGGCTGGCAGCGTAAAGGAGCAAGGCAATAATGAAGATGCCAGCCACAATCCTCAGCGCATAGATGAGAGTTCGTACGTAAGGCAGTTTCTCCGCCACTCGCCCTTTTCCTCCGGTTGATTCACTGCGGCGGCATTGTACCTGCCGGGCGCACAGCTTGCAAGATTGTTTAGATTATCCTGTCAGATGCGGCTCGCCTGGGAATGCTGGAGGCGCGGGTGAGAATCGAACTCACGCATAAAGGTTTTGCAGACCTCTCCCTTACCACTTGGGTACCGCGCCCGGAGAGCAGTGACGAGTGACAAGTGACTAGTAGGAAGAACCACCTTCGTTTTCTTGCTTGTCACTCGTCACTCATCACTTGTCACTGATTCTTGGAGCGGGAAACGGGATTCGAACCCGCGACTTCGACCTTGGCAAGGTCGCACTCTACCACTGAGTTATTCCCGCTTGGGCAC
>Ga0326728_10015167_pt1 | contig 16098 bp, 26 predicted proteins | sample MB3enrmetagenome_FD_207602 | JGI IMG/M metagenome (GOLD analysis project Ga0326728, IMG submission 207602) | Lab enriched peat soil microbial communities from McLean, Ithaca, NY, United States - MB31MN | ecosystem: Environmental > Terrestrial > Soil > Wetlands > Peat | place: USA: New York...
ACCGCAGTTTTCGGAGTTTTGAGACGCTCACGAGTACACTTTGCTGGTCGACGGGCTGTGGCGCAGCTTGGTTAGCGCGCTTGACTGGGGGTCAAGAGGTCGCCGGTTCAAATCCGGCCAGCCCGACTAGGTAAGAGCAGGTCAGAGGCTATAAAAACCGTTGGCAGCGAGGCTAGTCCCGACCGCTGGTCACGGATTGGTCACGGGACCCGAAAAGCCCGGCCCGAAAAGCCCGGCGACGAGCTCGGCCGCTTGGGCGTCGAGCGCCGGCACCGACGCGGTGTAAGTGTCGAGCGTGATCCGGCTCGACGAGTGCCCAAGACGGTCCGACACGACCTTTATGGGAACGCCACCGAGAAGCGCCGAAGTCGCCCACGAGTGCCGCAAGCCATGAAGGCTGAGCGCGGGGAGGCCGGCCCTCTCGACAAGGCGGCCGAATGACCGCGTGATGACGTTGGGGTGGAGCGCCGAGCCGTCAGGCCATACGAATACACGCCCATCGCCTTGCCAGCCCGCGCCCATGGCGAGCTGTTCGGTGCTCTGCTGTCGGCGCCAGCGCTTGAGCGTGTCGACGGTCTGAGCGTCGAGGGCGATCCGCCGACGACCGCGCGCCGTCTTCGGCTCAGACTCGATGGCGTGACCATTGGCGACGACGGTCGCTCTATTGACGCTGAGCATCCCGGCACCGAGCTCGAGATCCTCCCAACGCAAGCCGGCCAGCTCGCCACGACGTAGTCCGGTCGTGGCCGCGAGCCGCCACAGAGGTGCCCAGCGATCACCCTCGGCCAGGGCGAGAAACGTCGCCACCTGATCGGGTGTCCATGCCTTCGGCTGCGCCCCCGGCTGTCGCGGTGAGTCCGCGTCCTCGGCGACATTCCGGCTCACTAGGTGCCATCTCACCGCATCCTTGAGCGCCCGGTGAGCTGTCACGTGGACGTAGCGAACGGTTCGAGCCGACAGCCCGTCCTCGAGGAGCTCGCCGTAAACGGCGGTCAAATGCGGGCCCGTGAGATCGCCAAGCGGGACCTTGCCGAGGTGGCGCTCGAGGTGCTTCGCCATCTGCTCGTAAGCGGCCGACGTTGTCTTCCGAACGGTCGGGCGCATGGCCGGCGCCCAGCGGTCGCGCAGGTACGCGCCGAAGGTCATCCTCGAGGGCCTCACGTAGCTCCCGTCTTGTGTATCGCTGAGGACGGACGTGAGCTCGGCCTGTGCGGCCTTCTTGGTTGGGAAGCCGCGTCGGCGGAGCTGCTGGCGTCCGCCGTTTGGCGCTGGCACGTCGACGACGAACATCCATGTGCAGTTCGGCTGCTGCTTGATTGAACCTGCGGTGCTCATCGCTTGGCCGCCTTTCGACGTCGGTGATTTCGTGAAGCCTGGGCGCGGGCGCACTTCATGGAGCAGTATTCGACGCCCGCGGTTCGGTACTGGCCGGCCTCGGCTCGGCCCTGCTGGCGAATGAAGGCGTGCCGACAGTTCTCATTCGCGCACTCGTGCGGAGGCAGGCCCTCGGTGAGCATGTTGAGGAGTTGAAGACAGAGAGCCGAATAGAGCCCGATCGGCTGCAGCCCCGATGGCGAGCCCCAGGATCGACCGGGCAGCTCGGCCTCGATACGGGCGTGATACCAGCGAAGCCCTGAGTTTAGGGCAGCTTGAAACTCCGCCCACGCCTCGGCCTCGTCATAGTTGAGCCCGAGAGGGGCCCACACGGGGGCGACGTAGCTGTCGCTGAGATAGGCGAGCGTGTGCCGACTGAGCAGCTGGGCCTGCTGCAGGTGAGCGGCGACGTGGCGCCAGTGCCCAGCCGGTTCGGGGCGCAGAATAATGAGGTCGGACTCTCGCGAGGTGCGACCGATCGACCCGTGCTCGCGCACGAAGGCGACGACGGACTCGCGGTCATTGCAGTCGACCTGCAACAAGTCGCGTATCGCAAGCTCACTCGACAACGGGACGTCGTCGAAAGTCGACTCGTCAGCGACCAGAAAGTCGCCGCGCATCTCGAACGCGAAGCTGGTCACAGGAGGGATCTCCACCACGACGCCCGGCCAGGGCGTAATACGAAATCTGTCACGTTCGGGTGTCGCCATCCGTGCCCCTTCGTGTCACGATATCCGTATAAACCGTATCACGTCGCTCGACAGCGCACAAGACCGGAGATAGCAGCATGACGAACCAAGGCGAAAGCCTCACTCAGTCCGAAGGGGACGATCACGACGACATCGTTCGTGCAGCACGGGTTGTCCCGACGGCCGAGGAGCAGCCGACCATGGACGTGCCGGAGGCCGGTGCCTGCTTTGGGTTGGGCAGGACGAGCTCTTATGAGGCCGTGCGCCGAGGCGACCTGCCAAGCATCCATCTGGGCCGCAAGGTTCGCGTGCCTACGGCGGCCGTGCGGAAGATGCTGCTGCTCGACGAGCCATGACGCCTACGCGCGAAGCCGCCCCGGCGTTCGAGGCCGGGGCGAGCTCGACATCTGATCTTCGACGAGAGCCATCGTACAGCGCAGGTGCGCGGTGAGCGGGCGACCGAAGACCCCATTCGTGCCGTTGAGCATCGACTACTTTGCCGACGAGAGGGTCCTCGACGTCTCGCCAGCAGCAAGGCTCGCCTACCTTGCCGGCCTGACGGTTTCCAAGAGGTTCGTGAGCGACGGAGTCGTGTCGCTCGGTCAGATCAAGCGCGAGCTGGTGGACGTTCGGCGCGTCGACGTGCTCGTAAGGGAGCTCGTTCGTGTCGGATTGTGGCGCGAACTCGACAGCAACCGGTTCGTAGTCTGCGGGTATCTGCGATGGAACGAGTCCGCAGTCGAGCGCGAAGAGCGTCGTAACGAACTGGCTCGCCGTGGCGCAAAGGGCGGCCGCGCAGGGAGAGCCCGGCCCGAGATTCGAGCAGACGGCTTAGCAGACGGCTTAGCCGGTGCTGAAGCAGACCCCTTAGCACACGACACTGACACCGACACTGACGCTGAAAACGACACCGACACGACCGGAACTGGCGCGAACGGCGCCGCTGCAAACGAGGAGGACCCGCGCCTGACAGAGGTCGTCGGTATCTATGCAAGACGGGCAGCAGAGCACAACGGTGGCGTGAAAAGCCCAGCGCGATATGTGGAAGCGGTCAAGCGCCGGTTGCTCGATGAGAGAGGCGTCGAGGTTCGCCGTCTCCTCGCCGAACGCCCGAGCGCGCGTGCCGAGCAGCTCGTCGACATCCTCGAAAAGAGCTCGAGGGCGACGTCATGACCGCGACGTGCGAAAACGGTTGCGTCAACGGCGTGGTCGAAATCGGTCGTCCTGCTCCATTCGAGCCTGGGAAGTGGCGGCCTTGCGATCTATGCAATGCCGAGGCTTACGAACGATGGCTCGCCGGCGGTTACCAGCGCTGGCGTCCGACCGCCAAGCAGCTGCAGCTGCAGGAGTGGGCATCATGACAGCGCCACCGTTCGACTGCGCTCGCTGCGGCTGCCGAATTGCCGAAGCATCGGCGCACTTCTTGCTCGCCAATGGGCGAGTCGTGTGTGCGCGTTGTGTCGCAAACGAACCTGACGACAGCGCCCTCGCTCACGGCCCGCGCGCCGTCATCGCGGCACGCCAGGCGGCGATCCGCCAAGCCGAGGAGATCGTGGCCGGCGTCCGCAAACGTCACCGGAGCGCTTCGTGATGACGCCGTGCATCGAGCGAACCAAGTACCTGGCCGCTGCCGATCGGATCCGCGATGGTCGCTGGACAGTTGACGCTGCCGCTGGTCTCGTCTACGGCGTGCTCGGCACGCCGATCGGCTTCGTCGACCGTGACAATGCCGTGCGAGTTGGTCTCGTGCTGGGTGGCCGGACTCGCTCGGTGATTCGCGCTCGCATCATCTGGGAGAGCGTTTACGGACCAGTTCCCGACGGGTTCGAGGTCAGCCATCGCGGAGATCGTCGAGACGATGGTGTCGGCAGCCTCGAGCTGAAGCGGCCAGGCCGCCGACGCGGTAGCTGCAACATGCGCCCGTTGTCGTCCGCGGCCAAGACGAGGAGACGGTCGTGACGCTCAGCCGAGTGAATAGTTATTCATGTGTATGCAGGTCAGAGGCGGTAAGGGGGGATAAGGGGCGCGTTCTTCAATCGACCGATTGCCCTGACCCGCTCACCCTAGGCCCCTCCCCCCGAAGTCAATTTTTCGGTCGGGGGGGTATCGGGGGATTGCATAAAGCGTGCATAAACCGAAACCGAAGGGAAGTGCCGATGTGACACGGAAAAAGCCGCCGCCGCGTCTATGGGAGGGCTGGCTGATGGGGACCATCGCTCAGTCTTTTGTTGGAAACCCGTACTCAGGGGGGCTTGGGGGGTTTGCGGGTCGAGGGAACGCACGTCCGAAGAATGAACCCCTACCCGGGGGTACGGCTCATCATGGCTAGACGTCGCGACGTACCCTGCGCCGCCGGCTGCGGCCGACTGCTTTGGGGCGGTGGCACTTCCAAAGGCGGCCTGCCGGCAGGTCAGCACACCTGCGCGGACTGCCGCAAGCGCGGGCTCGGGCCTCATCGGGTCACGCTCACCTGTGAGGCCTGCGGCAAGCGGCACCCCTTCGTTGGCGGCCGTAGTCGCCCGAAGTTGTGTCCTTCCTGTCGGCCGCGCCTGTGCGTGATCTGCGGTGTGGAGTTCAAGCGGACTTACAACGGGCAGCGGACCTGCGGGCCTGCTCACGGCGCCGAGCTCAAGAAGCTCAACCGCGAGAAGGCGAGCACGCCATGAGCGTCGAGGTCCCCGGCTCGCCCGAGTGCGCACGCTGCGGCGGGTACATGTACTTGTGGCGCCGCGTTCGGGGCCTCACCGAGTGCGCGGAGTGCACTGAGGCCCGGCTCGAGATCCTCCGCCGTGGAACGGGCGCCCAGCTCTTGGCCTGCCTGCTCGAGGCGGCGACGCCCGAGGAGTGCCAGCGGATCAGCGAGCGCGCCAAACCTGCCTACTTCGAGGATGCTGAGACGGACAAGCTGCTCCGCGACATCGTGAACGCCAAACTCGTCGGAGCGCTCTGGGGCGACGCCGTCGAGAAGTTGCGGAAGCGGGGTGAACTCCTCGAGGCGAGGGCCTACCGACCCCCGCGAGCCCGCGCCCACCTCCGAGGACTCTGGGGTGGGCGCAGATGGCGAAAGGCCCATAGATGAAAGCTGACGGGCTCAGCTACGCGCTCCCGTTGTCCGAGCTGCCGCCGCTTGCGACCCTCCTCCGCCGTGGGGCCACGTGGGCGCAGGCAAACGGAGTCGAGCTCGACCCGGCACTCGTCGCCCGTCTCCGCGACCTTGAGGCGACGGTTGCGATGATGCGCCCGGTTGCGCCCGCAACCGCCGCTGTACGAAAACCATTACGCCCGGAGACGATGGACAAGGTGCATGGCTCCCGAGATGAGGTGGGTACGGCGGCTGCGGCTTCGTTGACGGGCTGCAGCCGTCAGGCCTTGTCAAAACAGCTGCGGGCCGGCCGCATCCCCGGAGCTTGGCGCGACGAGTTCGGACGTTGGCGCATCCCCATCGATGCCTTGGCGAAGGGAGCCTGACCGTGGATGGTTTCGGGGTCCTCGAGCTCGCTCACGAGGTCTATCGCCGCGGCTTCGCCGGCCTCGTCCGGGCGATGGTCGAGGGCACTGACCCGCGGGATGATCCCGACGTCGCCAAGATCCTGCGCTGGCACGCGCTCTGCGAGGCCAATATCGCGGCCGAGAAGGCCGAGCAAGACCGCAAGGCCCGCGAGCAAGTGGAGTCCCTCAACCGACCCCCGCCCGGGTACGAGGGTTTCACGCTGCAGGAGCGCGACGCGTTCGGCCAGCTCATCGGGCCTAGTGGCGAGACCTACGTGCCGCGGTGGAGCGAGATCGGGAGGCGATGACCATGACTTACGAGCGTGCCCAACTCTACGGCGTCCCCGAGACGCGCGACCTGGCTCTCGTCGACGCCGAGGTCCGCATGAACTCTGCCGGCGACGGGATGACATTCCGGGGTTACGCGTCGGTCTTCGAGGTGCCCTACACGGTCCACGACAGCCAGGGCGAGTACACAGAGACCGCGCGCCGCGGGTGCTTCGACCGCTCGCTCGCCGATGGTGCCGACGTGGTCTTTCTCGTCGACCATGAGGGAGCGCCGCTCGCGCGGACCAAGAGCGGGACCCTGCAGCTGCGCACGGACGCCAGGGGCCTCCTCGCCGAGGCCCGGCTGGACCGGGCCAATCCCCGTGCCCTCGAGCTGCGCTCCATGGTCGACCGGGGCGACATGGACGAGATGAGCTTCACGTTCCGCGACCTGCAGCCGACCTGGAACGCCAGCTACACCGAGCGCCAGCTGCGGGAGGTGTCGATCCACCACGGGGACGTCAGCGCGGTCGCTTTCGGGGCGAACGCGGCCACGAAGGGGACTCTCGCGATGCGCAGCCGCCTTGCGCTGGCCGAGCTGCGGGCCAAGTACTCGAGCGCCCAGCTGCAGGCGATGCTGAAGGCGGGCAAAGCGCTAAAGAACCCGGCCGGCGAGCCCAGCTACCCGATCGGCGACGAGGCTGATCTGCGCCTGGCGATTCACGCCGTAGGGCGGGGCTCGGGGGATCACGACAAGATCCGCGCCTACATCATCGGCCGCGCCGTCGCCCTGGGGCTCGGGTCGCTTATCCCCGGCAACTGGAACAAAGACGGCTCGCTGCAGCAGTCAAACTCTGCTGCCTGGCTCGGCGAGTACCGGGCGACCGTGTTCGTCGGCTGCGGGTGCTGCCCGCCGTGCTCCGGCTCGACGTGCGACGGTTCATGCTGCGACGCCTGCGACGGTGCCCAGCTCAAGGCGGCCAACAGCTTCTTGTCGGTGTACAACAGTGATCTGGCGAGCTCGAACATGGATCAGCCGAGCGCCGAGGCGCTGGCACTGGCGAAAGAAAGCCTCGAGATCCGGCGGCGCGTGCTACGCCTCAAGATCGGCGAAGAGGAGTTTCGCGCGGCCGAGCGGCGCGTTAGGGCTGCGAGAGAGCCCCTGCCAGGCGAGAGCCGAGCCGCCTTCGCCATGCGCCAGAGGGCCGACGCCATAGTTGCGAGGTTCAGGGCCGAGCAGAGAGGGGTTCACAGATGACAGACAACGACCGGATCGCGAAGCTCGAAGCACGAGTCGCCACGCTCGAGGAGGGCCTCGTCGCTCTCGCCACCTTCACGGTCGAGAACGACAGGACCAGGTTCACTCGCAGCCTCGCGGCCGGTGCCGTCGGCTCGAGGACCCTTGAGATCATCGAGGGCATCGAATCCGCGCGCTCGACCGTATCGGTCACCTGAGACGGGAAAGTCGCCAGCTATGCGGTTGTTGCAGAGGCAGGGCCGAAGCTACATCTCTCTGGAGGACGGCTCGGCCCACCTGCGACTGCCAAGATTCGTGCCGAGCCGTTGCGCCTCTCGATCCCCGTCAAGGTGACCCAGCGCCGGCCATCCAGCACCGTTTTGGTGGTTTCAAGCCTCAAGAATTCTCAATCTTAGGCCGATGAGGAAAGAAGTCGATGAATCACGACCCGCACTGACGCGAGCCGGGCTTGCCTTCGATCGTCTAAACTTTGGTCTCGCAAAGGAGGACCTACTTGCGAAATACCCTCCTTCTCCAGCAGGCTTGTAGCTGCAACCCAATGTCGGAGGGAACGGGAGGTTCTGTGGTGCACGCTACGGCTTCTGACCACATGCCAGTAATCGAGATTCCCATGCCCACTGAGACGGCGCTCGATGCCCGCGTTCTGCCCGAGCGCCTCCGCGGGAGTTCGCTACCGACGTTCGATCAGTCAGCTGTCCCAGACGAGTTTCGCTCAACCAGCGTTCCTTTGATCAGCTCATCAAGCTTCGGGTTCCACAGCGTTTAGCGGTTCGGCACCCGACATGTCCGCGGCCCCGCCTTGTGGAGCCGTCGGTGACGGGGCTGCACGATGCCATCCTCGGTCCTGAATCGAGACCATGCCGTGCAGGTTCCCAGTCCATTCGCGACGAACAACGAGGTCCAGTGAGATCTGGAAGGTATTCGACTGGTGGCGAGACTCAATCGCCACCGTCGTAAAGGGACCGACCACGAAGTTCATCGCGTTCTGTCCTGTGGATGGGGGCATGTTCGAGGGAGGCGCAGGGACAGCAGGTAGACCTCCAGCTTGGACGGCTTCCATGTTGGGATCGAACGCCGTCTCGAGTTGGAGCAAGTCCGAGTAGCCCTTGAACAAATCCCACATTGCGTCACATAAAGCGTCGTCCGCTCTGTCGACAAATGTCAATCCGAGGTCATTTCGTGCTTCGTGCCAGTCAATGGGATGACCGTGGTAATAGAGCTCAGACGTGAGGGTTCGCACCACCTCCGTGATCTCGTGTTCGGCCATAGGTGTCTTACGGCTTCCCAGTAGTCTCTCAGCCAACATACGACCTTGTGCAGTTGATCGCTTCACAGAACCGAGTGCGATGGGATGAATTACTTCTTTGTTAGCGAGTGCCAGAAAGGCCTGTACCAGCTCATCTTCATGGCGGATGCCGACGTCCTCGCGCACCAAAGCAATAAAGGCTGCTACGTCCTCGACAGATACGGGGAGCTTCCGAGCTGTGGGATTGTTTGGGTCTGGGGGGTTGAATGGCGTCGTGACCGCGGGATCTATAGGTCCGAGGTTTCCCATCGGGTGCATGAAGACGTTGTCAGCTCCCAACGCGAGCAGGGTCGCGGCACTAAATGCTCGATTAGGAACAAGCAAGTTGAGCTCACGGCAGTATTGACGAGCCAGGGCCACGATTCTCCACGGAACGACGCCATCCCCGCCGTTTGAATGAACAAAGAGATCTAGTGTCGTTTTGTCCGGAACGGTGTCGATGAGCTGAAGATGCTCGTAGATCACTCCCACCTGGTCAATTGACATCTGGGTCTCAAGGTTTTCGCGGGTTGATGTGACGTAGGTAATCACGTGAGAGCCGCGCATCGCCTCGATCCGTTCGATAGCGGCACGTCGCGCCTCAAAAGACATCGGTCCTCGCCCCTTTCTCCGCCCGCTCAGGTGATGCCACCATGATACTGAAGATCCTCTGACCGGCCCCGGTGATCTCACCAAGCATCATCGACGCATGGAGCCGTCAGTCACATCGGGGGCCGTAAGAGACGAGATCGCTCACTTCTTCCCGGGAGAGCTGGGATAGCTCCTAGGCAAGGGCTCGATCGCCACCTCGGGGGGATAGTGAGCCAATGCCCGGTAGCGGGAGTCGTCGCCGGGCATTGTTGCAGAAGACTGCCGACGAGGCTGAGACGCCACGCTTGCGTCGGGCCATCCGGAGAAGAGCTCGCCGAGATGCTGACGATCTGAGCCTCGTCACCGCGCTCGACCCATTCGCCCAACGTAGGCCCGTGCCGAACGATCAGCTTCACCTTCCCGTGGGGCTCCACCTGAACACATCGGTCCCCAACGATGTACGACGATTCGGCAATGGCGGGCGGCGCTAACACGCCTGCGAGTCCGACGGTCGCGTTGAACCTGTCGACGCGGAAAGCGTCGATCGAGATCTCGGCTGTCCGTGTCCCCTCGTTGCGGATGGTCAGCGTGGTACCCATTAGCAGCCGCACGTCGCGATCCCCGCTCATCACGAGCTGCGTCTCACCCGCCTTTGTCATTGCAGGTGGCCGGCGCATCGGCTCGTAAGGCGGGACAGCCGGAACGAGCCACCGCTCCCTTAGTGGCTCTAGTCCTTCGATCCAGACGTCGGTGCCTAGGGAGTCGGCTTGAGAGCGCTCCGCCGCGCGAGCAGACCGCGCCGAACTCGCTGCGCTACTCCTGGCATATAGCACCGCGACCACCGAGACGAGGAGCGCAACTATAGAGATGCCAATCCCGACTGCCATGAGTTCGAGCGTAGACCCGGGCCGTTGACCGAAGGTAGAAACTGGTTGTAGGCCTGCCCTCTGCGCCTGCTCCTCTCGGCTGGCACGTCGCAAACGGCCGGGTGGCTACCGTAGTGCACCTGAGGACGGCTATGGAGCGCGCCACGGGTCGAGCGATCGGGAAAGGGCGAGCTACCAGTCGGTTGGTTCCTGCTTCCCGCTCTGCTTCAGGCGGTGAGTCTTGATCCTGTGACAGTTGGCGCAGCGAACATCGCACTTGGCGAGTTCCTCCGAGAGATGTTCCCGCGAGTAGCTGAACATCTTCGAGATCGCCTCGTGCTTCATTGAAGGATCTCGGTGGTCGAACTCAAGGGCAACGGAGTTCTCATGGTAGCCACAGTCGACACAGCCGCGCTCCAATTTGTAGAGGGCGATGAACTCGGCGAACTCCTGGTACCGCTGCTTGAGCATCGGTGCAGTCCTCGTGAGATATTGCTTCCGATTGCGCTCCGATCGCGTAAGTGGCCGCTTCTTGGCTGGTGACTCGGCAGAATTGTCCACATCTCCATGTTCCCACCTGGCGAGAGCCCTGGGTTTGGCGATGGGACAACGATCCGAGAGCCCCTCGGCGGTCGCATGCAGAACGACACGCCGAATCTGCTGCGAAGACCGGCGGCTGGGCAGGCTGATCGACGGTTCGCGCGCAGTGCGGTGGACCACCGCGAGCCTTGTGCGTGACGAGCACGGCTAGCGCCTGGCTAGCTCCCTCAGCGCCCGTACGAGCTGACCGAGGATGGCGAGCGCCCGTTCACGGTCCTAAGCCGGGTTCGGCCCGCCGCGGCAAGTGCAGATCTTGACCGCGAGCCCGCCGCATACCCTGCACCTACCCCAGTGCTGTGCCATTTGTTCCGGGGTGACGTCAGGCTTCGTGCGGCCCACTGCCCGACCAACGGAGAAAGACGTCAGGATCAAGACCAGGGCGATCGCCACCACAACCCAAATCAGGACGCTACCGACGATGTAGCCGTTGTCAATGATCAGGTGCATCGCTCCTCCTTCACGGCCTCCAGCGCACTACTCGGACCAGCGGATCACGAGCAGCACCGAACGTCCGCGAGTCGGCCAAGCTGCTCAAGTGCGTGATGCGCCTCGCAATAGGCGGGAGAAGGTTCCGCGCACTGACAAGGCAGCTTACGAAGTGTGGCTGCCGCGATGCCCAGGCGGACGAGGATGTCACCAACCTCTTCCCGCGGGATGCCGACCTTGGCGCCCCGGTAGTTGCTGAGGATCGACTGGATTGCTTTCGGAAGCCGTTTGGTGTCGGGCGCGCCGTTCTCTAGGAGGTAGGGGAGCTTCCACGTATGAACCTCATTCGCCGCGCCCACGTACGCGAAGCACCGCGATGGAAGGTGATACTTGGGGTGGACGAGGCCCTCTGCTGGCGCCTCAGCAGTTGAGCCCGGACTCGCGTCGAGGAGCCGCGTCAACTCAGCGGCATTCGTCGGACCCGGCCGGTAGATCCCGTGTACAGACACCCACCACAGATCCCGGGGAGCTCTCTCGGCGTCGAGGGCGACCAGAACCCGGTCGTGGAGTCCGCCACCAGCAACGTCAGCCGCGTAAAGCATGTGCGCGTCGCTGACGGCAACGGCCCCGACCTTCTGTTCCGCCGCGTAATGCCGAGCCTGATCGAGGGCCGCCTCCACTGCCCGCCGATGCCAAATGAGCGTGCCGGGACGTTTGACCTCCAGCACGAGCCTCTTGATGCCAAGTTCAGAGAGCACGACGTCGGCCCTGCCGACTTGCAAGTTCACGTCGGCGAGTGACCAGTCGAGGACCATCGTGAACAGGTCCTCAAGGATGTTCTCCGCGACTTTCTCTACCGGGCTGTCGAACAGCCCCTGCCGAAGTCGCTGTCGACGCCGCGCTGCGAAGCCGGCCCAGTTGCCTTCGATCCGGTCGACACAGTGACGGTACGAGGCAAGCTGCGCGAGAGCCCTATTCTGTGACGCTTCTTGGTCCCCAGCGATCATTCTCAGCTCATCACCTCCGCGACAACCGATCGTACGTCGTCTGCGCGGCCTCACGAAGCTCCGGCGCTAACGCCAAGCGGGCCGCGCGCCCCAAGGCCTACGGCAAGAAGATTGGGGCCACTGGGCGGTTTCTGCGGATCTTCGGACTCAAGTAGGCCGCACCTACCGCCCTCGCACAGGACTTCAGCGGCTCAGAAACGATCTGCGAACAGGGGCCTAGCGATGCAAACCCGGCGTCCCCTAGTTGCTGTTCGCTGCGCCTCAGGATCACGGGAGGATGACTCCGTCAATCGGGAAAAGCGCGTAACATGATCCACACTGTGGCTGACCAACTCCCGCGTCCCGCCCATCTTGCCGATTACGACAACCCTCCCATCAGGGAGGCGGCTCTTGGCGTTGAGTTCACGCGGCTACCGGGCCTTCGTCAGGCACACTTAGGTCTCTACTGGGAGCGTGTGCGGTCCGATTATCCCATCGCCGAGGATTATCCGGCATTGCCGCCAACTCAGGACTCCCCGGTTCCGATCATGATGCCAGCATTTCAGCTAAATCTTGGAGGCACGATACCACCCCAACGGGCTATCTTTGCCTCGATCGAGAAGGATCGCCTCATACAGGTGCAACAAGACCGTTTCATCATTAACTGGCGAGGTCCCGGAGAGACCTATCCGCGCTTTGATGCCCTTCGCGAACGTTTTCAGACTTTGTGGCTTGGCTTTTCCGAATTTGTTACCGAAGAGGGCATTGGTTTAGTACTGCCATCGCGCGTGGAAATAGCCTACGTGAATCACATAATGAAGGACTCTCCTGCAGAGTTTTTGAACTTCGCGGAACAGTTTGGGGTTTCGGCGCCGGGAGTCGGACCTAAACCGTCTGACGTTAAGGTCACGCTTCGATACACGATCAACGTCGGCGAGGGCCAAAAAGGTTCGCTACAAGTTGCGGTCAATCGGCCGGTTCTCACGCCTTTCGCACCCAGTCAACTAACTGGCGGTTGGGTATTGACCCTCATTTTTCGTGCACCGATCCCGAATCCTACCGACTCAGAGGCGGTTTATCCGTTACTGGATCGTGGTAGAGAGGTTATCGATCAGACGTTTGAGGACTTAACACGAGTTGATATCCAACGAGATGAATGGAAGAAGAGAGTTGGCTGATATAACGGCATTCTACTCGCCGGTCCCGTTGCAATGGCACCAGGTGTCCCCGTCGGACTCGCCGAGCATTGTTCTGGAACCATGGAGTGCCGAAGACGCGCCGAATTGGCTTGGAGTGATCGCGACCAGGTTAAGTGAGCTAGAGCAGCTAGCCGACGGCTGGGATGGTCACGGGGCCATCGCTCCGACTGGTGACGTGCTCGTCGCTTCCTTCAGAGAGTTCGGCTCGGTCATTCCGAGTCAGGCTCCTGAGCCGTCAATCTTTCCGACGACTGTTGGCGGTGTCCAGTTCGAATGGACGGTCGGGGACGTCCACCTTGAGCTCGAGTATCTACCAGACGGTGTCGTTGACGGGTGGGCAGAGGATTCTCAGACTCAAGAATCTTGGCATGGCCCAATGTCCGAGATTGAGTCCGCAGTGTCTCAGTGGTTGGCGCGATTGTCGCGGTTCGTTCTCGTCAAAGATTTACGTTTGTAAGCGCACTAATGCCGGTGCCTGACGATGCGGTCGTGCCTGACTGGGAGCTCCTGATTCGCCGCGTCGTCATTAACAAGAACTCTGTGAAGGTGAATCAGGAGGGCGGACTGCAATTCACAACAGCCGGCTTCAAATTGGACGCGGACGGAGTATCTGTCTATCGGGCACAGGTGTTGCACCTCCTGGGTCTCACGCCGAGCGACGCCGTCGGTGGCAAAAAGGATGGCGTTCCGGTTGGGATAATGGCGGGGCACGCTCGGGCCGCCGGGGCGGGAATAGTGCCCGACCCCGTTCCAGTTCCGACCGAGGTCAGCGACCCTGCGCATGCGCTCGTCAAAGTCGAGGGGAAGCCGACTCTTTACCACGTGCTTGAGCGCGCATTCATCCTGTCGCGCACTGTGGTAGTTCAGGGAACGCCACCGGAGGTTGTCGTCGTTGAAGTACGTGAACGGGAGAAGGTATCCAGACGGCGAGGCTTCAGCCGCTTGTGGTTCCTGTCGCGTTCAGGCGAGTAGTTCGAAAGGACTCGGAAGCTGAGCACCTGGACCGATACGCCAGAGGTCATGCGTGCATGGATCGTCGGCGGAGTCACCGCCGTCGCTGTGGGGCTCATAACGAAGAACATCGTCGCAGGCGCGTCAGTCGGTGTGATCTTCGGAGTAGCGGCAATATCGGTGTACCGGACCGTATTTTCTCACCGCGGCGCCTTCTTCGCAGCTGTCGCGCTGCTCTCCGTGGGCGCCCTGTACGCCACAGCTCGAATCAATATCGAAATCCCGTCTGGGCAGGCGATAGCTGGCGCCCGATGGCACGGCTTGAGCGACTCGACAGGCGTCGGCCAGTTTGACTGCGGGTCATCTGTCGCGCAGACGAACTGGACCGACGGGGACTTGGCCCTTCAAGCGGGTGGATTTGAGCCGTTCACCCTGCACTACGTCTGGTCGCAGTGCCACACGGATGTCAAGAGCAACGTATTCACCACAGGAGCCCTGGCTGGAATAGGAGCGCTTCTCTGTTGGTGGGCCTACCGCGAGGAGGGTCTTTTCGCGAGGCTCGCCCGGCCAGCGGGATCTCGATAGCCGTCCTCTCTTCAGCAGCTCGTGGAGTGCCTTCATGGCGATGGGCAACCCTTACGCCCGACGCGATCGTCGCCGTCGAGTAAGCGGGCCGCTGGTCACGCATTGGTCACGGATTGGTCACGACTGGCCCGGATTAGATGTCACGGCCGCTCCGCAAATAGTCCACCTGAGCAGGGAAAACGGGACAGGCCGTCACCCGTCAACCTGGGCGAAATCTGACTGGGGGTCAAGAGGTCGCCGGTTCAAATCCGGCCAGCCCGACCAGAAAGACCCTGGTAGACGGGGTAGCGGCTTCGGCCACAAGGGAGCGATACACCCCCGTGAGAACCTCGTGAGAACCAAAGGGTTCTCACGGAGGTGCGATGCCAGCAAGACCAGAAGGCGTGTACGCCGACAGCCGCGGTCAGTGGTACTTCAAAGTCTCGTTAGGTAAGGACGCGCTCACGGGCAGGCGGGAGCAAATTACGCGTCGCGGATACGCGACGGCGAGCGAGGCTGCCAAGGCTCGACGGGAGCTCATCGGCAAGCTCGACGCGGGACTCGTGAAGCCGAGTGCGGTCGCGCTCACCGTGAACGAGTTGCTCGATTTGTACCTGGACGGGCTCGATGCCGACCAAAGGCTGTCGGCCAAGACGCGACACGACTACCGCGTCTACGCGCAGACCTACGTTCGAAAGCCCCTGGGCAACGGCAAGGTTCGTGATGTCACGCCGGAGCTGATCCTCACCTGGCAGCGGAGGCTTCTTGCCGAAGGGGGGGCCAAGGACGGCAGGCCTCTGGCGCCGAACACGATCCGCCTGGCGCGCGCGCCGCTTGCAGGCGCCTTCAGGCTCGCCGCTTCGAGCGGAATCGTGGCTGTCAATCCGCTCATGCACGCGCCAAGACCGAAGGCGAGGCGTTCGGTCCCGCGCCATTGGAGCCCCGAGCAGGCCCGAGAGTTCCTCACCTTGATGGAAGGGGACCGCACGTATCCCGTCTGGGCGTTCTTGATGTGCGCAGGACTTCGGATCGGCGAGCTCGTGGCGCTCCGGTGGAACAACGTCGATCTGACCGAAGGCATAGTGAGAGTCGTTGAGTTCTCCACCTACCTGGGGCACGAGGTCATCGCCTCATCCGGCAAGAGTCGCGACTCGATCCGGCGTGTCGACATCGACAGGGCTCTCGTCGGCGTGTTGCGAGCACAGCGCGCACAGCAGGCCAAGGAGCGGTTGGCAGCAGACTCCTACGAGGAGACCGGCCACGTCTTCACGCGCCCGGCCGGTGGTTCCTACCATCCCCAGTACTTGTCACGCCTGCTCGGTCGCTACAGCGAGGAGCTCGGACTACCCCGTCTGACGGCTCACGGCCTCCGGCACACTTGCGCAACGCTCATGCTCGCCAATGGCGTGGCACCGAAGGTCGCCGCTGAGCGCCTCGGGCATGCGGATCCGTCCCTGTTCATGAATCTCTACAGTCACGTGACCCCGTCGATGCAGCGAGAGGCTGCCGACAGGATCGGAGCGGCGTTGTTCGGCTGAGAACTTCGGACTTAA
>Ga0326728_10015168_pt1 | contig 16098 bp, 16 predicted proteins | sample MB3enrmetagenome_FD_207602 | JGI IMG/M metagenome (GOLD analysis project Ga0326728, IMG submission 207602) | Lab enriched peat soil microbial communities from McLean, Ithaca, NY, United States - MB31MN | ecosystem: Environmental > Terrestrial > Soil > Wetlands > Peat | place: USA: New York...
CCTCGCGCGATTTTCAGAGCCTCATAGGGCGGCATGATTCCCAGTTGTCCGCCCTCTTCATTGATCACCCGGATTTCCCGGGCTCGAATTCTCTCATTCACTCGAACAAATCGGTCGGCGATAGGCATTTCCTCCCGGCCCTATTGGCCCAGTAGGGGCGCATGGCCGTGCGTCCCTGCTCCCGAAATCTCCTGCGTTGGTCGCGACGAGGCGCATGGCCATGCGCCCCGAAATATCCTGAGGCGAGAAGACAGCTTACCATTTCGTGGCTCTGGTGTCGATAAGCTGCCGAATCCAGCCGATAAAATCGTCCAGGGCTCGGAAGCCGGCATCCCCCGTATCCCGGCGCCGCACGGCGACACCGCGGCCCTGGGCTTCGCGATCGCCGACCACCAGCATGAAAGGCACCTTCTGAAGCTGCGCATCGCGAATGCGCGCGTTCAGTTTCTCGTTGCGGTCGTCCAGGCCGGCGCGCACGTTGGCCCGGCGCAACGCCTCGTGAACCTCGCGCGCGTAAGCCAAGTGCTTGTCGCTGATGGGGAGCACCACAGCCTGCACGGGGGCAAGCCAAACCGGGAAAGCTCCCGCGTAATGCTCGATCAGCACGCCAAAGAACCGCTCATAAGCGCCCAGCAGAGCCCGATGCACCATAATGGGCTGGTGAGCGTGACCGTCGGCGCCCATATACTCAAGGCCGAACCGCTGGGGCAAATTGAAATCGAACTGCACCGTGGTGAGCTGCCAGGGCCGGTTCATGGCATCGAGAAGTTTAATGTCGATCTTCGGCCCGTAGAAAGCCGCTTCGCCCGGCACGCGCCGGCAGGGGATGCCGCGCTTGCGCAGCGCGGACTCAAGCGAGTTCTCCGCCATTTCCCACTGTGAGGGCTCGCCGAAGTACTTGTTACGGTCCGACGGGTCCCAGGTGGAGAGATCCACCTCGTACTTGTCGAACCCGAAGGTCTTCATCAGCATCAGTGCGAAATCCACGCAGGCGCCGGCTTCCGACTCTATCGTTTCGGGCGTGGCGAAAATATGCGCATCGTCCTGCGTGAAGCCCCGAACCCGCATCAGACCGTGCATCACGCCGGAGCGTTCGTAGCGGTAGACCGTCCCGAACTCCGCCAGGCGCATGGGCAACTCGCGGTAGCTGCGCCGCCGGTCTTTGTAAATCAGGATGTGGAACGGGCAGTTCATCGGCCTCAACTGGTATTCCGCGTCCTCGAGCGCCATGGGCGCGAACATGTTCTCGCGGTAATAACCCCAGTGCCCGCTGGTCTTCCACAAATCCACCCGAGCCACGTGCGGCGTGTACACCAGTTCGTAGCCCTGCCGCAGGAGCTCCGCACGTATGAAGTCTTCGATCTCTTTGCGGATGATTCCGCCCTTGGGATGCCAGAAAACCAGCCCCGGGCCCGCCTCGTCCTGGATGCTGAAGAGATCGAGTTCTTTGCCCAACCGCCGGTGGTCGCGCTTCTTCGCTTCTTCCAGTTGCGCCAGGAAAGCGTCCAGTTCCTTCTGGCTGAAAAAGGCAGTCCCGTAAATGCGCTGCATGGGATGCGACTTCTCATCGCCCTTCCAGTGCGCCCCGGCCAGGCTCAGCAGCTTGACGGCCTTGATCCGCCCGGTGGAGGGAATGTGCGGCCCACGGCAAAAATCGAGGAACTTGCCCGTGCGATAGGCGCTAAAGACGGGTTCGGCCTTCTCTTCGATCAGCTCGCACTTTAAGAACTCGCCCATTTCCGCGAAGAGCTTCTTGCCCTCTTCCTTCGGAAACTCCACCCGCTCGTTCGGAAGGTCTGACTTGATGATCTCACGCATCCGGTCTTCAATCTTCTTGAGATCTTCTTCCGTAAAGGGCTTCTCGCGATAGAAGTCGTAGTAGAAACCGGCCTCCGTGGCAGGACCGACGCCTGGGTGCGCGTCCGGGAAAAGGTCGGTGACCGCGGCGGCCAGCACGTGAGCCGTGGAATGACGGTAGATCTCCAGACCCTCGGACGAGGATGGAGTGATGAACTGAATCGGCGCGCTCTGCTCAATCGGAGTCGATAGATCCACCAGGCGTCCGTCCAGCTTGGCAGCCAGTGCCTCCGCCGCCAGGCGTGGCCCGATGGACTTCGCCACCTCCAGCGCTGTTATTCCTTGCGGGAACTCTTTCGCTGTCTTGTCAGGGAACTCAATTAGAACGTTTGCCATTCCTCACTTGCTTCCAAGTCTCGCTAAAATCTCATTCTAATATAGCAATTCGTGCGGTACGGGGTCAAACGACTTACTGGAAAGTGGAAACTGGAAAATAGAAATTGGAAAATGGAGGATGGCTCGCCGCCGCGATTTCCAGTTTCCATTTTGCAGTTTCCAGTTTCCGCTTTTCCGCGCTCTTTCCGGCATTCACCCCATATTCTCAGCTTCGTTTTGGCGTTCTTGAAAAGTGCGCTCCTTTGTTTTCAATTATTTACTGGCTTCGGTCGTATTATTTTTAATATCTTCGCGCATCTCCCCCTCGAACCTAATTCCTGACGGGGACATTTGGTACGACCCGGCCGGGGCCATGTTGGCACCTTCAACATAGACCAACCGCTATAGGCTACTATACCGCGAGCCCTGTGTCAAGCGGAAAATCTGGGTAGTGTCCTAGTTTCAACGTAGCGCTGGCCTTTAGGCCAGCACTTGCCGACCTGAAGGTCGGCGCTACGTTCAAATTGGGACAGCACCAAAATCTGCGTAATCTGCGTAATCTGTGGATTATGTGTTAGCATGGCTGCATGCAGCCTGCGGATTTCTTCGCCGCATTTCGAAAAGGCCCAGCCGGTGGGGCTTATTTCTTGCGTGGTCCTGACCGCTTTCTCCAGGAAGAATGCCGCAAAGCGGTGGTGAACTCGATTCCCGAAGAGGCGCGGCAATGGTGCCTGGCGGAAATTGAGTTCGAGCCACAGCGCCTCCGGCACGACCTGGAGGCGGCCCAGCAGATGCCCATGCTGGGCGGGCACAACTTCCTGCTCTTCTCCGACCCGGAGGATTTCAAGCACGCGGGCGAAGAGGATGCCGAAGCTTTGCGAGCCTACCTCGAGCATCCCTCTCCCTTCTCCATCGTGGTGTTCACCGCCTCGGAGCCGGACCGGCGGCGGAAATTCATCCAGTTGCTGGAAAAGAAGGCGGAGTTGGTGGAGATGCGGGCGCTCAATCGCCGCCAAGCCGCGCTCTGGGCCGGCGACTTCCTGCGCCAGGCGGGCGTACAGATCGAGACGGAGTTGGCGGAGGAGATCGCCGGCAAGTTCGAGATCAGCAACGATTCGCGCGCCGAGGCAAAAGCTTCGGGCGTGAACCTGCTTTGGATGCGCACCGAACTCGAGAAACTTCTCACGGCCAACCCCGGCAAGCAGCGGCTGGAGGCGGCCGACTTGGAGCTGATCGTCGCCTTCCGCGAAGAGCGCGAAATCGGCAAGCTTCTGCGCGCCATCGCGGAACGGAAGTGCGGCCCGGCACTGGAGTTCCTGCGTGAACTTCTGGCCAGCAAAGTCGCCGAGACCTTGATTGTCTGGTGCATCGGCGATCTGTTTCGCCAGACGCTCCGGGGAGGCGGGTCACAGTACGGCGGCGCGCGTGGAGGCTGGTCGCGCCCCTCCAATCCTTATTCCACCTGGGAAATCGTGCCGCTCGTACAGCGGAATTATCCGCGCGAGGAAGTGCAGCAGGCACTGCGAGCCGTTCGCCGCACCGATCTGGGAATCAAATCGTCGTGGAAGGATTCAAGAATTCTTTTGGAGTTTCTGGTTTGGCAGGTGGTCGTAGGCAAGGAGAGCGCAACCGTACCCACGATTGGCGAGGACCTCCCCGCTCCCAGCACTGAAGGATAACCGATTCCGTCTGCTCGATGGCTGGCGCAGAGCGAAGCTCTGCGGTTCCCTTACACATCGAGATCCGCGGGTTGCAGAGCTTCGCTCTGCGCCGGCCCGAACTGTCCAAGAAAGCAAGGCTCAGGCGAGCGCGTTGAACGCGAGCGTCAACCGTGACTTGTAGGCCGCTGCCGTATTGGCGTGCAAAACGCCCTTGTGGATGGAATGATCGATAAGCGCCAGCGTGGGCTTCAAAAGCGCTTCCGCAGCGGCCTTGTCCTTGGCTTTCAGCGCCGCGCGGAGCTTCCGAACCTGATGCCGCAGCCTGGTGAGGTGTGCCCGGTTCAGCTCAGTTCGCTTTTGAGTTTGCTTGATGCGCTTCAATGCGGATTTGTGACTTGCCACAGAATCTCCTTTTGTACAAGATACTAACACTCAATTTAACAGACGCCCCGCGGAGCGTCAATGGGTGACCATGGGCAATACGTTCTCTGAATCGAATCTCGAAGTGCTTATCGATGCGCGCCGGATTGCCTCGCGAATCCGGGAGTTGGGCGAGCAGATCTCGAGCGACTATCGCGGCCGCACGCCGCACCTGGTGGGCGTGTTGACGGGCGCATGGGTATTCATGGCCGACCTCGTCCGCAACCTCAGCGTCGAGGTGACTGTTGATTTCCTGGGGATCCAAAGCTATCTTGCCAGCACAACCTCGTCCGGCGAAGTCAAAATCACCAAAGACCTTGATGCGAGCATCGCGGGCCGCGACGTTCTGGTGGTCGAGGACATACTCGACACAGGGCGAACTTTTCAATACTTGCAGGGCGTTTTATCCGCCCATCAGCCGAAAAGCGTTAAGCTGGTCACGCTGCTCGATAAGGCCGCCCGGCGCGTGGTTCCCGTGCAGGCCGACTACGTCGGCTTCCCTATTCCCGATGTATTTGTGGTCGGCTACGGCCTGGATTATAACCAGCAATTCCGCCGCCTGCCGGAGGTCCGAATCCTGCCCAGCATTGCCTCCACCTGAAATCAGTGATCGGGAGATCGGCAGATCCGGTGATGGGGTAAACCATTTGTGATTGGCGATTGGTGAATCGCGATTGAAAGGGTCAATCGCAAATCAGAAATCACAAATCGCAAATTGTTCACCCGATCACCCGATCTCCCGATTCGCCTACGATTTCGTTCGCTTAAAACGGATCGTATGCACCTGGTCCTTGCCATTCTCGCGCCACGTCCACTTTTCCGTGAAGTGATCCTGATCCGCGATCTGGATCAGCAAGTGACGCATGTGGCCGGCGTTGGGGTTTGCCAAGTTGGTGATGCCCGTAAGAGAGAACTCGAATTCCTTCTGGTCGCCGGTGACGGCAGCCGTTTCCATGCGAGGCTGATTGCCCGCCGCGCAGTAATGAGTCATCGCCAGCCCTTTTCCGTTCGGCGTGTAGAGGGTCACCATCTGATCGTCCTCGGCACTCTGAAAAGTCTCCTCCAGCGCCGTCCCATTCGAGACCAGACGAATCGTGTTCGTCAGCGTTTTGCCTGACGGGCTGGGAGCTTCCCATGTGCCGACAAGGGTCTTCAGGCGATCGAATCCGGACACAGGCTGCGCTTGCGAGCGCGCGCGCCCGGCAGAGCATCCCATGGCGATGGTCCCCAAAGCGAGCAGACAAAGGGCTTTTCGCACTCCATACCTCCAAGAATCGGGAGATCGGTCGATCGGGTGAACAATTTGTGATTTCTGGTGATTGGGCTCTCCAACCGCCAATCACCAATCGCCAATCACAAACTGTTCACCCAATCTCCCGATATTCTACACGCTCGGTTCTCGAAGCGGAACCCCCTGGCTCGCGCCTACCGAACTCCCAAGACGGTGGTAACATGGAGATCTGTTGCACTTTGACCGGCAGAAGAACATATCCGGCAAGACTATATTACCGTGATTAATACTCGAGGAGTTATTACCGCTCGCCTCCGCGGCAGTACTCCTGCGATTGCCCCCGCCGCTCCAGGGGGAAGCCACAACCGCCACCCAGGATAGCCCTCCAAGCCCGGCGGAAAACATGGCGTGAAAAATATCTGGATTCGCTTGACTCTCGTTGTGCTAATATGAACCGGCGATTTATCTATGAATGAGCAGCGACAAGGCAAACGATATCCACTGAGGCTACCCGCGGAAGTCCGGTGGACTTCCCGGGGCAAGAGTGCGGGTCCTATAAAAGGCGAGATTGGTGACATCAGTTCGAGTGGGCTGCTCGTGGTGATCCCCAAGCACCTGCCGCTCGGCACCACCATCAACGTCACGATCAATCTACCCGTCGATTTGACAAAGGTCCCCGTCAAACTCACCTGCATGGGGCGTGTGGTTCGCAAGAGCCCCATCGGCAAAAGCCAAGGGATCTCGGCGGTTATTGAAGATTTCAATCTCCGGCCCTCGCGACGAAAGGCCGCGAGAGCCTAGTCTCCTAGCTCCGTGCCCGCGGGCATACGCAATGTCCGCTTCGATCAGCCCATGAAACAAGCGCGCACACCAAAGAGAATCCGGATACTCATAGCGGATCGGGAAGAGGTTTTCCGCCTGGGAGTAAGGCAACTCTTCTCGCTCGAGGACGACTTGCGCGTGGTCGCCCAAGCGGCGACTGCTGAGCAGGCCATTGCCTTGGCTGAACGGTTCAAACCGAACCTGCTGGTGGTTCAAGAAGAGATCGCCGCCGAACCACCCGGAAACTTCATGGACCAGATACGGCGTGTCTCGCCGCTCGGCAAAGTGGTGGTTACCTCTTCGGCCTTGCTGGGGGACACGCCGGCTCGTCATCTGGAATCCGGGGCCGCGAATGTGATTCCGAGATCGGCAGCGCTCTCGCGCTTCGTGAAGTGCGTCAGGGAAGCGATGAAGCAGAAAGCTTCGCAGGTTAAGGCGACGCCGGTCACTATCGTCAGGGCCCTCGAGTATCTACAGAAACCCCTGGTGCGGCCCGTCGATACGCTCACGCTGCGGGAGAAACATGTGATCGCCTGTCTTATGCAAGGCTTTCCCAACCGTGAGATTTCTCAGCGACTGGGCATAGCGGAACAAACAGTAAAGAACCACCTGCGGTCGATCTTCGATAAGGTCGGCGTTTCAGACCGCCTGGAGCTGGTGCTCTATGCCCTCCACCACAAGCTCGACCTGCCCCTCGTTGAGACGGCGCGCCAGGAACCGCCGGGAACCGAATCCTAATACACCTCTGTCGGGTAGGAAACTCAAATCACCCACTGCCATATCCTCACCTAGGGGCACGTCATGGCGTGCGCCTACAGTGGCCGGTGGGGGTGGTTTTCAGGAGAACCGAGCGAAGCATCTCCGCAGTTGTTTGTGATCCGACGACGCACACGGAACTGCGCAGATGCTTCGCACCTCCCAGCATGTCAGGATCAAGGCCTTCGCACGTTCATCCTGCCGGGCGCAAGCTCGAAGCCGTTGGCCGCGCGGAAGTGCTCTAGTTGGCAAATTGTCGGGTTGAGTTCGAGGTCAGGCCGCGCTGATTTCACGCCTCTGAGCGGACGCTTCGGATTTGGTAATCGTCAATGACCGCGCCGATGCCGAAGGGATAAGTTTCGGACTCCCTTTGGCTGACCACACGGGCCTGGCAGCGAAGCTTAATCGGGACTTTTGTAATCGCGGCAGGCAAACTCACCGTCAAGACAATCTTGGTGTTCGGACGAAGCTGTGAGGGCAGCCGCATAAAAACTCCGTTGCCGCTCATCGTCGTGATCTTGCCCTGTATCCGGTGCACTTTGCCAGGACGGGTTTTCCACTGCACCGTGACTGGAAACTCCACCGGGAACCTAATCCCCAAACGAAGGCAGTTCAAAGTAACCTCCAATAACAGCCATGCAACCGCAACCAGCTTGCATGACGCCGAGCGCAGGGCGCCCGGCAGGCGCCACGAGCCGGAGCCCCGCTCGCCCACCCGAGTCGGCGGAGAAACTCGTGGCCAGCGCTTTATTGGTAACGCTTTTCGCCACTCGACTCAAGACTACTAAAGTACCAGTCAAGAACTAAGGGGTAACCCGTAGGGGCCTCGCTGGCGTCGCGATTTGCTGCGTGGCGAAGGCTGGTGAGCGAAGCTATAATGGTGCGAGAAGTCGAATGCGCCCATGAGTGAATTCTCCACACCCTTGATGCGGCAGTACAGCGCCATTAAGCAACGCCATCCCAATGCGCTCTTGTTGTTTCGCCTGGGAGATTTCTACGAACTCTTCTTTGAAGACGCCGTGGTGGCCTCAAAGGAGCTGCAAATCACCCTGACCTCCCGCAACAAGGAGAAGGGTGTGGCGATCCCGATGTGCGGTGTTCCCTATCATGCCGCCGAGGGTTACATCGCCAAGCTTGTCCGACGTGGCTTTCGGGTGGCGATCTGCGATCAGATGGAGGATCCGCGTTTCGCCACGAAGCTCGTGAAACGCGAGGTCACGCGCGTGGTGACTCCGGGAACGGCGATCGACTCGCAGATCCTCGAGCCGCGAGAAAACAATTATTTGGCGGCGCTGGCGGAGCGCGACGGAAGTATGGGCTTGGCCTTCGTGGACCTCTCGACCGGCGACTTTCGCGCCACGGAGTTTGCGGGCCCCGAGGTTGCGGCGCGACTGCAAGAAGAACTGGAGCGCATGCGGCCCAGCGAGCTTCTGGTAGCCTCGCGCCCCACCAGCCCGGCGGACTTGCGCCCCCCGCCCCTCGCTTCCCTCACCCAAACGCCGCTGGAGGACTGGGTCTTCGCCGAGGAGTATGGCGCCCGCCTGTTGCGAGACCATTTCCGGGTGGCGACATTGGCCGGCTACGGTCTCGAAGGCCATGCACTGGCCGTGGCCGCCGCCGGAGCCGCGCTCCACTATGTCCGCGAGACGCAGCGGGGATCACTTTCGCATCTGGACGGAATCCGTTTCTACCAGCAGCAGGACTCTCTTATCCTCGACCCGGCGACCATGCGCAATCTCGAGTTGGTCGAGCCCGCCTTCGGCGAGTCGCGCGCCGCTACGCTGCTGGGCATCCTGGACGAGTGCGTCACCTCACTCGGCGCGCGTAAGTTGAAGGCGTGGATGCTTCGCCCCTCCCTCGACCGCGCCGAGCTCGAGGCCCGCCTGGAGGTGGTGGAGGAGTTGCTGAAATCTACTATTGAGCGGGAAGAGTTGCGGCGGGCGATGGGCGACGTACAAGACCTCGAGCGCCTGTTGAGCAAAGTGACACTCGAGACAGCCCACGCCCGCGACCTGCTGGCGTTAAAGCACTCGTTTGAGGCTCTCCCGGATCTCCACAGTTACCTGAACCATTTCCAGTCGGCTCGCCTCGAGAAGCTTCGGGAGAATCTGGACGAACTCGCGGACGTGCGGGAGCTGCTCGAGAAAGCAATTCATCCCGATCCTCCTGTGCTGCTCAGCGAGGGCGGATTGATCCGGCCGGGGTACAATGCCGAACTCGACGAACTCCGCGACCTGAGCCAGAACAGCAAACAGTTGCTAGCCCAGATCGAAGCCCGTGAACGCGAACGCACCGGCATCGCCTCTCTGAAGGTCCGCTTCAACAACGTTTTCGGCTACTACATCGAGGTCTCGAAGCCCAATCTGCACCTTGTGCCTGCGGACTACGAACGCAAACAGACGCTGGTGAATGCCGAAAGGTTCACCACCCCGGAATTGAAGGAGTTGGAAGCGAAGATCCTTGACGCGGAGGAGAGAAGCCGCACCCTCGAGCGCGACCTGTTCCTTGCCACCCGGCGCCAGGTGGCGAATGAAGCGCGGCGCATTCGCCAGACGGCGGCGGTGCTGGCGGAACTGGACGTCTTGGCCTGCTTCGCCCACCTTGCGGCGGAGCGCCACTATCACCGCCCCGAGTTTTCCCAGGATGGCGAGCTGGTCATCCAGCGCGGACGCCACCCTGTCATCGAACAACTCAACGAGGAAGGCCAATCCGGCAAGTTCATTCCTAATGATCTCTACATGAACGGCAGCACCGACCTGATCCTGATCATTACGGGGCCGAACATGGGGGGAAAATCAACTTATCTTCGCCAGGCGGCCCTGATCGCCCTGGTGGCCCAGATGGGGAGCTTTGTGCCTGCCACGCGCGCCCAGCTTCCCATTTTCGACCGCATCTTCACCCGCATCGGAGCCTCGGATAACCTGGCGCGGGGCCGCTCGACGTTTATGGTGGAGATGACCGAGGCGGCAACCATCCTGAACACTGCCACTCCGCGCAGCCTTGTCCTGTTGGACGAAGTGGGCCGGGGCACCGCCACCTTCGACGGCTTGGCGATTGCCTGGGCCGTGGTCGAGCACCTCCAGACGCACACTCGGGCCAAAACGCTTTTCGCCACCCACTATCACGAGCTCACCGAGCTGGCTGATCTTCTCCCCGGGGTGCGCAATTACCACGTCTCGGTGCGTGAAGCCGGGTCCAACATCGTTTTCCTGCGGAAAGTGGAACAGGGAAGCGCCGACAAGAGCTACGGCATCGAAGTCGCTCGCCTGGCCGGCCTGCCCGGCAAGGTTATCGCGCGCGCGCGGGAAATCCTCTCCCGCCACGAACAGACCGAGCACACCCTGAGCGAGCGCCTGACCTCCAAGCCGGATGGCGAGAAAGCCGGACCTGTGCAGCTCACGATTTTCACGCCCTTGAACGCTGATGTGGTGAACGCCATCGAAAGAGCCGACCTCGATAACCTGAAGCCAATTGAGGCCTTGAATTTGCTGGCGGAACTGAAAAAGCAGATTCAGTCATGAGGACACGGTCCTGTCATTCTGAGGCCCGCCCTTTGGGCCGAAGAATCCCGGCAGTTATTTCCCTGTCATTCCGAGCGAAGGTTGCATGATCCTTCGATTCACCGCCCGTCATGAAAATGCCCTCTTCCCCTTGGGGGAGAAGGTGTGAAAAAATCGGGCGGCGCATCATCTTGGCTCATGTAAGCCGTTGAGAACTCTGGTAGGGGCACGCCATGGCGTGCCCCTGCGGGGGATTGTTTCACACCTTCGGAGAGCGTGGCCCGAGACGGCGCTTTCACCAGCCCGTCAGTTGACGGGGTCGGGTGAGGGGGGTCCTGGTTCGCTATCTTCATGGCGACGAGGAATCTCGCCCTGAATGTTCTCAAGCCAGTGCGAGATTCCTCGCTACGCTCGGAATGGCAGTCGTATACTAGGTGGGGACATTGTATGCCGCTTGAACTCCACCAACTTCAAAAACTCGATGACTACCGTTGGCTTGTGCCGAAGGGAACCAAGCCCGGTATGCTCACCGATGCGCTTATTTACACCAACGAGCGCCTGCTTCCGGATTTGCTCAAAGACCTCTCTCTCGAACAGGCGATTAACGTGGCCATGCTTCCGGGAATTGTGGGCCGCTCGCTGGCCATGCCGGACATTCACCAGGGCTACGGATTCCCCATCGGCGGCGTGGCGGCCACGCTACCGGACGAGGGCGGCGTGGTCTCGCCAGGCGGAGTGGGTTTTGATATTAACTGTGGGGTCCGTCTGCTCGCCAGCACCCTGACGCTCGACGAGGTTCGCCCGAAAATCAAAGAACTGGTGAACCAGCTTTTCCGCGATATCCCCTCGGGTGCCGGCCAAAGCGGCAATATCCGGCTCTCCTACCAGGAACTCGACAAGCTGCTCAAAGAGGGCGCCGCCTGGATGGTCGAGCACAATTACGGCGGGCCGGAAGACCTCGACACCTGCGAGGAGAACGGCGCCATCGAGGAAGCCGACCCCACCATGGTCAGTGACCGTGCCAAGAAGCGCGGCCTGCCCCAGGTGGGCACGCTCGGATCCGGCAACCATTTCCTGGAAGTCCAGTACGTCGAACACATCTTCGACCCGGCGGTGGCTCAGACGTTTGGGCTTTACGAGAGTGAGATTGTGATCTTGATCCATTCCGGCTCACGCGGCCTCGGGCACCAGGTTTGCACCGACTACCTTCGCGACATGGACGCCGGCATGCGCCGCTACGGCATCGATCTGCCCGACCGGCAACTGGCGTGCGTCCCGGTGCATTCGAAGGAAGGCCAGGAATACCTTGCAGCCATGCGAGCCTCGGCGAACTTCGCCTGGGCCAACCGCCAGGGCATCACGCATTTTGTGCGCCAGGCGTTCAAGCGCATCTTCGGCCAGCAGGAACAGTTGCGGGTCGTTTACGACGTCTGCCACAACATTGCGAAACTGGAGCGGCATTGGGTGAACGGGAGGGATCGCAAGGTGATGGTGCACCGCAAAGGGGCCACGCGGGCATTTCCCGCCGGGCGGCCGGAAGTGCCGGAAGTCTACAAATCCTGCGGCCAGCCGGTGCTGATACCCGGCTCGATGGGCACGGCATCTTACGTTCTGGTGGGCGCTGAGGGCGCCATGCAGGAGACGTTCGGCACCACCTGCCACGGAGCGGGACGGGTGATGAGCCGCACCGCCGCCAAGAAATCCCCCTTCGCCCAGAACGCCCGCCAGCGGCTCGAGGAACAAGGCATCATGGTGCGCGCCGAGACCCGCGACGGCATCTCGGAAGAAATCCCCGAAGCCTACAAAGACGTGGACGTGGTCATCGACGTCGTCCACAACGCCGGATTGGCCAAGCGCGTGGCGCGGCTGAAACCGATTGGGGTTATTAAAGGGTGATGATGACTTCACCGCGGAGCTGGTAGCGCAGAGTCGCTGCTCTTGCGACTCTGCGGCCTCTGAATCCAGATCATTTCCTCGTCATTAGTGCGACGTGCGAACTCGGCGCGGAAAACCCGCAGAGTCCCAACAACAGGGACTCGGCGCTACCCGCTCCTCTACTTTTCTTCCTCGAGCTGTTGCGCCAGATAATTCTGCATGCCGATCTGCTCGATGAGGCCGAGCTGTTCCTCGAAGAAATCCACGTGGCCTTCTTCGTCGGCGAGAATTCCCTTCAGGAAATCGGCCGTGCCGTTGTCGCCCGCTTTGCGGCAGGTGGCGATGGCCTCGTTGTAACCCGTCACGGCGCCGTGCTCGAGCGCCAGGTCGTTCTGGAGCTGCTGTTTGACATCCTTCCCGATATTGAGCTTGGGCAGCTCGCTCAGATTCGGCGTTCCCTCCAGGAAGAGCATGCGCTCGATGAGTTCTTCCGCATGCTTCATCTCATTGATAGACAGTTTCTTGACGCGTTTGCTGAGCAGCTCGTAGCCCCAGTTCTCGCACATTTCCCCGTGCAGGAAGTATTGGTTCAAGGCCCCCAATTCTTCCTCCAACATCTCTTGCAGGGCTTTCAAGACTTCCGGTTTACCTTTCATTTTTGGAGTTCTCCTCCTTCTCACGGACGTGCGCCAGCAGCTTGCGGACGCTATTGGCAAGCTGCACGACCTCACCTTGCCCTTCCACGTCAAACTCAATAGCATAATTCCCAGCCGCCGCGCGATCAACCGCGGCCTTGAGAGCCGCCAAGGGTTCCACCACGGTCCGCGGCAAGACGAAGCTTACCCAGACGCTCAAGAGGATCGTCAACAAAGAGACGGTACTCAGCACCCACTCCGCCCGCCGCAACAAGAGGCGCGCCCTCTCGTGGTCCCGCTGCACTCGCTGCCAGCTTCGAGCCTCCAGCTCGGACGACTCCTTCACAACCACGTCGCTGGAGGAGCGGAGGTCGGCGGAGATCTGCCGGAAAGCCGGATCCTCGGCCGCCAGCGAGGCCGCCACCTGCTCGTCAAGCGAGCCCAGGCGGTTGTGGAGTTCTGCCATCAAGGCTGCGCGGTTGGTGTGGCTCGAGCCTTTTAACAGGTCATCCAGGTCCCGGGTGTAAGCCCGGATCACATCGCGAACGTGCTGTGTCGGCGCTTCGTTCACCTCTGCCCGCCGCGCCACGGCCACCGCCATTCGCTGCTGATAGAACTGGCCCTGGGCTCGCATATGTTCGAGGGCGGCTCGCTCTTCCGGCTGCAGCTTGATGCACGAATCAATGATTTGCTGCATCGCGGCTAGTGCCTGCCGGTTCGCTTCCAGATCGGCTGGGTCGTAAAGGAGAAAGTAATTCCGCTCTGCCCGCAGCGCCTCCAGCATCTCCAGAGAGATTTGTTCCGCCTGCGTGGCCATAGGGGCGTCGACGCTGACGATGCGGTCCACGATCCACCCCATCGCGAAAATGTAGTAAACCGTGAGTAAGATGACCGGCGCCAGGATCAACCGAACCAAGCCCAGGCTATACGCCACCCGGCGGCGTAAAGATACGCCACGGGCAAATACGGTGAACGGTTTTCGGGCGACCCACGTCATCCTCGGTGCTACGCGCATAGTTTGGTACGTACCAATGCGATTTCTCCTCAACTCTCATTAGACTACGGTGACAGGGATTGTAACGCAAAATCAGGCGCCCTGAGACGAATTCTATCGGCCGGGCGATGGGACCCTTGGCAGCCCATGGGAGGGCCTGCCGAGAATGGAACTTCAAGACCCTCAGTCGCGTATACAGAGGTGAAAGCAAATCCGGGACAGGAGGCGAATATGTTCTGCCCACAGTGTGGAAAAGAGTTTACTAACCGGGTGAACTTCTGTTGCCAATGCGGGACGGCGCTCTTCAACCCTCCCGCGCCCAGAAAGCCTCTCTCACGCTCCCGGACCGACCGGAAGATCGCTGGTGTCTGTGCGGGCTTCGCTGACTACTTGGACCTGGATCCAAGCTTGGTTCGGATTCTGTGGGTCGCGCTGGTGGTCTTCGGCGGCTGCGGATTGCTCGCCTATTTGATCGCCTGGATCATTATGCCGGAAGAGCCGCTCCGGCAGATCAGCCCTGCCCCCGCGCCGGGGGTCTACACGCAAGCTGCTGCCAACCGCGGCACTGTCTCGGTCTGAAGTAGAGGCGGCTTTACGCCGCCACCTGGCGAGGAAAACTCACCCCTACGAAGGTCGAATCGGCTCACTACCCCAGCCGCTAGTCTTCTGACTGCTCCATGAAGCTTGCCAAGCCCTTGATTCGCTGAAGTTTATCTTCCGCAAGGCCGCCCAGATCTGCCTCTGCGATCCACCCTTCCATGAGCAGCCGGCCGAAGACGGTGATAAGGCGGGAATACCGGTAATCGTATTTCAGGTCCACCTCGCGGCGCTTCTCAGAGAGGTAATCGTGGATACGCCAAATCTGCCTGAAGTCCTCGTCGGCTTTGAGCATTTGCTCGAGCTTCCCGCGTATGGCAAGGCACTCCCTCTTCAGAGCTAAGTCGAAAGCCCTCCGGGCCGCTTGCTTCTCTGCCTTGGACCATTCAAAGTCGTTCATTAGTCACCCGCCTACTTCGCCTGCGCAGCCGCTGTCTCGGCGCTGCTCACGCACACTCCAGGCCCATGCACAAGACAGGCTTCCGAGGGCTCGTGTGGGTCAGTCCGGATGGATTTCATCTCGAACAACAACCCGCCGCTGAGCGCCTCAATCCACAAGGCCAGCGCACTGGGCTGCCCGTTGTTAATGTCGCGGGCGGCATCCAGGGCCACCACGACATTGTGATACAAATCCTGCGGGTTTTCCGTACTCCGGTACATGGTCAACGGCTTGCCCGTCGCGTCTGGCCCCTGCTTGGCGGGGTCGCGAGGCTCGTCGGGCTTCCGTTGTGCCGGGCCGCCAAGGGTCGAGACTGTTAGGGCCCTCAGGTCAGCCGATCCGATTTGCCAGGGCGGCGGGCCAAGATACTTCTCCCGGGGCACACGGGCGTAAGCGCCAATCAGCGCCGGGGACGTGAGATTGGCCGCCCAGCGCACTTCCTGGGCATAAAAAAAGCGGCAGTCCTCGAGTGTCATCATGCGGTGAGTATCCCACGCCGGCAGGATCCTAGGCAACGGGCGGAAAGACGACTACCCCGCAGGAAGGACTCGAGACATGCATTCGCAACCACTGCCGTGCGCGAAGGAATTACGCTCTATGAAAGACGCGGATGAGCTTTGCCGTGGGTTGCTGCGCAAAGCCAGGAGCGACTGCGTCGCACAGGCTGGAGCAGAGCGAAGCTCTGCGGTGTCGAATCATCACGACTCAGCGAAACACGCAGAGCTTCGCTCTGCTCCAGCCGCGATGCAGGGCGACACGGCGAAAGCCCGCGCCGCCTATCAGGACTTCCTCACGCTCTGGAAAGACGCCGACCCCGACATCCCCATCCTGAAGCAAGCCAAGGCGGAGTACGCAAAGCTGAGATGAGGTTCGTTTGGCAAAGGTCTCTGCCCTAGAGCGGTTTCGATTTAAGTATTTACATATCCACAGGAGGCGAAGTAATTTGTGCATTCGCTTGGAGAGACCGTATGGAGCAACTCCCCGATTTCCTTCCAG
>Ga0326728_10015170_pt1 | contig 16095 bp, 10 predicted proteins | sample MB3enrmetagenome_FD_207602 | JGI IMG/M metagenome (GOLD analysis project Ga0326728, IMG submission 207602) | Lab enriched peat soil microbial communities from McLean, Ithaca, NY, United States - MB31MN | ecosystem: Environmental > Terrestrial > Soil > Wetlands > Peat | place: USA: New York...
GGGAGGGTCACGCTTCGAGTCATACTTCGAGTCATACTTCGAGACTGGCCAATGCAAGCATTGTAAGCAGGATTCGGCGGAGTCCGAGGTCTCTTCCGGCAGAGTCGAACCATTCTTGCAACGTGTGGGCGCCGCCGCCGGTGCCGCCGGCGCCGACGGCAATGGCTTCGCGGCCGAGCGAGAGCGGGATGTTGGCGTCGGTGGAGGCGCGCTGCACATGGGCGGTGTTTTCGAGATGAGCGTCGACGGCGCGAATGACATTGAGGATGCGAGAGCCGGGAGGGAGTTCGCCGGCGGGGCGGTTGCCGATTTCGACGACTTCAACCTGGACGGCAGGATGGCGGCGCGGTGTAACAGAGGAAGGTGGGCGATTTTCTGCGTCGACGGCGTGATCCAGAGCGATGCGGAGGGCGCGTTCGAGGCGATCAATCTCGACCATGGAAGTGGAGCGAAGATCGACGCGCATGCTGGCGGACTCGGGGATGGAATTAACGGAGGTACCGCCGCGAATCACGCCGATGTTGAAAGTGGTTTTGGGAGTGATGGGGACAGGGGTCTCGCTGAGAGCCTGAATGGCGCGGGCAAGAACGACGATGGGATTGGGAGTACCGAAATCGGACCAGGAATGGCCGCCGGGGCCGCGGGCAATGACCTCAAAACGGCGGCTGCCCAAGGCTTCAGCAACGATGGTATCGGAGCCGGAGCCATCGACAATGATGCTGGAGGCGATGGAGTCGCGCCAGCGGGGAGTGTCGAAGACGTGGCGCATGCCGCGGAGATCGCCTTCGCCTTCCTCGCCGACATCACCGATGAAAACGAAGGGGAGAGAGTGAGGAATTCGACAGCTGGAGATGACAGAGGCGATTGCGAGCATGGCGGCAATGCCGGCACAGTTGTCGGAGACACCGGGGCCGTAGAGGCGCGTGCCCTGCTGGCGAATGTTGAGAGGCGTGTTGGCGGGGAAGACGGTATCGATGTGGGCGCTGAGGGAAACGAAGCGGGAACCTTCGCCGGGGGAGATTCCGAAGACGTTGCCGACGGTATCGATTTGCACGTTGGACAGGCCGATTTCGCGAAAGCGAGCGGCGAGCCATTCGGCGCGATGCGACTCGCCGAAGGGAGGAGCGGCGATGCGGGCAGCATCCATTTGCCACTGGGCGAACTGGGCTTCCTCGAAGCTGAAACGGCTGAGAGCGGAGCGCACCTCAGGCAGATCGGCGAGGCGCGAAATTTGCTCTTCAACGGATGGGACCAGGTCCGGATTCGCCACTAGAGAGTTGCCATCCTTCCTTTTGCTTATCTTATAACGAGAGGCGAGGGCGGAATTGCGGAAGGAAAAATCGTTTCGCTCTCGGGAGATCCCACTCAAGCCAAAGGCAGGCTTGAGTGGGGCACCCGCGGTTGAGTGGGGCACCCGCTGGTTTTGATAGACTGTGGGGCAACCTTGGGTCCTTTTTTCTTCCGATGCATTCTGTGGAGGTTTTGCTATGAAGATTCTGAAAATCGTAGGAATTATCGTTGCGTTGCTGATTGTAGTGGCGATCGCTTTGCCGTTTTTGGTCAATGTCAACAGCTTCCGGCCGGAGATTGAGTCGAATCTGTCGGCGGCTTTAGGGCGGCCGGTACGGGTGGGCAACCTGAGCCTGAGTATTTTTGGGGGAAGTGTTGAGGCAAACGAGCTGACGATTGCGGACGATCCGAAGTTCAGCAACGGGCCGTTTTTGCAGGCGAAGAAGCTGGGAGTGGGCGTGGAATTGATGCCGCTGATTTTCAGCAAGGAACTGCATGTTACGCATCTGCTGATTGAACAGCCGGTGATTACGCTGCTGCGAAATGAGGAAGGCGTGTGGAATTTTTCGTCGATTGGAAACCAGGCAGGGCAGCCGGCGAATGCGCCAGCCAAGAGCAGTGGCGGGGGCGCGCCGGGAAATTTGAGTGTAGCGCTGCTGGAACTGAAGGATGGGAAGATTTCGGTGGGGTCGGTTCCGGCGAAGCATAAGCCGATTGTGTATGACAAGCTCAACGTGACGGTGAAGAATTTTTCGTTCACGAGTTCGTTCCCGGTAAATGTTTCGGCGGAACTGCCGGGAGGCGGATCGATGAAGATCGATGGAACGGCGGGACCGATTGGCGCGACCGATGCGTCACTGACGCCGGTGGAGGCGAAGGTCAATCTGACCAAGCTGGATTTGGCGCAGTCGGCGATCGTGGATCCGGCACTGGGGATTGCGGGCTCGGCGGACTTCGAGGGGACGCTGAAATCCGATGGCCACGTGGCGCAGGCGAATGGGACATTGAAGGGAACGTCGCTGAAGCTGGTGCCGAAGGGGACGCCGGCTTCGACGCCGGTGCAGGTGACGTTCACGGCCGCGCATGATTTGCAGAAAGAAACAGGACAGCTGTCACAGGGCGATGTGCTGATTGGGAAGGCGGCGGCGAAACTGACCGGCACATATGACATGAAGGGCGACACGACATCGGTGAACATGAAGCTGGATGGGCAAGGGATGCCGGTGGACGATCTGGAAGCGATTTTGCCCGCGGTGGGCGTGGTGTTGCCGACGGGGTCGCAGCTGAAGGGCGGAACGCTGGCGGTGAATCTGGATGCGGTGGGACCGTTGAATAAGTTGGTGGCGACGGGAACGGTGCGGCTGAACGATTCGTCGCTGGCGGGATTTAATCTGGGGTCGAAGCTGTCGGCGATTCCGGGAATTGGCAGCAAGGAGTCGGGGAACGATACGAAAATTCAGAATCTGAGTTCGGACGTGAGGTACGCGCCGGATGGGACGAAGCTGGATAAGCTTGACGTGGTTGTCCCAGCGATCGGGACGGTTACGGGCGCGGGAACGATCAGCCCGAATAACGATCTCGACTTCAATCTGATTGCCAATTTGAGCGGCGCGGTCGGCGGCGGCCTGACCAAGGTCGCGGGGATGGGCAAGGGTGGCGTGCCGGTGAAGGTGGGAGGGACGATGTCGAACCCTACGTTCGCTCCGGATGTGAAGGGGATGCTCGGGAATAATCTCAAGGGGCTGATACCGGGAGGAAAGAGCAACCCGGTGGGGAATTTGGGTGGGTTGTTTGGGAAGAAGAAGTAGGTAGGGTACCGTCACGGTGTGAATCAAAACCAAGTTCTACCGCCGAGACGCAGAGGACGCCGGGATTTTTTTTTCACCAGCATCTCAGTGCCTGTTTGCCTTTGGCGCATGCGACAAGGTTTCCATCGCATCGAGGATTAGGGCGATTACTTTCTGATCGCCGATCACGGTGTTGACCATCATGTGGTAGAGGCTGCGGGTAGGCCATTCGGCGTTGAAGTAGTGCTTGATGTAGGCTTTGCGCTCGTGATCGACGCTATCGACCAGGTCATCGCATTCGGACAGGCTCTTGCCGAGTTGGACGAGGCGGCGGATTTTTTCTTCGCGCGGGGCGTAGGTGAAGACACGGAAGGTGTCGGCGCGGTCACGCAGGAAGAAGGGTGAGCCGCGGCCGACGACGACGGCGTTGCCCTCGGCGGCGATGTTGCTCATGATGTCTTGCATCATGGCCATCATGCGGTCGGTATCGAAGGCGGAGGAATCGGCGAGGGGAAGGCTGCGTTCGTAGCTGCCGCGCCAAAAGGTCTTGGCGAGGCGATAAAGGCGGCTATCGACGCGCTCGTCGCAGGTGAGGACGGCGTGCTCGGGAACCTGGGCGCGGCGGGCAATTTCGGCGGTGAGTTGCTGGTCCCAGAGTTTCCAGCCGAGTTGGCGGGCGAGAGCGGCGGCGATGCCGCCTCCGCCGGAACCGTATTCGCGCTCGAGAGCGATGATGCGAAACATGGGGACTCCTTGGCGCTAAAGCGCGAATTTATTCTTCCGCGACTTAGGGCGCAAGTGGAATAGGCTAAGGAAAAATTTCTCTCTGGGCAAGCGTTGTTACCTCAGCGGCTGAAGCCGCATTCAAAGCATTTGTGGACCACACTCTAATGGAACTCCGGCTAAGTGTGGACGAAAAAGCGTAAACCACGGAGGACACAGAGGTGCACGGAGGTTTCCCAAGGTACTTATCCGGAGCATCTCCTAATGAACGGCCATGCCTCCGGGCCTGGTTTTCTTTACCAGGAAGACCATGGGAATCAGGCACAGCATGGCGATGCCGAGCAGCCAGAAGTTATCGATGTACGCGAGCATCGTTGACTGGCGAATTAGATTCGCTTGTATGAGTGCGTAGGCGTGTTGTGAGGCAGTGCCGGGGCCGGAGCCGGGGCCAGCGCCGCCGCCCATGAAGACTCCAGTTGCGCCTTGCAGCTGCGCACGAAATTGCGGGTTGGCGAGACTCAGGTTCTGAGACAGCATCACCTGGTGAACCTGGGCGCGGCGGGCGAGCATGGTGGTGACGAAAGATATGCCGACGCTGCCGCCTATGTTGCGGGCTAGATTCATTAGGCCGGAGGCGGCGTTGTTCTTTTCGCGAGGCAAGGTGGAATAGGCGGCGGTGTTAATCGGTACGAACAAGAAGGCCAAGCCGGCTGCCTGAATCACGCGAGCCATGGTGACGGTGCGAAAATCCACGCCCAGGTCGAACCGGGTCATGTTGAACAGGGAGAAGGCGAGCATCGACATGCCATAGAGCATGAGCCAGCGTGGGCTGTAACGGGAAAGAAGAAAGCCAACGAGGGGCATGCAGAGCATGATGGTGAAGCCGCCGGGCATGAGCGCGAGGCCGGACTGTTCGGCCGTATAGCCGAGCAGAGTCTGCATGAACAGCGGCAGCAACAGCGTGCTGCCGAGCAGAGCGAAGCCGAGCATGAACATCAGAAAGTTGGCGGTGGCGAAAGTGCGCTGGCGGAACAGGTGCAGATCGATGATGGGGTCTTTCTGATACCACTCCCAGATGACGACCCAGATGAGCGCCGCGGCCGAGATGGCACTGAGGATGACGATGAAATTGGATTCGAACCAATCTTCGCGCTGGCCCTTGTCGAGGACAACCTGGAGGGTGCCGAGACCGAGCGCGACGAGGCCGAGGCCGATGTAGTCGATGTGAGTTTCGCTGAGCTTGCGGCGTTTGAAGTAGGGCGGGTCCTGGATGAGGCGCGAGGTGAGAACAAGCGAGAGAATGCCGACCGGGACATTGATGAAAAAGATCCAGCGCCAGGTGAAATTGTCGGTGATCCAGCCGCCGAGAGTGGGACCGATGGCGGGAGCCATGACGACGGCAACACCATACACGGCAAATGCCATGCCGCGTTTGGCAGGAGCGAAGGTGTCGGCTAGGATGGCTTGCTCGCTGGGCTGAAGTCCACCGCCGCCCACGCCCTGAAGTATGCGGAAAAAAATCAGCATGCCGAGATTGGGAGCGAGGCCGCAAAGGCACGAGCTAATGGTGAACAGGGCAACGCAGCTCATGTAGAAACGCTTGCGGCCCATGATGGAGGAGAGCCAGCCGCTGAGCGGGAGGACGATGGCATTCGAAACGAGGTAGGAAGTCAGGACCCAGGTGCTTTCATCCTGGCCGGCGGAAAGACTGCCGGCGATGTGGGGCAGGGCGACGTTGGCGATGCTGGTATCGAGCACCTCCATGAAGGTGGCGAGAGTGACGGCGAGGGCGATGATCCAGGGATTGACGGGCGACCGCCAGGATTCGGCATCGTTCATGGTGACGGTGGCCGCGCTCATTCGCGAATCCACACCTTGGGTTCGACCGACATGCCGGGAAGTAGATCGTGGCCCTTGGTTTCGCCGGGCTCGAAAACGATCTTCAGCGGGATTCTTTGCACGACCTTGACGTAGTTGCCGGTGGCGTTCTCCGGAGGCAAGAGGCTGAAGCGGGCGCCGCTGGCGCCGGAGAAAGAGTCGACATGGCCTTTGTAGGTTTTGCCGGTGGCGTCGACTTCGATTTCCACTTTCTGGCCGACTTTCATGTGGCGGAGCTGCGTCTCCTTGAAATTGGCGGTGACCCAGATGTCTTCGAGGGGAATGACTTTCATCATTTCCTGTCCGGCTTGCACGTTTTGACCGACCTCGACGGTGCGATTGCTGACGATGCCGGTAACTGGAGCCGTGATCTTGGTGTATTGCAGATTGAGGAGCGCCTGGTCGAGTTCGGCTTTGCGGCGCTCGGCGTTGGCTTGGGCGGAGGCGGCGCGCGAGCGAGTTACCTGCATGGTTTTGGGGGCCGTTTGAGCGGTGCGGAGATCGGCGCTGGCTTGCTCGATTTTACTCTGGGCCTGATCAATCTGGGCCTTGGCGGCGTCGGCAGCGGCTTTTGCGGCTTCGAGGGTAGCGGCGGCGGCATGGGCGGCGGCGACGGCCTGATCGTATTGCTGCTGGGAGATTTCCTGCTTGTCGATGAGCTGCTTGTAGCGGACGAGATCGTTTTGCGCCTTGATGTTATTGGCGTCGGCTTCAGCGATCTGGGATTTGGCGGCTTCGAACTGCTGGCGGGCGGCGGCGACTCCGGCTTTGGCGCTGGAGAGTTCGGCCTGAGCGCCAGTTATCTGGCTGGAAGTACTGACGTCAGTGATGGGCACATTGACGCCGGCGGCTGCGGCCTGAGCGGCAGCGTCGGCATAGACGGCACGCGCTTGCGCCACAGCAACCTCGTAGTCGGTCGGGTCGATTTCAACAAGCACGGTGCCCTTTTCCACGTACTGGTTGTCGTCGACGTTCAGTTTGATGACGTGGCCGCTGACGCGGGCGCTTACGGAGTTGACGTGACCGTCGATTTGCGCGTCGTCGGTGGACTCGTAGCTGGAGAAATAGCGCCAGGCAAAAACCCCGCCGACCAAAAGAATGACGATTACGATACCGAGAAGAAGTTTGTTGCGGGTGCTTCCGAGAGCCGGGCGACGAGGGTAGCGTGCCTGACCGTCTTCCGCAGGCGCTGGAGTCGGAGCGGCTGCGGGCTTGGGGTCGGCGACGGCTGAGGTGGTTTCATCCATGACTACTTTCCTCTCAGGTATTCACGCACGCCGTCCTCGGCATGGCCGAGCGCACGGGCGTAGGCAACCTTGGCGACGTTATTAAAGTACAGGCTGGAAATCAGGCTTTCGTGAGCGGCGGCAACGGCTTGCTGCGCCTGAACGACTTCGAGATTGTCGGTGACGCCGGCGGAGAAACGGTCGCGCGACTGAGCCAGAGTCTCCTCGGCGAGGTCGACGGAGCTTTGGGCGACTTCGACCTGCTCGGCTGAGGATTTCAGATCGAGGAGGGAGTTGCGTATATCCTGATCGATGAGGGCGCGCACGTCGGCAAGCTGGGCTTCGGCCTGGCGCAGAGCGGCTTCAGCTTTGAGGACGTCGGCGTGGACTTTGCCGCCCTGGAAGATGGGGATCTTGAGAGTACCGGCGACGTGATACGTGGGAAGGACACTGGCGGGCGCGGCGCCAATCTCGCCGTAATCGCCTTCAAAGTCGAGAGTGGGGAATCTTCCCGCAGAGGCGGCATTGAGGGCAAGGCGGGCAGCGAGCACACGTTCCTGAGCAGCCTTGTAGTCGGAACGGAGGGAATAGGCGCGCCGCAGGGTGGTTTCAAGATCGGGGATGGGGAAGGGCTCGTAAGGGGCTTTATCGGCGAGAGTGAAGTCCTGGCCGGGGGCGAGTCCGATGACGCGAGCCAGAATCAGCTTCTGCTTGGCGAAGTCATTGGTGGCTGCTATGAGTTGCTGCCGGCGGAATTGGTATTCAACGCGCGCGCGCAAAGTGTCGATGGCAGGAGCGACTCCGGCCTGCTGCTGTGCGACCGCTTTTTCGTAGAGAGCTTTCGCGGTGTCCTGCTGCGCTTGAGCTGTTTCGACGCGCGCGGAGAAAGCGAGGGCTTGCAGGTAAGCATTGCCAGTGACCAACACGGCGAGTTCGCGGGCGTTCTTGAGGGTGAGGTGGGCCGCGTTCTCACTGGCGACGGCGGCGCGGTATTGCTGAATGGACTTCCAATCGAAAACCCGTTGCGTGGCGGTCGCGCGGACATCGAAATAGGAGAAGGGGCCGATTATGGCAGGAAGTTTCGCCCCTCCAAAAAGCCCGGAGGGGAACTTCCCGAAACCCTCCGCAATGAGGCTTAGTTTCTGCGCGGTTTCCTGGGTATCGGTCGTGAGATTGGGCAAGAGATCGCTCAGTTCCTGCCACTTACGGCCACGAGCGTCGATGGTGTTGTACTCGGAGAGAAGCGCCGAAAGGTTGTGGCGGAGCGCGCGGTCCACGGCATCAATAAAAGTCAGGGAAAGAACGGTGGGGTTGGGCGCTGTCTCGGGTACGCTGCCGTAGAGTGGGTTCTGAGCCGAGGTGGGAACCTGTCCGGGGATTTCGCCCAGAGGGTTTTGGGCGGACGATGCCGGCGGGAAGAAAAAAACCAGGACAACCAGACATAGCGCCCAGATAAAACGGTTGCAGCTCAAAAATGACAAAAACATAGAATACAGATTTGCTCCTTGGCGAAAGCGAGAATAGTAAATGGTTTCGATTAGTTTCGCTGTGAGAGCGATGCAAAATATAGATTTAGCATCGGCATAGGGTCCGGAGAAGGCAGGGGATGGGGGTGGCGAGGGCCATGACCTTAGTCATCTTGTGAAAGAACCTAATGGAATCCAACCTAGAGGGGGATTCGACCGCCTAAGGACACTTAACCGGCGCATGAAAGACGTTACTAACGCAGCGACTAATGGATCGGACTGGACGCGACTGCTTACCGATCTCGACCTTGTGAGCCACCTGGGACCGTTGTTGCAAACCTATCGACAGGTTCCTCCAGAGCAGCGAGAGGCAACGCTGCTGCAAGCCATGCGAGAGATCAAGGAGGAGGCGGCTCGCAACCGGGAAGCCAAAACGACGACCCAAACGGAGGCATTGGGGGAAGAGGCCTCGAATTCTAATGAGGAACCTGAACTCGCCGGGCCAGAGCCGACGACGGAAATGCCGCCATTCGAGCCTCCGTCCATACCGTCGGCGCCGCCTGACCGCCGGCGTCATCGCCGGACGAAATGTTTTGTGGCGGTGGAAATCAACGTAGAAGACACGAGCACGCCGGTCTGGGGGAATCTTGCGAATGTGAGCCGGGGGGGATGTCTGGTGGAAACTGCGCACCCCGTATCTGCCGGCAAACAATTACAGATCGGGTTGTGGATCTCAAGCGGGAAGCTGTGGGTGAAGGGCGTGATCCTGAGCGGAATCGTGACCCAAAGCTCGCCATCGTTCCGGGTGCGGGTGAGGTTTTCGGAAACCGAACTTTCCGAGAAAAAGCACCTGCGGGAATTCCTCAAATTCATCAAGAAGAGCACGCGCAAAACCAACAGCGGGACAGCGTATATAACGCGGCTAAAGGCGTAAAGGGCACGGTTCGAGACCATTTCCCGTGCAACTTCAGTATCCCACCGGGGTTAGATTTTTCAGAGAGGCGGCAGGCGATGGCATTGTGCTTTGTTCGACGGTATCCCTTCGTGGTGGTGACGCTGGTGGCGGCGAGCTTGGCCGCTACGCAGTTTGCGCTGGGGACAAACAAGGCCAAACCGACGAGGATGGATGGGCGGCAGCGGGCGGCGCACGCGCTGAGCCGGTTGACGTTTGGAGCACGGCCGGGAGACGTCGACCGAGTGGCGAGGATGGGCGTTGAGAAGTGGATTGAGCAGCAGCTACATCCGGAGAGAACGGACGATTCGGCAATGCAGGCGCGGCTGGCCCAGTTCCGCACGCTGGGGATGAGTACGCGTGAGATTGTCGAGAACTTTCCCAACAATGCAATCATCCGGCAAGTGGCGGATGGCAAGATGGCGATGCCGAGCGATCCCACGCTGCGGGCGATCTATACGGCACAAGTGCAACGGCTCGACGACAAGCAGGAACGGAAAGCGGAAGCGGCGCAAAACAGCGGATCGAATAGCGGCGATAACGCCATGCTGAGCGATGCCACGTATCAGCGGCGGCGGGAAGCGAATCAGGCGGTGACGGTGCGGCTGGTGGAGTTGCTGGACATGAGTCCGGACGAACGCTACCGGGCGATCATGAAGCTTTCGCCGGAAGAGCAGCGGTCGATTGCGAACCGGGCGAAGGGCCCGAAGGCGGATGCGTTGCTTGGTGGCATGAGTGTGGAAGAGAAAGAGACGTTGCGCGCGCTGAACGGCCCGGAGCAAGTGGTGGTGGATGAGCTGATGCAAGCGAAGGTGCTGCGCGCCATTTATAGCGAGCGTCAGCTGGACGAAGTGATGACCGACTTCTGGTTCAACCACTTCAACGTGTTCATCAATAAGGGCGCGGACCGGTTTCTGCTGACTAGTTACGAGAGGGACGTGATTCGTCCGCATGTGCTGGGGAAATTTGAAGATCTGCTGGTGGCGACGGCACAGAGCCCGGCGATGTTGTTCTATCTCGACAACTGGCTGAGCGTGGGGCCGGGGTCGGATGTGGCGCTGGGGATTGGACCGAATGCGCGGGATCGCGATGGGCGCTTGATTCATCCGCCGAAGGGGAAGCCCAAGCAGGCGAGCGGGCTGAACGAGAACTACGGGCGCGAGCTGATGGAGTTGCACACGCTCAGCGTGAATGGCGGGTACTCACAGAAAGACGTCACCGAAGTGGCCAAGGTTTTCACGGGTTGGACGATCGAGCAGCCGAACCAGGGCGGGGGATTCAAGTTTGAGCCGCGCATGCACGAGCCGGGCGACAAGATGGTGCTGGGACATCGCATCAAGGAAGATGGCGAGAACGAAGGCCTGGAAGTGCTGCATATGCTGGCGCACAGTCCGAAGACGGCGCATTTTATCTCGCAAAAACTAGCGATGCGTTTTGTGGCGGACGATCCGCCTCCGGCGCTGGTGGCGCGGATGACGCAGACGTTCTTGAAGAAGGATGGCGATATTCGGGAAGTGCTGCGGACGATGTTCCGGTCGCCGGAATTCTGGGCTCCTACGACTTATCGCGCGAAGGTGAAAACACCGTTTGAGTTCGTGGTGTCGGCGGCGCGGGCTAGCGGCGCGCAGGTGGACGATGCGCGGCCGCTAGTGGGAACGCTGAACAACATGGGCATGATGCTCTACGGGATGATGCCGCCGACGGGCTATTCGATGAAGGCGGCGACGTGGGTGAATTCTTCGGCACTGGTGGCGCGCATGAATTTCGCGCTGGGCCTGGCGAGCGGGAAAATGCACGGCATTGGAGTGGATGCATCGCAACTGGCGCAGGGGGCGACGGATGCGCCGCAGGCGCTGGCGTGGTTGGAATATTCTCTGCTGGGCGGCGAGGTTTCGCCGCAGACGCACGAGACGATCGCGAAGCAACTGGAAGATCCGAAGATCACCGAACGGCGGCTGGATGATCCGGCGCGTCCGGTAAATGTGGGAGCGATTGCGGGATTGATTCTGGGGTCGCCGGAGTTTCAGAGGAAATAGCTACTAGCTTCTAGCAAGCCCCGGCTGGCAGCATTTGAGATTGGCAGTCGGGTGTTGGCTTGGTTCTGAGTAGCGAGTTTTGGTTTTGCTCGCTAGAAGCTAGTAGCTAGGAGCTAGCAGCTAAAAGGTGCAAGTATGTCGATAACCCGCAGAGTATTTCTTCGCAATGGGGCGATCACCTTGGTGGGGACGGCGGCGTTGCCGGGTTTTCTGGCGCGCGCGGCTTATGGCGCGGCTGATCCGGGGATACGCACGAAACGGCTGGTGGTGATTTTCCAGCGTGGGGCGGCGGATGGGCTCAACATTGTGGTGCCGCATGGCGAGGCGGCGTATTACGCGATGCGGCCGACGATTAATATTCCGAAGAAGTCGGTAATTGACCTGGACGGATTCTTTGGGCTGCATCCGTCGATGGCGGCGTTCGAGCCGCTTTGGAAGCAGAAGCATCTGGCGATCGTTCACGCTTCAGGGTCGCCCGATCCGACGAGGTCGCACTTCGACGCGCAGGATTATATGGAGTCGGGTACGCCGGGGATCAAGGCCACAGAGGATGGTTGGCTGAACCGAGCGTTGCGGGAGATGCCGGCCGGGGGAATGGCGCCGGGAAAGGCTGCGACTGCGAAAGCCGGTGTTTCCGCGGGCATTTCTAGCGGCGATCGATTTGCAAACGGCCCATCTCAAAGCGATCCGTCGGCTTTTCGCGCAATTGCCATGGGGACCTCGCTGCCGCGCATTCTTTCCGGACAGGAGCCGGTGCTGGCGCTCAATAATCTCGACGATTTTGCCGTGGGCGGAAAGAATCCCAAGGCAGCGCCGATTGCGACCACGTTCGAATCCATGTATGCGCGTTCGGTGGATACCGTGCTGCACGGAACGGGGCAGGAGACGTTCGATGCGGTGAAAATGCTGAAGACGGCCGACCCGGGGAAATACACGCCGGCGGCGGGCGCCAATTATCCGAAGGGACGGTTTGGCGATAGCATGCGGCAGCTGGCGCAACTGATTAAGGCGAATCTTGGAGTGCAAGTGGCGTTCGCGGATATTGGCGGCTGGGATCATCACGTGAACGAGGGCGGCACGCAGGGGCAGATCGCGAATGTGACAGGTGAATTTTCGCAGGCAATCGCGGCGTTGTGGACGGACCTTGGCGACCTGGGCGAAGACACGGTGGTGGTGACCATGTCGGAGTTTGGGCGGACGGCGCGCGAGAACGGCAACCGCGGCACCGATCATGGACACGCCAACGTGATGTTTGTGCTGGGCGGACCGGTGCGCGGAGGCAAGGTGTATGGACGCTGGCCGGGCCTCGAAGAATCGCAGTTGTACGAAAGCCGCGATCTGGCGGTGACGACAGATTTCCGGACGGTGCTGGGCGAAGTGGTTTCGCGGCATCTGGGAAACAGGGATTTGAAGATGGTGTTTCCGGGGTTTGAGGAGCAGTCGACGAGGTCACTTGACCTCTTAGGCTGATTCGCCGAAAGCAGTGTGGCTGCTGCGAGCCGAGCGTTCACACAGGCATCCCCCGCGGGCGAAACCAAATTAAACGAACCAGTCGGTCAGGGAAGCTTCTCTGCCTTTTCCTCCAGCTTGTCTAGAATCCCGGCGGCCGCGTCGAGGATTTCCGGATCCACCTTGCGATTCGTTGAGATGGCTTCGGCGAGCGGAATGGAAATAATCCTGTTGCCGCGGAGGGCGGCCATGTGGCCGAATTCGCCGCGATGCAGCATGTCGATGGCGCCGAGGCCGTAGCGGGTGGCGAGCACGCGGTCAAAAGCGCTCGGCGTACCGCCGCGTTGGATGTGTCCGAGAACGACGGAGCGGGTTTCAATGCCGGTGCGCTTTTCGATTTCACGGGCGAGCACGGAGCCGATTCCGCCGAGGCGCAAATGGCCGAATTCGTCGCGGCCCACATCCTGCAAAACTGGAGTTCCCTGCTGCATTTCCGCGCCGCCCGCGAATTTGGCTCCCTCGGCGGCAACCACGATGGAGAAATAACGGCCGCGGGCGTGGCGTTGGCGGATGAGTTCGGCGACCTTCTCGATATCGAACGGGATTTCGGGGACGAGGATGACATCGGCGCCGCCGCCAATGCCGCTATAGGCGGCGATCCAGCCGGAGTCGCGGCCCATCACTTCGACTACGATGACGCGGTTGTGCGCTTCGGCGGTGGTGTGCACGCGATCGATGGCATCGATGGCGGCGTTGACGGCGGTGTCGAAGCCGAAAGTGAAATCAGTGCCGGCCAGATCGTTGTCGATGGTCTTGGGGACGCCGACGACTTTGACGCCGTTGGCAAAAAGTTTGTGCGCGACGGAGAGCGTGTCGTCGCCGCCGATGGCGATGAGGGCGTCGCAGCCATGCTGCTTCAGGTTGGCGATGCAGCGTTCGAGGCCGTCGGCATGCTTGGCTGGATTGGTGCGGGATGTGCGGAGGATGGTGCCGCCACGAGGCAAAATGCCGCCGACGGTGGAAAGGTCGAGCGGCATGGTCTTGTTTTCGAGGAGGCCGCGCCAACCCTCCATGAAACCAACAAACTCGTCATTGTAGTGGAATGAACCTTTACGAACGATGGCGCGGATGACCGCATTTAATCCGGGGCAATCGCCGCCGCCGGTCAGGATCCCGATCTTCATCAATGCTCCTAAGGGATGACCGAGCCTGCGGCTCGTCCCGTGGCTGCTTCGCAGGCTTAGCTGAGGCTCAGAAATTACAGGGTATCACGCGTGTTGCAACGCGATTCCGTGAGGATGTAAGTGCTAAAATCTTGCTCCAGCAGTCGCGATTGAGGATGTGGTTTGCTTTGTCTGAAAGGCAATTTAGCCGGAGGGGCCATGAATACACTGCCGATTTTGATCGGTGCGTTATGCGTCTATGCGCTGGCTTACCGCTACTACGGCGCATTCATTGCCGCAAAAGCCATGGCGCTCGATGACCGGCGCACCACACCCGCGCACGCATTTGCCGACGGCCATAACTATGTGGCGACTCCGCGCTGGGTTCTTTTTGGACATCACTTCGCCGCCATCGCCGGCGCGGGGCCGCTGGTTGGTCCAACTCTGGCGGCGCAGTTTGGATTTCTTCCCGGATTTCTCTGGCTGTTGATTGGGGCGGTGGTCGCCGGCTGTGTGCAGGATCTCACCGTGCTGGTGGCCTCCATCCGGCACCGGGGCCGCTCGGTGGCCGATATTGCCCGCACAGAAATCAGTCCCTTTGCCGGTCTGGTGGCGATGATTGCCGTGCTCTTCATTCTGCTGGTAACGCTGGCCGGTCTCGGCATCGTAGTGGTGAACGCTCTCTCGAATAGTCCCTGGGGAGTTTTCACGATCGGCATGACGATTCCCATCGCGCTCATCATGGGCTTCTGGATGTTCAAGAGCCATGCCGGGAAGGTTATGGTCACTGGCCCCAGCATTTTCGGGGTGTTGCTGCTACTCGCGAGCGTGATTGCCGGGCACTGGTTCGCGCTGAGCAGAGCGGCGGGCGCGCTGACTTTTACGCCGCATCAGATCACTATCCTGATGGCAATCTATGGGCTGGTGGCTTCGGTGCTGCCGGTTTGGCTTCTGCTGCAGCCGCGGGATTATCTTTCGACCTACGTCAAGCTGGGCACGATCGCGATTCTGGTCGCGGGCGTCTTCGTCGTTCATCCGGATATCAGATTTCCGAACGTCACGCAGTTTGCGGCTGGCGGCGGACCGATTATCAAAGGCAAGCTATTTCCATTCCTTTTTGTGACGATTGCCTGCGGAGCGATTTCGGGATTCCACTCGCTGGTTTCCTCGGGCACAACGCCCAAGATGCTCGACAAGGAGACGGATGCGCGCATGATCGGATACGGCGCGATGCTCTGCGAGTCGCTGGTGGGCGTGCTGGCGTTGATCGCCGCCTGCTCCATGCATCCGGGCGACTATTTTGCTATCAACACGGCTCCCGAGGTGTTTCAGAAGCTAGGTTTGTCGACGGTGAACCTCGATATGTTCTCGCGTGAGGTGGGGGAGAAGCTGGCGGGGAGAACCGGAGGCGCGGTTTCGCTGGCGATAGGAATGGCGCAGATTTTTCGCGGCCTGCCGGGCATGGACCGCCTGATGGGCTATTGGTATCACTACGCCATCATGTTCGAGGCGCTGTTTATTCTCACGACCATTGATGCGGGCACGCGCGTGGCGAGATATGTCTTGCAGGAACTATTGGGCAAAGTTTACAAGCCCTTCGGCGACACAGCCTGGCTGCCCGGAAATGTGATCGCCAGCCTGGCAGTCGTTTTGAGCTGGGGATACCTGATCTACACTGGGAGTATCAGCACAATCTGGCCGCTATTTGGAACGGGCAATCAGTTGCTGGCGACGATTGCGCTGGCGGTGACGACCACGTTCCTCATCAATATGGGGAAGGCAAGGTATGCGTGGATTACAGCGGTGCCGATGTGCTTTGTGGGCGTGACCACGGTGACGGCGGGCGTGCTGTCGATCGAGAACATTTTTTGGCCGCTGACGGGAAAGCCGGGATTCGAGTTTACGGGATATCTGGATTCGGTGCTGATGGGCATGTTCATCGTGGGCGTGATTCTGGTGCTATGCAACGCGGCGTGGAGTTGGTACCGCGTGCTCCATGGCGCGCCGGTTCCGCAGGAGGCCTTTGGTCCGCCGCTTACCGCTAATGGTGAGGTGAAGATGGGGTGCTGCTGAAGTGCCGCAAGCTTCGGGTGCTAAACTTCCTGCATGCGTGTGCTGGGAATTG
>Ga0326728_10015171_pt1 | contig 16095 bp, 9 predicted proteins | sample MB3enrmetagenome_FD_207602 | JGI IMG/M metagenome (GOLD analysis project Ga0326728, IMG submission 207602) | Lab enriched peat soil microbial communities from McLean, Ithaca, NY, United States - MB31MN | ecosystem: Environmental > Terrestrial > Soil > Wetlands > Peat | place: USA: New York...
ACGTGGCGCTGACCCCGCATGGCGGGATCAGCACGTAGCGCTGACCTTTCGGTCAGCACGGAGAGGATCATAATGCCGACCTAAAGGTCGGCGCTACAGGTCTGCACGGCGTACCGCCCACCCCGCATGGCGGGGCCAGCACGTGGCGCTGATCCCGCATGGCGGGATCAGCACGTAGCGCTGACCTTTAGGTCAGCACGGAAAGGATCATAATGCCGACCTAAAGGTCGGCGCTACAGGTCTGCACGGCGTACCGCCCACCCCGCACGGCGGGGCCAGCACGTAGCGCTGACCTTTAGGTCAGCACGGAGAGGATCATAATGCCGACCTAAAGGTCGGCGCTACAGGTCTGCACGGAGAGGATCATAATGCCGACCTAAAGGTCGGCGCTACAGGTCAGCACGAACAGGATCATAATGCCGATCCCGCATGGCGGGATCGGCGCTACCGTAGGTCAGCACGGACAGGATCATAATGCTTCGACACCCGTAATCGGAAGGGAGGAAAAAATGATCGAGGCAAAACCGCCGGCAGTAATCACAGGCGCATCGAGCGGCGTCGGCGCCGCCTTCGCGCGAGCGCTGGCGGCACGGAGTTATGATCTGACACACGGGGGGCGCAATAAGACCTAACGTCTGCACCCGCGTCTAGAAGCCCCCCGTGAGGCTGAACGTGTTGCTATTCGCTGACTGGAGGCCGCTGCTGGTCGCTTGGAAGTTCGCGCTGCCGTTAAAAGTTCCGGTTACATCTACGTTGCCGAAAGTCGCCACACCACTTACCGCGTTGACTGTGTCCGTACCTCCGATCCCGCTGAACAACGGGGCGTTCTGCAACGACAATGACACGGACGCACTGCTGGTTGTAACAAGGTTGCCGTTCGCATCCTCGATCAGCACTGTCATCGCCGGGCTGATTGTGGTGCTGAAGCTAACGCTAGAGGGTGGTTGCACCCCCCAAACCAGTTGGGACGCCGCGCCCACAGTCACCGTCTCGGTTTGTGTAGGCGCGCTGTTGTCTCCGTCCACGGTCGCACTCGCCGTAATCACCGGATTGCCCGCCTTGGTGTCTTTGTAGTAGAAGTTGGCGCTGCTGGCAGTGGTAGCGATGGACACGCTGGTTATTTGTCCCGTGCACCCGCTGCCGCTATAGAAGGTCGCGGTGCCGGTTGAGCTGCTGCTCAGGTTCACGGTCACGGCGCTCCCTGGGTCGGTGACGTCGCCACTGGCATCCTCCGTCTCTACCGTGATCACCGAGGAGCAAGAGCCTGCCGCCACACTGACCGCCGAGGTCGCAAACACCAGCTTGCTGGCCGTGAACGTCACTGCGGCCGTCTGCGTGACGGTGACGCTGTCAGTCGTGTCGGTCCCCGTATAGGTGACCGACTCCGCCGTGGAATCCTTCACCGTGAAGGTCGCCTGGCCGCTGGAATTCGTCGTCCCGCTTACGGTTGTAATCGTCGAATGGGTGCCGCCGCTGGTCCTCGCCAGCGTGACAGTCTTGCCGCTCACCGGGTTGCCGCCCGCGTCGTTCAGGGTGACCGTGATCGTCGAGGTCGTCGTGCCGTCGGCTGGCACGGAGGTTGGGCTCGCGGTCACCGTCGAGTTGCCCGCAGTGGGCGTGCCCACCGTGATGTTGAAGGAGCTACTCGTCGCCGTGGTCAGCCCGCTGCTCGTCGCCGTCAAAGTATCACCAGTGCCCACCGTGTTAATCTTGCAGCCCGCAAACGTGGCCACACCGGAAGAGGCGCCCAACGGGTTGGTGTTGCAGGTGAGCGTACCGCTGCCCGTCCCGATGGCCAACTGGATCGAGGCCGAACTGCTTGTCACCGTGTTCCCGCCCGCGTCCTCGACGGTCACGGCCGGCTGCACCGTCCACGCCGTTGCAGCCGTCCCGCCGCCCGGTTGCGTGGTGAAGGCCAACTGCGCGGCAGTGCCTACGGTGATATTGAACGCGCTGCTCGTCGCCGAGGTCAGCCCGCTGCTCGTCGCGGTCAGTGTGTAGCCCGTCCCTACCAAATTAATTTTGCAGCCCGCAAACGTGGCCACACCGGAAGAGGCGCCCAACGGGTTGGCATTGCAGGTCAGCGTACCGCTGCCCGTCCCGATGGCCAACTGGATCGAGGCCGAACTGCTTGTCACCGTGTTGTTGTTCGCATCCTCCACCGTCACGACTGGCTGCGCTGTCCACGCCGTTCCGCCCGTTCCGCCGCCGGGCTGCGTGGTGAAGACCAACTGCGTCGCTGTGCCCGCGGCGATATTAAACGCGCTGCTGGTGGCAGTGGTGAGACCGCTGCTGGTCGCCATCAGGGTATCGCCGGTCCCCGACTTGTTAATCTCGCAACCCGCAAACGTGGCCACACCGGAAGAGGCGGACGTCGAGAGGCCGCCAGTGCAGGTCAGCGTACCGCTGCCCGTCCCGATGGCCAGCGTGATCGAGGCCGAACTGCTCGTCACCGTGTTCCCGCCCGCGTCCTCGACTGTCACGACCGGCTGCTGTGACCACGCCGTGGCGGCGGTTCCGCCGCCGGGCTGCGTGGTGAAGGCCAACTTCGCGGCAGAGCCTACGGTGATATTGAACGCGCTGCTAGTCGCCGAGGTCAGCCCGCTGCTCGTCGCGGTCAGCGTGTAGCCTGTCCCTGCGAAATTAATGGCGCAGCCCGCAAACGTATCTATACCCGAAGAGGCGGACTTCGGGTCCGCCGTACAACTGAGCGCCGCTCCCGTCGTCCCCGTCCCACTCGTGATCGCCAGCGTGATCGAGGCCGAACTACTTGTTACCGTGTTCCCGCCCGCGTCCTGCACCGTCACGACTGGCTGCGCCGTCCAGGCCGTTGCTGCCGTGCCGCCACCGGGCTGCGTGGTGAAGGCCAACTGCGCCGCCGTCCCCACCGTGATGCTGAAGGAGTTGCTAGTCGCCGAGGTCAGGCCGGTGCTCGTCGCTGTCAAAGTATAACCAGTGCCAGCCTTGTTAATCTCGCAGCCGGCAAAGGTATCCACCCCTGATGAGGCGTTCTGCGGGTTCGTCGTGCAGGCCAGCGTCCCACCGCTCGGGTTGGTCCCAATGGCCAGCGTGATCGACGCCGAACTGCCTGTCACAGTGTTCCCGTTCGCGTCTTCGACCGTCACGACTGGCTGCGTCCCCCAGGCCGTTCCGCCCGTGCCGCCGCCGGGCTGTGTCGTGAACACCACCTTCGTCGCTGTCCCCGGCGTGAACGTAACCGTGGCCGTCTGCGTGACGGTGATGCTGTCAGTCGTGTCGGTGGCCGTATAGGTGACAGACTCCGCCGTGGAATCCTTCACCGTGAAGGTGGCTTGGCCGCTCGCATTCGTCGTCCCGCTTACGGTGGTAATCGTCGAATGCGTGCCGCCGCTGCTCCTTGCCAGCGTGACAGTCTTGCCGCTCACCGGATTGCTGTACGCGTCCATGAGCGTGACCGTGATCGTCGAGGTCGTCGCGCCGTCGGCTGGCACGGAGGTTGGGCTGGCGGTCACCGTCGACGCCGACGCGCTCACCGCCGCAGGGTTCACCGTCTCGGTCTGCGTGGGACTGCTAGTCACGCCTCCCGTCGCCGCTGCCGTGATCACCGGGCTGCCTGCTTTCGTATCCTCGTAATAGAAGTTGGCGCGGCTTGTACTAGTCCCGATGGTTACGCTCGTTATTGATGTCGAGCAACCGCTGTCGCTATAGAAGCCGTAGGTGCCGGTCGAGTTGCTGCTCAGGGCAACGGTCACCGTGCTTGGCGGGTCCGTGTGGTTGCCGGCCCCGTCTTCCGTACGCACCGTGATCTCCGACGAGCAAGCGCCTGCCGTGACACTAACCGCCGAGCTCGTAAACACCAACTGGCTGGCCGTGAACGTCACCGTGGCCTGTTGCGAGATGACGAGATTGCTGTCAGTCGTGTCCGTGGCCGTATAGGTGACCGACTCCGCCGTGGAATCCTTCACCGTGAAGGTGGCTTGACCGCTGGCATTCGTCGTCCCGCTTACGGTGGTAATCGTCGAATGGGTGCCGCTGCTCCCCGCCAGCGTTACGGTCTTGCCGCTCACCGGGTTGCCGCCCGCGTCGGTCAGGGTGACCGTGATCGTCGAGGTCGTCGCGCCGTCGGCCGGCACCGAGGTTGGGCTGGCGATCACCGTCGAGACGGACGCGCTCACCCCGCCGGTCGTGATATTGAAGGCGCTGCTTGTGGCAGTGGCCAGCCCAGAGCTCGTCGCCATCAGTGTGTAGCCCGTCCCTGCTGTGTTAATTTCGCAGCCCGCAAACGTATCTACGCCGCCGCTGGCGCTCTTCGGATCCGCCGTGCAGGTCAGCGTCCCTGGACCGCCCGAGGTCGGAGTGCCACTTGTGATCGCTAGCGTGATCGAAGCCGTGCTGTTGGTGCCGGTCGTCACCGTGCTGCCGCTCGATGTCTCCACCGTCACCTTTGGCTGCGTCGACCACGCCGTTCCGCCCGTCCCGCCACCGGGCTCCGTCGTGAAGACCAACTTGTCCGTCGTGAACGTCACCGCGGCCGTCTGGCTGATCGTGACGCCGTCTGTCGAGTCCGTGGCCGTATAAGTGACCGACTGCGCCGTGGAGGCCTTCACCGTGAAGGTCACCACGCCCGTCGCGCTGGACGGCCCGCTGGCCGCCGAGATCGTCGAAGTGCCGCTCCCTTGCGCCAGGGTCACCGTCTTGCCGCTCACCGGGTTGCTGTTCGCGTCCAAGAGCGTAACCGTAATCGTCGACGTCGTCGAATTGTCGGCTATAACAGACGTCGGGTTGGCGCTGACCGTGGACAGCGACGCGCTCACCGCGCCCGCCGTGATGTTGAACGCGCTGCTCACCACGACTCCCGCTGACGTGTCAACCGTTGACCCCGTGGCGGTCAGGGTGTAGCCGGTCCCCGCCTTGTTGATCGACAAGCCGCTGAAAGTCGCCTGGCCCGTGCTCGTGTTCACAGCCACCATCGTGGTCCCGCTCAACACGCCTCCGGGTCCGGCATTGTTCTGGATGGCGAGGGTGACGTTCTGCGCCGTGCCCGTAACCGTATTCCCGTCCACGTCCTCCAGGGTCACAACCGGCTGCGGCGTCCACGCCGCTCCAGCCGCCCCGCCACCGGGCTGCGTCGTGAACGCCAACTGTGCCGCCGCGCCCGTCGTGATGTTGAAGGCGCTGCTCACCACGGCTCCCGCTGACGTGTCAACCGTTGACCCGGTGGCGGTCAGGGTGTAGCCCGTCCCCGCCTTGTTGATCGACAGGCCGCTGAAGGTCGCCTGGCCCGTGCCCGTGTTCACAGCAACCATCGTCGTCCCGCTCAGTGTGCCACTGCTCGGATTGCTCTGGATGGCCAGCGTGACGTTTTGGGTGGTCCCCGTCACCGTGTTGCCGCCGGCGTCCTCCAGCGTCACAACGGGCTGCGCCGTCCAGGCCGCTCCGGCCGTGCCGCCGCCTGGCTGCGTCGTGAACGCCAACTGCGCCGCCGTGCCCGTCGTGATGTTGAAGGCGCTGCTCACCACCACTCCCGCTGTCGTCGAAACCGTGTTGCCGGTCGCCGTTAGCGTGTAGCCCGTCCCCGCCTTGTTGATCGATAGGCCGCTGAAGATCGCTTGACCGGTGCTGGTGCTCACTGCCACCATCGTCGTCCCGCTCAGCGTGCCACTGCCCGGATTGTTCTGGATCGCCAGGGTGACGTTCTGCGCCGTGCCCGTCACCGTGTTGCCGCCCGCGTCCTCCAGGGTCACGACCGGCTGTGTCCCGAAGGCCGCGCCGCCCGTGCTATTGCTGGGGCTGGTGGTGAAAGCCAACTGCGTCGCCGTGCCGGTCGTGATATTGAACGCGTTGCTCACCACCACTCCCGCTGTCGTCGACACCGTGTTGCCGGTCGCCGTCAGCGTGTAGCCCGTCCCCGCCTTGTTGATCGACAGGCCGTTGAAGGTCGCTTGACCGGTGCTGGTGCTCACGGCCACCATCGTCGTCCCGCTCAGCGTGCCACTGCTCGGATTGTTCTGGATCGCCAGCGTGACGTTCTGCGCCGTGCCCGTCACCGTGTTGCCGCCCGCGTCCTCCAGCGTCACCACCGGCTGCGTCCCGAAGGCCACCCCGCCCGTGCTATTGCTGGGGCTGGCGGTGAAGGCCAACTGCGTCGCCGTGCCCGTGGTGATGTTGAACGCGCTGCTCACCACCACTCCCGCTGTCGTCGAAACCGCGTTGCCGGTCGCCGTCAGCGTGTAGCCCGTCCCCGCCTTGTTGATCGACAGGCCGCTGAAGATCGCTTGACCTGTGCTGGTGCTCACGGCCACCATCGTCGTCCCGCTCAACACGCCTCCGGGTCCGGCATTGTTCTGGATGGCCAGGGTTACGTTCTGCGCCGTGCCCGTCACCGTGTTGCCGCCTGCGTCTTCCAGCGTCACCACCGGCTGCGTCCCGAAGGCCACCCCGCCCGTGCTATTGCTGGGGCTGGTGGTGAAAGCCAACTGCGTCGCCGTGCCCGTCGTGATGTTGAACGGGCTGCTGACCACGGTTCCCGCTGTGGTGTCGACTGTCGACCCGGTGGCCGTCAGCGTGTAGCCAGTCCCCGCCTTGTTGATCGACAGACCACTGAAGGTCGCCACGCCGGTGCTGGTGTTGACCGCCACGGTCGTCGTCCCGCTCAACACGCCTCCGGGTCCGGCATTGTTCTGGATGGCCAGGGTGACGTTCTGTGCCGTGCCCGTAACCGTATTCCCATCCGCGTCTTCCAGGGTCACAACCGGCTGCGTCGTCCAGGCGGTTCCGCCCGTGCCGCCGCCCGGTTGCGTCGTGAAGACCAGCTTCGTGGCCGTGTTCGAGGTGATATTGAACGCGTTGCTCGTCGCCGAGCTCAGCGTGCCGCTCGTCGCCGTCAGTGTGTAGCCCGTGCCGTCCTTGTTGATCGAGAGATTACTAAACGTGGCAACGCCATTGACCGCCGATTGCGTCAGCGTTCCGCTTAGCGTGCCGCCGCTAGGATTGGTGCCGATCGCGATGGTCACCGAGGCGTTGCTGCCGGTATATAGGATTCCGTTAGTGTCCAGCACCTTCACGGTCACTGCCGGTGAGATGGAAGCGCCCGCTGCGGTCTGGGCGGGCTGCTGCACGAACGCCAGCGAGGCGGCGGTATGCGGCCACACCACATAGGCCGACGAAACTGAGGCCCCTGGGTCGTACGCACAAACGTAGTTGTTAGAAGTGGTGAAGGGGATGCTGGTGAGAGGGATGCCGAGGTACTTTCCTGACGTGGTGTAGGTCGTCGCGGTCCCGATCGGCGTGGTGCAGGTGCTGCTGCTGTCCCCCCACAGGTAGCCCGATCCCGTCCCGAGCCGGATCCACAGGTCCACAGTGGTGCTGGTAAGATTTGTCAGTTGGACCGCCGGGCTCACCTGCAACCCAAGACTCGTGGTGCCGGTCCTGCTATGCTGCGCGAAGAGAAGAGCGCCACCCGCCACGAGCGCCACGGCGGCCAGGGCGAGGAGCACACCGTTCCTGCGGAGTCCGTGAGCGACACGGCGGCCCCAAGCCTTCATGCCCTCCTTCTGCCTACCGCGCGTTCGCATCGTTCGCATCAATCGCCCAATTCTTGCGGCCCAACCACTGCTGCCTGTAGCGCCGACTGTAGCGCCGACCTTTAGGTCGGCATTTCCGCCCGTGCCGACCTGTAGCGCCGACCTTTAGGTCGGCATTTCCGTTCAACGCGTGCTGACCTAAAGGTCAGCGCTACGTTGACTCCTTTAGGTCGGCACTTTCTGCTGACCTAAAGGTCAGCGCTACGTGACTGCTTTAGGTCGGCATTTCCGTCCAACGCGTGCTGACCTAAAGGTCAGCGCTACGCCCGGCCCCATCAGGTGCTGACCTAAAGGTCAGCGCTACGTGGCGACCCACGGCCCCTAGCGGGGGACTTTGCCGCCGGGCGCGCTGACGTGGATCTCCTGTTTCAACATCTCCCGCACCGGCTTCTCCGGCGGGGGCTTAACCTTCAGCTCGAATCCTATGGGCGGCGCCGGCTTGGTGCTCGAGGCGACCACCGGCACGCGCGCCGGCGAAGCCAGCATGTAACCCTCGGGGATAGTCCCCACGTCGATCTCCACCTCGTATTGACCCTCGCGCAGGTTGTAGAAGCCGAACGTTCCGTCCCCGTAGGGCGTGGTGTAGAGCTTGGTGCCCACCACGCGGACCACCACGTTGTCAAACTGTACGTCCTTGGGCGCCACAACCGTCCCGGCAAGATTCGCCAGGCGCAGCACGCTGAAGTCGCTCCGGGCGATGGCGCGTGGCTCCACGCTCACGCGTGCGGTATTCGCCGGGCCCGGCTCGTAATCGGCGGGCAGTTGCTCCATGTTCAGCGCCACCTCGTGCGTCCCCTCGGGAACTTCGGCAAAGGCATAGTGGCCCGTGGCGTCGCTGACCGCGGTACGATAACGATCGAGGATGACGCCGACGTTCGGGGCCGGCTGCGCTCCGGCCAGCGCCGCCTCCGTCACCAACCCCTGGACGCTGCCCACCAGCGGCGCGTGTACCGCCGCGTACTCCTCCATGGTGCCCCCTTGGGCCAGCGCTTTCCCCCACTGGAAGTGCTTGCTGATCTTCAAGTAGACGCTCTTCTGATCGATGCCCGCCAACTGGCTGTTCAGGCCCTGGTCGCTGTTGCCGAAAAGGAAGATATTCTCGGGATTCAGGGCCGTGAGGAGCTGGTTTTGGAAGGCCTCAAATTGCAGCATCCATCCTTTAAAGAGCGGGGCGCTCACTCCCGCCACCGTGCTGCGGAGCGAGTTGGTGCTGAAAACACTTTTGTTCACCAGGTCGTTGCCCTTTTCCATATACGCGTAAAAGGAGACGCGCTTGATGTTGGCCTGGACCGATCCGCGAAAGAAGAGCGTATTCTGGCTTTGCGTCGATTGCTGGCTCTGCAGCCGCATGGCCCCGCCGATCACAAAGTGCTTCCAGGTGAAGGTGTCCTCAACCTCCTCGAAGCGTTGCGACTGCGGGAGGGAGTTGGTGTTGAGCTTCATGTCGATCAGGGAAAAGCGCAGGCTGTGACGCCGCAGGGGGCGGCTGAGGTTCAAGTTGATCTGGCGGTTGTTCGAGGGGAGCGCCACCGGCTGGCCAGGCTCGCGCTGCGTCAAGTCCAAGGTGGTGAGCGAGCCGCCGGCGTTCAAGCGCCAAGGCAGCGTAAAGGAGGCGCCCGCAGTATACCCGGAGCTGCGGAAACTCGGCAGGTCGGGGTTGTTCTCCAGATTGTTCGAGTAAGCGCTGGCGGAGCCGTAGAACTCCGCCCACCCGAGCGGCCGGTAGTGCCCTTCCACGTACGGCCCTTTGCGGTCGCCCGCGAAGTAGCCGAGCAGCGGCATGTAAGTAGTGCTCTGGCTTACGTAATCGGCGCGGATAGTGAACTTCTTGGTCTCCCAGGAGGGGCCAATCAGGAGCGAGAAGGGCACTTGGCGCACCGGCGAGGACGCGGCTTGGGAGGGGACGGTTGGCTCTCCTCCCGAGGATGGGAGTTCCGCCAACTGGGCGGGCGAAAAGGTCGAAGCCGTGCCATAGCCGGTTTCGGCATAGAACTTCAGGTGATCGGTAAAGTTGTAGGTCGTCTGGAACGTCAGGCTGTTGGCGCCTCGGTAGGCGCGGCCTGGGAAAAAGAAGGTGGGGTCCTTCGTCAGCCCGCTCGGGCTGGTGTCCACATTCAGGAAGCGCAGTCCCAGCGCCCACCGCTTGCCGATCTTCTGCTGCATGGAGGCGCCCGTCACGAGCTGCGGCAGCACGATGCGGTAGGGAATGCGCGGGCCCTCGAGCACGGTGTCCTCACCCACAAAGAACTGATAAGTGCGGTTCGTGCGCCGCATCACGATTCGCAGGCCGCGCCCCGCGATCTCGGGCGCGTAGACGTTCATGAAGGGGTTCTCCACCAGGTTCGGAGAGAAATGGAAGTCGCCGCCCATAAAGTCCCAATGCCAGCCCCAAAGGGGCGTCCCCTCCAGTCCCGCGAAGACGTTGCCGGTGCGCAACCCGTCGCCGCCGTAACCCTCCAGGTTGGTGGTAATCAGGCCCAGCCCTTGGATGAACTCGGTGGCGTTCACGGCCATCCCGGCGGTCTGGATCGGCTGCGTCCCGCTTCCGCCCAGGTAGTAACCCTGCATGGCCACCTCCGCCTGCCCGGCGGATTCCTGTGCCCGAATTTCACCACAGTGCCACATAGATACCAGCAGGAACATCAGAAACGGTGAACAACGCGCGATGAATGCCAGGCGATCCGTCCTTTTCACGTCATCATTCACCATTGTTGGTAGCGCCGATCCCGCCATGCGGGATCGGCACCTTCGCGCGTAACACCGATCCCGCCATGCGGGGTCAGCGCTACAGCCCGGCACGTTTCCGCCTGCTGCGTGCCTCTCGTACACGTGCTGACCTAAAGGTCAGCGCTACAACGCTACAGCCGGGCATGTTTCCGCCTGGCATGTTTCCGTCCGGCACGTGCCGACCCCGCGTGGCGGGGTCGGCGTTACTTCGTCGCTGGCGGTGGCGCGGCTTCCACCACCACGTCCGCCGTGCCTTGCTGGATCTCGCCCGTGCCGATGTCCACGCTCACCCGCAACGTGTAATGCCCCGGCTCGAGGTGCGTCTTGAGCGGGAAAATGACGCGCTGGCTGCGCTCGCGCAAAACGGCGAGCGAGGGGAAGTCCTCCGTCTCCACCGCCTTGCCCTCGGCGTCCAGTACTTCGAGCTTGCCCGTAGGCCGGAAGTGCATCTTCCCCGAGTTCTCGAGCACCACCACCGCCTGCCAGCCGCCCTTAGCCTCTTTTGCCGCTGGCTGCGCTGGCCCCTCTGGTGGCGCGGGCGCGGGTTGGCCCTCCGCTGGCGCTGGCGGCGGCAGCGCCTCGAGCTTGATTTCCTTCAGCGTGCCCAGGACGGGAGGAGAGCCCACCTGGATGTAGAAAGTGCCAACGATGCGCACCGCCATCTGCATTCCCATACCCGCCGCCGCGGCCTCACTGGCGGGGCGAAGCGTGGTAAAGCCGGCAGCGCAAGCGTAGCTGCCTTCAGCCACGTCGGCGGGCAGCCGGAAGGTGTAACGCACCAACAGGAATCCGCCCTTTTCCAGCTCGATCTCCATGGGGTTCAGGCTCAGCCACTTCTTGCAGGAGTAAGCGGCCTCCTGGGGAATGTCGCGCTCGAACTGCGGCGTATCCCTGTCGTCGACGTAGAAGTCGTCAACCTCAGCCCGAATGCGGGTCTTCGCGCCCGATTCGCTGCTGAGCTTAAGGGCGCCGGAGAGCTGTTGGCCGGGCGCCATTTTGAGTTCCGCCCGCATGGGCACCAGAGCCAATCCCAATTGCGCCTGCGCTGGCCGGGTGACGCCAAGCACAAGCACAGCGGCAAAAACAACTAGGGCGCATTTACGGTGTAGATAACAGTTAATGGACATGTGTTTGCTATATACCTCCATGAATCTGCCAACTCGTAGCTCAGCACCACGGTGTAACTGTGCGAACTGGCGTTCCCCTCGTTCCCGCTCGCCACCGTCAGGCCCGAGAGCGCGGTGGGAATGGTGGGGAGGGTAGTGAAGTTGGTCACGTTGCAGCCGGCGCTAGCTTGCCCGCCGCCAGTAACCGATGCTGAGGTGCAATTGACGCTGACGGCAGATTCCGGCACGGTGGCGCAGCCGATGAAACTCGAGGAAGTTGCGCCCACCGTTAAGGTCCACGTGCGCCCGTTCTGCCCGTTGGTGATATTCCAGGCGACCGTGGCAACTGAGCCACCCGCAATGCTACTACCAGGGTTGTTTGCCGTAAATGGGATTGTGCTGGGCGTGGCCCGCAGTAAGCTGACTGTGCTGCCCACTGCGAGCGGGACAGGGTTGAAGGGAAGCGAGACAACCGGGGTGGACTGGCGCGTGCTCACTGCTGGCTTTTGAGCCCACGCCATCCCTAGAACGAATATGAACACACCCGTCGTTCCAAGCAAGATGCATTTGCGCATCCCGGCCTCCTTTCCTTGCCCTTTGTAGCGGCGGTCTGCGACCGCCGCTCGGCGCTCACAGAGCGCCGCTACAGGTTTGCAGCGCGCGGCCTAATACCGCCGTTCGCGGGGCTCCCTCCCTCCGTCAGGGAGCGCCACCACAGATTTGTAGCGCCCGGTCGGCGCCCGCCCCGATGCCGTCGGGGCCCGCCGATCGGCGCTTTGTAGCGGCGGTCTATGACCGCCGTCTTCGGCGCTCAGAGAGCGCCGCTACAGATAGGGGAGCACTGCCCTTGCACGGGAGCGCCAAGCGCTCCCCTACCTAGTACAGTGTGAGCCGCTACGAAGCAGAGATCGTGAAAGTAGCGACTGCGGTGTACTTTCCCTGCAGGTAAGCGGGGTCGTTAGGCAGATCCCAAGCCACCGAAGCGCTGGTCCCTGTGATGGGGGTTGTAACGTTGGCCCCAAAGGTCACCACGGCGGTGCCGGTGGTCGTGGAAGCGACCGTATTGGTCGTGCAACCGGTTGCAGTTCCGGTAGCCGGACTCCCAGGGGTGCAATTGTAGAACAGCGCGTCACTGGTGACGGGTGGATTAGCAACCGAGGGGCCGCCGCCCACGCCGCCCGTGCTGAAGTCGGTGGTAATCTGCACGGTAATGGTGCCCGCTGTTTTGGTCCGAACGAAGTAGGTGAGCGGGGTGGTAGTCAAAAAGTTCCCGAAGATCCCGGTAGAGCTGAAGGCGGAGGTGCTGCCGACCGTTATGGCCGCCTCGGCGCCCACGTTCACGGTTAGATTCGCGGTCCCGGTCGCGCTGGGCGTGCCCTGCGCGTAGCTGAGCGACGCCGCGAGCAGCAAGACTGATGCAAGAGCTAGAATTTTCTTCATGGTTTCGTCTCCTTTTTTTGTTCTCAGCTTGCGCTGAGGTTGAAATCGTTACGATGCACTAATAGTAAATGTCACGGTTGCGTTATACGTCCCCGTCTTGTAAGTGGGGTCGTTGGTAAGGGTCCAGGCCACCGAGGCGGTGCTTCCCGCAGCGGTGGTATGAACGTTCGGGGCAAAACTCGCCACGTTCGTGGTACCGGTCGTGGAAGCGGTCTGCGTCCCCGAGCAAGCCGTCCCCGGGCCGGCGACAGTACAGGAGTAGGTGAGCGCGTCGCCGGGGCTGGGTGGAGTCCCGACGCAGGGGCCGCCGCCGCAGGCGAAGTCACTGGTAACTTCGAGCGTAATGCTGCCGCCCCCGCCCGTCGTGGTTGTGCGGACGTAGTAGGTCAGGCCGGTGCTGCCGGTGAAGTTGGTGCCGGAGAGCGCCAGGGGCGTGCTGCTGTTGGTGATACTCAAACCCGCCTGAGGGCCTATGATCACGGAAACAGTGGTAGTCCCGGTGGGATTGCCAAACTGTGCGTGCGCGAGTGATGCCGTGACTAACAGGCCGAGGGCGAGAAGCGGTAAGGTCTTTAGAGGTTTCTTCATGGTGTTGCTGCCTTTCTTGACGTTTTCAACTTGCACTGACGTTGAAACTTTCACGATGCACTAATGGTAAATGTCACGGTTGCGTTATACGTCCCCGTCTTGTACGTGGGGTCGTTGGTAAGGATCCAGGCCACCGAGGCGGTGCTTCCCGCCGCGGTGGTATGAACGTTCGTCGCAAAGCTCGCCACGTTCGTGGTTGCGGTTGTGGAAGAGGTCTGCGTGCCCGAGCAACCCGTCCCCGGGCTGCCGACGGTACATGTGTAGGTGAGCGCGTCGCCCGAGCTGGGTGGAGTTTTGACCGAGGGGCCGCCGCTGGGGCTGAAGTCGCTCGTGACTTCCAGGGTAATGCTTCCGCCTCCGCCCGTCGCGGTGGTCCGGACAAAGTAGGTCAGGTTGGTGCTGCCGGTGAAGTTGGCGCCGGAGAGAGTCAGGGGCGTGCTGCTGTTGCCGATATTCAAGCCCGCCATAGGGCCTACGGTCACGGTAACAGTGGTGGTCCCGGTGGGAGAGCCAAATTGTGCGCGAGCTAGTGATGCCGTGAGCAGTAGGCCGAGTGCCAGAATCGGTAAGATCTTTAGAGGTTTCTTCATGGTGTTGCCACCTTTTTTCAAGTGTTCAACTTGCACTGATCGTCCAGGTTAAAGTTGCCGAATACGACCCCGTCTTGTACTTGGGGTCGTCCGTAAGGGTAAAACTGACGTTCACCGTGTTCGGGTTGGCGGCACTGCAAGGTGCGCCGCCGCCCGTACACGCCGAAGCGCCGATCGAAACAACATTCGTTGCTGAAGTAGTGCTCACCGTCTGCATGCCGGAGCAGGCAATGCCCAACGTAGCCCCGCTGCAAGTGTAGGTGAACGTATCACCCGCGCTAGGCGGGTTAGCGATGGAGGGGCCCCCGGTAGGCGCAAAGTCAGCCGTGGCCTTGACGGTAATGGTCGCCTGCCCCGTCGATTGGCTGCTGCGCGCGCGGTAGCTAAGGGTCATGGCGCCGGTGAAGGCATTGAAGGTGGCGCTCGTCTTGGTGAGCGGGAGCGGCGTGCTTACTGTGAAAATCGCGCCCAACGGGTCGATGCTGGCTGCGAGCGTCTGCGTCGCCGTATTTTGTGCCTGGGAGAAAATAGGTAGGAACAGGAGGGCGACCACGCACAGCAAGAGCCCCAGACACGTCTTCCTTCGACAGATCATTGCCCGGAGACGCAAGACGCTTCCCCCTCCCTCCGCGCCTCGCGCGCCGACACGCAGTTGGTCCTGCTGCTATGCCGGCCAATGGCGCACGCAAGGCGGATGCCAAACGATTAGCACTTTGGTACTGGAAAGTTCTTGCAAGGCGCATGCCAAACCAAACAGCACTTTAGTACTAGTAATTTCTTACATTTGAACATCGTCATGGCATGGCCAAGCGTTCCCGTGTATCCAAACTGATGACAATGCGTTGCGCCCGTCGTAACCAAATGGTGACAACGCCTGCGCTGGAACTCGGAAAACCCGCTTGCCGGCAAATGGCCGGCCAAAGATGTTCAACTGCTAGCAGATTCACAAGAATGTATTATCTCCGTCATATATATGTCACAGTCCAAAAGGAAAGAATTTATTTTGTTTGCTCCCGCCCGCAGGCGCTTTCTTTAAAGCACGGCCCATAAGGCGTTCGCAGAACGTCGGATTGCAAAAGCCACCGTGCCTGCTCATAACTCCAAACACCCGTCGCAATATACTGAAAATGAAGACGTTGTAGTCCCAAGCCCTGGAGACCTGAAAGCCGCGCGAAGCTCCCTGCCTGCCTTCCGGAAGTGCAACAGTGAGTTTCCCGCCGCATCGCTAAGGGTGGTAAATTCTTACCATGGATTACCTAGCAGAGCATATACTTTTCGCTAAACACAATCTGGCTTTCGCATTTGCGGCACCACGGCCCGCAGGCGCGCGTCTCTTCTCCTCGCCTTGAGTTCGAAAAAACCGGGCTTGTCCTTACCCACGATGCCGTAGATTCATGGTCTTCGCCCTTCGATTACCCTCAACTGTAATCAAAATAGAACACCAGGTCATATTGACTCGGATTATAAAGTGGTTAAGGATTTAGCCATTAGTTAACACCGGAAACAAATTGTCCGCCCACGCGGCGGTAGTGTAGTGCCTCACAGATGTCTTTACTTATAGAAACTGGCGCGCGAAGCTCTGCGGTCTTCAGGAATTAGAAATGCGCCGGGCGTGCGACATAAAGGTGGGAGTCCCGTAGCTGCTGCATGACATATTTGCGAAAGCTTACGGCGGCAGCAGCAGGGTGGTCCGGAGCCCGCGTAGCGGGCGTCCCGCAAGGCGGGATAGCCCAGGGCGCGAGCCCTGGGAAACCAAGCCCAAGCGCCCGTCAAGCCCCGCAAGGGGCGGCAGAACCGCGGAACCAGAATATCGGTTGGCGGACCGAAGCGGACTCTATGTCTCTTGACAAAACGGGGAACATAGGCTAGGGTCGTAAGTGCGGAAGTCAGAAGTCAGGAGACAGAAGAGCCGGGGACGGGTTGCGGAGGACAGGGAAAGGGGCCAATAGTGAATGGTGAATGGTCAGAACTGTCCGGTCATAAGTTGAATAGATCGAGTTGGTTAGAGAATGGCTCCGGTTCATTTCGGTAGTTTATTTGCGAAAAAGCCTGTAAAAGTGGCATTTTCTCGAATAACGTGAG
>Ga0326728_10015176_pt1 | contig 16089 bp, 11 predicted proteins | sample MB3enrmetagenome_FD_207602 | JGI IMG/M metagenome (GOLD analysis project Ga0326728, IMG submission 207602) | Lab enriched peat soil microbial communities from McLean, Ithaca, NY, United States - MB31MN | ecosystem: Environmental > Terrestrial > Soil > Wetlands > Peat | place: USA: New York...
GACATTCCCTTCAGCGCCACGGTGGGCGCGGTGCGCGTGGGCCGCGTGGAGGGCCTGTTCGTCATCAACCCCACGTATGCCGAGCGCGCCGCCACTACGGTCAACATCATGGTCGTAGGCCACAAGGACGGCATCGTGATGATCGAGTCGGGCGCCAAGGAAGAATCTGAAGAGACCATCTTGGCGGCCATCGAGTTTGGCCACGCGGAGATCAAGAAGATTGTCGCGGGGATTGAGGAGCTGGTGGCCCTGGCGGGCAAGCCCAAGCGGGCGTTTACACCGCCGGAGTTCGACGAAGCCTACTTTGCCGCGCTCAAAGCCAAGATCGAGGACCGGCTCAAGGACGCTCTGGACACCAAGACGCACGCCAAGCTGGAAAGCCAGAATCTGATTAAGGCGATTAAGGACGAGCTGGCCGCCGAGTTGCCAGCCGACGATGCGGACGCGAAAAAGAAGCTGGCGCACTACTACGAAAAACTGCGAGAGCAAATCTTCCGTGAGCAGGTGACCAAGGAGCGCATCCGGCCCGACCGGCGGCTTTTTGATGAGATTCGGCAAATTACCATCGAGACTAGCGTGTTGCCCCGCGTACACGGTTCAGCGCTGTTTACGCGCGGCGAGACGCAAGCCTTGGTCACGGCCACGCTGGGCACTACCGACGACGGGCAGCGGCTGGAGGGCTATGAAGGCGAGAAGAAGAAGCCCTTCATGCTGCACTACAACTTCCCGCCCTTCTGCGTGGGCGAAACGGGCCGCATGACGGGCACGGGCCGGCGCGAGATTGGCCACGGAGCACTGGCGGAACGCGCCATCACCGCGGTTCTGCCCACACCGGAAGAGTCGCCTTACACCATCCGCATTGTCAGCGACATTCTGGAGTCCAACGGCTCTTCGTCGATGGCCACGGTCTGCGGCGCAAGCCTGGCGCTGTTTGACGCCGGAATCGCGCTCAAGGGTGCGGTGGCCGGAGTGGCCATGGGCCTGGTGAAGGAGGGCGACGACTACGCCATCCTCACCGACATCGCCGGGGCGGAAGATCACTACGGCGATATGGACTTCAAAGTGGCTGGCACGCGCAAGGGCATTACCGCGCTGCAGATGGACATCAAGATCGGCGGCCTGACGCACAAGATTCTCACCGAAGCGATGGAGCAGGCGCGCAAGGGCCGGCTGTTCCTGCTGGACAAGATGGACGCGGCGCTGGACGGGCCGCGCACCGAGCGCTCGCAGTATGCGCCGCGCATCGAAACCGTGATGATTCCCACCGACAAGATTCGCGATCTGATCGGAAAGGGCGGCGCAACCATCCGCAGCATCATCGAGCAGACCGGCGCAAAGATCGATGTGGACGATACTGGCCGGGTCAATGTTGCATCCTGCGACGCCGAGGGCCTGAAGAAGGCGCTGGAAATGATCGGCAACCTCACCGCCGTTCCGGAAATCGGCAAGGTTTATCTTGGCAAGGTGGTGCGGCTGGCGGAGTTCGGCGCGTTTGTCGAGCTCTTCCCCGGCACCGACGGCCTGCTGCACATCTCCGAGATCGCCGAGCATCGCGTGAAGGAAGTGAAGGACGAGCTGCGCGAGGGCGATCAGGTGATGGTCAAGGTTCTGGCCATCGAGGGCAATCGCATCAAGCTCAGCCGCAAGGCTCTTATCAAGGAGCAAAAGGCCAAGCTGGGATTGACGGCTCCGGCTCCGGTTGCAGCGGAAGAGGTGGAGCTTTCCGCATCTGGCTCTCAGGCCGCGCCCTTCGCACAACCCAAGCTGAGCAAGCCGCTCAATGAGTTCGACGAGCGCCAGCCAAAATCGAACCAGAGCACCATCCTGATCGAAGGCGGAGACGACTTCGACGAGGTAAGCGGCGAGGAGTTCGACGAGGAGAGCGAGCCGAACTTTAACCGCATCGATGGCGCGCCAGCTCCAGTCGCCGGACAGCCGGCGGGCGCGGGCAGACCAAAGCCCGACAACAAATCCCGTCGTCGTCGCCGCCGCCCCGGTGGTGGTGGACGCGGATAGTTTTAAGAAGTGAATGAGTGAAGTAGTGAATGAGTGAAGTAGTGAATGAGTGAAAGGCCCGGAGCGCATCCGGGCCTTTCTGTATCTGCATATTCGTCAAGCCAGCGTAAGGAGATCAGATTAATTTTTGGATGATACACGCAGCCGCCGCGCACGGATAAAAACGTCAACTATGGTACCCTTTTTGCAAAGGTTTCACGTCTCGCGCGGACACCGGAGGAGATGCTCAATGAAGATCGAGAAGTCGGCGATTGATGCGGCTGGCGACCCGGACCACAAGTTCTGGTATCGAGTGGGCAGTATTGCCGCAATCGTCCTGGGCATTGGATACATCATTATCATTCCGCTGTACGCCCGAGTTGGAGCTCCGCCGAGCGGTGGCGCGGCCTGGTTCAATTACCTTCCCGGGAAGACGACAATATGGTGGGCGATTCTTGCTCTTTCGGTTTTCACTGACTTTCTTTACGTGCCCATCGCATTGGTTCTTTATTTGGCTTTGGAAAAAGTCAACCGGGGCGCGATGCTTTTGGCGACAACGTTCCTCGTGCTGTTTGTCGCCTTGGATTTGGCAATCACCTGGTCGCATTACGCATCGATGCTCGTACTCTATGGCCAGTACATTACAGCAACATCTGATCTCCAGCGGGCGGGTTACCTCGCTGCCGCCAACTATGGGGCCGCTGTGCTGGCGTCCCCTCTGGAAGTGGTGATTGCAATCGTAACTCCTTCGTTCGGGATACTGGTGACGGGTATCGTGATGCTGAGGGGAGTTTTTGATAAGATCACTGCCTGGTTGGCTGTGGCCGTCGGCGTTTTTGGGATTGCTTCGCTAACCGGCCTCGGCCTGGCCATTTACGGGAACGCCTTCTTGTTCACGGTATGGCTGTTTTTCGTGGGCTATAGGCTGTACCGACTCGCTCAGGATTGATCCAAAGGCCGGACGCCACAGGTTTGGATGTTCAGACCTGGGAGACCATGCGATCAATCGGCGTTTGCTTCCTTTTCCTTCGCGGGGAAGACATTTCCCATGCGGCGGATCTCGGCGCCCACGCCGGCTAGCTTCTCCTCGATGCGCTCATAGCCGCGATCCATGTGATAGACGCGGTCCAGGATGGACTCGCCGTCGGCTACCAGCGCCGCCAGCACCAGCGAGGCGGAAGCGCGCAGGTCGGAGCACATGACGGCCGCGGCAGAGAGCTGAGCCGGTCCGCGCACCGTGGCCGTGCGGCCTTCTACTTTGATATTCGCGCCCATGCGCGCCATTTCCCGCACGTGCATGAAGCGGTTTTCGAAGATGTTCTCATGAACCATGCTGACGCCCTCGGCCTGGGTGGCCAGCGCCATGTATTGCGCCTGCATGTCGGTGGGGAAGCCGGGATATTCTTCAGTGGAGATATCGGCAGCGCGCAGCTTATCGCCCGAGCGCACGCGCACCGAATCGCCCTCAAGAATCTCCACGCGAGCTCCGGCCTCCTCAAGTTTGTTGATGACCGCGCTGAGGTGCGCGGGATTGCAATCGGCCACCGTCAGGTCTCCGCCGGTGATGGCGCCGGCCACCAGGAATGTTCCTGCCTCAATGCGGTCGGGGTTGATGCGATAGCGCGCGCCATGGAGGCGGCTGACGCCTTGCACGCGAATGGTGGATGTTCCCGCGCCTTCGATATTCGCGCCCATGGCTGTAAGCAGCGCGGCCAGGTCGGCGACCTCGGGTTCGCGCGCGCAATTCTCCATCAGGGTTTCGCCCTCAGCCAGCACGGCGGCCATCAATAAATCCTCCGTGCCGGTGACGGTGATTTTGTCAAAGAGCAGGTGAGCGCCGTGCAATCGCTCCGTGCGCGCATCGAGATAGCCGTGCTCCTGTGTGATGGTGACGCCCATCTTCTCCAGGCCCTTGATGTGCAGATCGATGGGCCTGCCGCCGATGGCGCATCCGCCGGGCATGGCCACGCGCGCCATTCCTGCGCGGGCAATAAGCGGGCCGAGCACCAGGGAGCTGGCGCGCATGGTCTTCACGATCTCATATTTGGCGATGGGGTGGGAGAGCGCGCGGCAATGGATGGTGGTGGAGTTCGGTGCATCGGCTGGCCTGACCTCCGAGCCCATCGACGAGAGCAGCCGCCGCTGGGTGGCGATGTCCCACACCTGGGGAATGTTTTCGAGAGTGACCTCGTCCTCGGTGAGAATCGCCGCAGCCATGCAGGGCAGCGCCGAGTTTTTTGCTCCCGAGACGCGAATCGTCCCGGCGAGCGGATTGCCGCCGCGAATCACAAATTTATCCATGAAAGCCGAAATGCTCCTGCCCTCCTAGTGTAAATCCGGGCGCTGCGTTGCCATGGGATGAGGGGTTATACTGGCGGCATTCAGTGGGAAGACGGTTGTAGCCGTTAGGAAAGGATCAGTGATGAGACCAGCAGGATTTTGGCAGAGCAGGGCGGTGTGGGCGGGTTTAATTTTGGGAGTTCTGGCAACATGTTCAGCGTTGCCTGGGACGCGGGCGCAGACGCCTACTGGCGTTACGGTTGCGGCAAAACCTGTGCCTGCGATTATCGAGAAAGATGGCCGCTATGCTCTCCTTGTTGATGGCGCGCCTTACCTGATGCTGGGCGTGCAGGCTCACAACTCCAGCGCATGGCCGGAGTATCTTGGCAGGGTTTGGCCGGCGGCTGAGGCGCTGCACGCCAACACTGTCGAGCTGCCCATCTATTGGGAGCAGATCGAGGTGAAGCCGGGCAAGTTCGACTTCAACGTTGTGGACCTGATTCTGAAGCAGGCGCGGGAGCATCATCTGCGGCTGGTGCTGCTGTGGTTCGGCACGTGGAAGAACGGCAGCTCGCACTACACGCCGGAGTGGATCAAGCTGGATCAGGCGAAGAATCCCTTCCTGCTGGGCAGGGACGGGCAGACGGTGGATTCGCCGTCGCCCTTCGCTCCAGAGCGCCTGGAGGCAGACAAGACAGCCTTCCGCGCGCTGATGCGACACCTGAAAGAGGCCGACGGCGCGCGCACTGTATTGATGGTGCAGGTGGAGAACGAAGCGGGCGTGTGGGGAGGGGTGCGCGACTACGGCGCAGAGGCGGAGAAGGCCTTTGCCGGGCCGGTTCCAGAGAAGCTGGTCAAGGGGCTGGGCAAAGAGCCGGGGACATGGCGGCAGGTCTTCGGCGACGATGCCGATGAAACCTTCGAGGCATGGTACACGGCCGACTATATCGAGCAGGTGGCCGCGGCGGGCAAAGCCGAATATCCGCTGCCGCTCTATGTGAACGCGGCTCTGCGCGATCCGCTTAATCCGGGCCATGCGCCCAGCTATGAATCCGGCGGGCCGACAGACAACAACATCGAGCTGTGGAAGATTGCGGCGCCATCGATCAGTTTGGAGGCTCCGGACATTTATATGTCCGAGTACGACAAGTACATGAAGACGATTGAGCTGTACAAACGATTCAAGAATCCGCTGCTGATACCGGAGACCGGCAGCTCGCCCGAGTATGCGCGCTATGTCTTCGCGGCCATTGGCCAGGGGGCCATCGGCTGGTCGCCCTTCGGCCTTGACCTGAGCCGCCACAGCATCCCAGCGGGGGGAGTGGCAGCGATGGATTTGAGCGAGTTCAGGCCGGTTGCGCGGCAGTACGAATTGCTGGCGCCTATCGTCCGCCAACTGGCAAAGGGCAACCTGGAAGGCAAGGTGCGCGGCTCCAGCGAAGACCCGGAGAAGCACGTCGAGACGCTCGACTTCGTGCGCTGGAAGGCCACCGTCAGCTACGGAGTTCCTTCCTTCGGCTGGGGGAAACAGCCCGAGGGCAACAAGCCTCCCGATGGCGGCGTGGTGATTCTGCAACTTGGCCCGGATGAGTACCTCGTTACCGGCCACCATGCGCGCGTGGATTTTACTCCGGCGTTTGCGCCGGGCAAAAAGCGCTTCTGGCTCACGGTGGAGGAGGGCAGCTACGACGGAGCAGGGAAGTGGAAGATGGCGCGCCTCTGGAACGGCGACGAGACCGACTATGGATTAAATTTTGCAGCCGATGTGAATGTGCTGCTCAAGGTGAGGATGACGACATTCTGAGTTGGCTATAGCAGCTGAATCCGGCTCCTCTAAAGCTCCAATACATTGTCCTCGATGGCCAAGCGGACGTTGCCGTCGCTCTTTGCCAGGCGGCGGACAGCCTCCGGCTTGTCGACTTTGGCCTTGAGCATGACCAGAGCCACGGGGACGCTGCGGCCGGCGCACTTGATGGTTTCGACGGCGGTGGCGCGGTCAATCTTGCAGGCGCACATGAGGATGTGGATGCCGCGCTCGACGAGCTTGGAATTCTGCATGTGGACGTTGACCATCAGGTTATCGTAGACGTAGCCCAGGCGGGTCATGACGCCGGTGGTGATCATGTTGAGGATCATCTTCTGGGCGGTGCCGGCCTTCATGCGCGTGGAACCGGAGATGACCTCTGGGCCCACGTCGGCAATAATGACGGTTTCCGCGGCGGCGGCCAGTGGAGTTCCATGGTTGCAGGTGACGGCGGCGGTGTGTGCTCCGCGGGCGCGGGCATAAGCTACAGCGGCTACCACGTATGGGGTGCGGCCGGAAGCGGAGACGCCGATGACAATGTCCTTGCGGGTGGGGCGGCGGCGGGCGATGTCCCGCTGGCCTAGCTCTTCAGAATCTTCATTGACTTCGACGGACGAGGCCAGCGCCTTGGGTCCGCCGGCCATGATGTACTGCACCTGTCCGGGGGCCGTTGAATAGGAGGGCGGGCACTCCGAGGCGTCCAGCGCCGCAATCCGGCCGCTGGAGCCGGCTCCGATGTAGATCATCCGGCCACCGTCGCGCAGGCCGCGGGCCACCTGATCGATGACCAGCGCGATCTCCGGAAGCGCCTTCTTGACCGCTGCCGCTACCTTGGCATCCTCGTGATTGATAATACGGGCGATATCTAGCGCGGACTTGGTGTCGAAACCTTGAGAAGCTTCGTTCTGGCACTCGGTGGTCAGTTCCTGAAGCTGGGAGGCCTGGTCTTTCTGCCTATCTTCTTTATGGGCGGCGGCCGTAACCTGGGTCGTCGAGTTGATAAGCATCGCGTCTGTCCCCAGTATTTAATTGTATATGGGAACCGGTCAATAGTAATAAAAAAACGCCCCAATCAGGCCTTTTGCCGGTTACCCCATGTCCGAAGGGACCTTAAAAGTGGCTAATTAGTCTCGGAAACAGAGGGTGCGAAATGTGCAGTAGTATGATGCCGGCAGCCATTCATAAGGCGCCCAGCGCCAGCGCCGCTTCGCACCGTCCCAAATCCGCTTCAATTCCCACAAATGACCATTGGAACCACTCATGGCACCGTTTGCTGCAAACTTATTTGCGCATTAATTCATCATTGTGGTATAAATGAACCATTCCAGTTTGCCCCCAAAGGCAAGCCTGGATTTCATGAAGAGTGGCTGAGGGACGAGCCCTGTGACGCCACGACAACCTGCCTGGGCAAACCAGGATTATGGTGTCAACTCTCGCCCGTATTGGGGAACATGAGATTCGGGGGTCGCTTCAGCACTCTCTATGAGGCGTCTCGCAAGGTACTTCGAGTCATATCACGTTCGCTCTTTTGAGCCGGTCACGCGCTCGTATCTTCGCAGCCTCTTTCGCTTGCGAGGGATGAATGACGACTGCATATGAATTGCGCTGCCGGGAATGCGGCAAATCCTACGGGTTTCAGCCGCTTTCTATCTGTGACGAGTGTTTTTCTCCGCTCGAGGTGGTCTATGACCTGGAGTACGCCCGCACCCGCTTTACCCGCGAGGCCATCCAACAGGGACCGCTGAATATGTGGCGCTATCGGGCATTGCTGCCGGTGGCCTCGAGCTACCAGCCACAGACGCCGGTAGGGTTGACGCCGCTGATGAAGGCTCCCCGGCTGGGCTCGCGCATAGGCGCACGCAATCTCTTCATCAAGAACGACGCCGTCTGCCAGCTCACGCTCAGCTTCAAGGATCGCGTGGTGGCCGTGGCGCTGGCCAACGCGCAGGCCTTCGGCTTCGACACGGTGGGCTGCTCGTCCACCGGCAACCTGGCCAACGCCGTGGCCGCGCAGGCGTCGCGGCTGGGGCTGAAGAGCTTCATCCTGATTCCCGATGATCTGGAACAGGCCAAGATTCTCAACACCCAGGTCTATGGCGCCACGCTGGTGCGCGTAAAGGGCAACTACGACCACGTCAACCGCCTCTCGTCGCAGATTGCCGACCGCTACAACTGGGGCTTTGTGAACGTGAACCTGCGCCCCTTTTACGCCGAGGGCTCGAAGACAGTGGGCTTTGAGATTGCCGAGCAACTGGGCTGGCGGCTGCCGGACAACCTTGTTTGCCCCATGGCCGGCGGCTCGCTGATTACGAAGATTCGCAAGGCCTTCGATGAGCTGATCGCGCTTGGCCTGGTGGAGGACAAGCCGGTGCGCTTCTTCGGGGCGCAGGCTACGGGCTGCTCGCCTATCGTCCAGACGGTCAAGAGCGGGACAGAGGTGATCGAGCCGCAGCGGCCCAACACCATTGCGAGGTCGCTGGCCATCGGCAACCCGGCGGACGGCCTGTATGCGACACGCGCCATTCGCGCCACGGGCGGATGGGCAGAGGATGTGTCGGACGTGGAGATTATTTCAGCCATGCAGGAGTTGGCGGAGACCGAGGGCGTCTTTGCCGAGACGGCCGGCGGCGTGACCACCGCGGTCACTGCGCGGCTCTATGCACATGACCGCATCAAGCCCGATGAGCAGACTGTCATTTGCATTACCGGCAACGGCCTGAAGACCACCGATTGCCTGAACGGAGCATACGAGCAGAGCAGGGCCATCCGTCCCCGTCTCAGCGACTTTGAAGAGTACGTGGAAGAACACAACCAGTACAGCCCAGCACCGAGCCAGGATCTGGTCCTGGCGGGAGAAACCGATGGCCGTTAGAGTTCTGTTGCCCAATGCCTTTCAGAAGCACACCAACAACGCGCGCGAGATAACCAGCAGCGCGGCCAATCTGCCGGAGCTGATCACCGAGATTGAGGACCGTTTTCCGGCCCTGCGCAAGCACCTGCGCGGCGAGGACGGACAGGTGCGCCGCTTCATCAATTTTTATGTAAACGAGGAGGACATCCGCTTCCTGGGCAACGAGAACTACCGCTTTCAGGAGGGCGACGAAGTGCTGGTGATTCCGTCTATCGCCGGCGGGTGAGGCTGACCTTCCGCAATCTGAATTACCGCGGTTACCAAAGGCTCTCCCGGCGGGGAGGGCCTTAGTGTCACTGCGTGGTTACAGGCAGTACAGAACATTTGTACTTGATTTGCGTGATATTAATCCTTCTTTTACAATTCAAGGCGGATACTGCTCCTGTGATTACGCAAGCTGTGCAGAAGGTTCCGCAGAAGCTGGCCGTTGGTTCCACCCCTGCGGTGGAAACTAGTTTTACCACCCCTCTACAATCCCCTCCGCCGGTTCAGTTTAAGCCGCATATTCATGCCGAGGTTGGCCGTTACCGGGTGCGGCTGGCCGAGAGCGTCGAAGATCGCGATGCCGCCTGCCGGCTTCGCTTCAAGGTCTTCAACATCGAACTGAACGAGGGGCTGACCAGCTCCTACCAAACCGGGCTGGATACCGACCAGTTTGACCTCTTTTGCGAGCACCTGCTGGTGGAAGACAAACTCGAGAGCAACCCGTCGCGTCGCGTCGTGGGCACTTACCGGATGCAGTCCGGCGCTACCGCGGCGCGCAACCTGGGCTACTACTCCGAGCAGGAGTTTGATTTTTCTCCCTATGAAGCGTTGCGGACAGACATTCTGGAACTGGGCCGTGCTTCCATCGATCGCGAGCATCGGACGCCCGAAGTGCTGACCTTGTTGTGGAGGGGTATCGCCCAGTATGCTAACGACATGGGATTGCGTTACCTGGTCGGCTGCTCATCGTTGACTTCGAAAGATCCGGTTGAGGGCTGGCGGGTATATCACCAGCTTGAGCGCTACCGGGTTTCGCCGGAGTTCGCAACCATGCCGACAGCTGCTTACGCCTGTCCCAGCGAGCAAGAGGGCGCACAAGCACAGCCGTCGCCCTGCCGGCAAGTCCCATCGATGGAGACAGATACGCCCACTCAGGTGCGAGTCCCCAAGCTACTGAAAACCTACCTGGCCCTTGGCGCGCGCCTCTGCGGACCGCCGGCCTGGGACCGGGAGTTTGGCACCATCGATTTCCTTACGCTGCTCGATCTGAAGTTGCTTTTGCCCTCGGCGCGCAACCGCTTCCTGGCTCCCCTGCACACATGATCTTTCGCTTGATCCGGCGCGCTGTGGCGCTGGTGCTGGCTTTGGCCTTCAGCATTTTCCGTTACTGGCTGATTCGTTTGCGCGGTCCCGTTTCCCTGGAGCGCCGCGCTCTGTGGGGCCAGCAAACCGCGCGAGCAATCCTGCATGGCGTGGGCATTGGCTATCATATTGAAGGCACGCCACCTACGCACGGGTTGGTGGTCGCAAACCACCTCAGCTACTTAGATGTGCCCATCCTGGCGGTGGGCATGCCCTGCTTCTTTGTCGCCAAGTTGGAGATTGGCGGTTGGCCCATCTTCGGCAAGGCGGCGCGCGCCTGTGGAACTATTTTTCTGGACCGCACCAGCAAGGAAAGCGCCATGAGCGTAGCCGACCAGATGGTTGAGCGGCTCAAGTTGCAGATTCCAGTGCTGTTATTTCCCGAGGGCACGAGCACCGACGGCAGCCAGTTGCTGCCCTTCCACCCCCGGCTGATTGACCCGGCCACCTCGACCGGCACACAGATCACCACTGCCGCTGTGCGCTACGTGATCGAGGACGGCACGCCGGAGCGGGAGCTGTGCTGGTTTGGCGATGAGTCGTTCGGGACGCATCTCCTTAAGGTTCTGGGAGTTGCAGGCTTCTCCGCTGAGGTGCGCTTTGGTGAGCCGCACATCTACAATGACCGCCGTGTGGCCGCTAATTCGACGCAGGCGGAGATTGCCGCGATGCGCGAGGAGATGACGAGAGAGACAGGGACTAGGGACTAGGGAACAAAAAACAAAGATCAGGCGTGAAAACGCGTAACAAGAACCTCTACTTCGAAGTAGAGGTTTTTTGCGCGAAATGGGGTTATTTGGGAAGCGCGGAGAGCGGTTATTTTCACTATTTGTTCGCTTTTCTGGGATAAAGTAAGAAGACTGGCCGTTCAGGCGGAGGCCTTAGGCAGAGCGGCAAGGCAGGGTCAGAGTTGCAGTGTTGTTCGAGACGCACTGTTTTTGCGAGGTTTTGAGCGTTTTGGAGGGCAAAAGGTGCGCATATAGATACATGAAAATCTGCTAAAAACAGGTTTCATTCTGCATAAAACAGGTAGACAAGAGCAGGGAATTGGGGTTAGGATCGATGAAAATGTTCCACGTGGAACTTATTCATTCTGTTGAGTTTGTTCGCCGGTTTACCAGATAATTAACAGCAAGGTTTTGAAGATAAAAATAGTGAAATAGTGAAAGATAGAAATTGTGAAGCAGGGAACAGGGAATAGGAAACAGGGGTCTGGCCCCTTCGTCTGACTCAGATCAGGCCGTACAGGCGCGGACTAGCCGTCCAGGCGGGCGCCTTTGGCAGAACGGCACAGCAGGCTCTGAGTTGCCTGGCAAACGCTTCCGACTAGCCGACTTGTCAGGTGTAATATTTATTGGCGGAAGTTTTTAAGCTTTCGCAGGTCCCAAATGCGGGACCTGCGCCACCTGCCGATTCGTTATCATGTCGTTATCAAAATCCGCATTTCACGAACTGTACAGGAGATTGCTCTGTGATCATTGGTCTGGGATTATCGAACGTACGAGTGTTCGATGACGCTCACTCGGAATTTCCATTTACACGAGTGAGTGTACTGTGCGGGACGAACAGTGCCGGAAAGTCAACGATTGTGAAGAGCCTGCTATTGTTGGTTCAAACACATGCGCTTAGGTCTTTCGAGACCATCGGGCAAATTAGATTCACTGGACCACTCGTAGACTTAGGCGGGTTTGAATCACTGGTTTCACATCGGGACGTTTCTCGTGACATCACTATTTCCTTGCGAACTGTGGATCTTATTAGGTCAAACCTACTTGGTCCATTGCGGAAGATCAAGAACAAGGCCCAAGACGCCAAGGGGGGTGAGGGGGAATTTGAGGCGTACTCTCTCGATTCAAGCTATAGATTTGGCCTCATCGAAAGCCGTTCTGAGACTGCTTCTGTAGAGCCACCTCTTCCTTTTGACGTCGGACTTCCTTTGAGTCGAACCTGGACGAAGGGGGCATATCTAAAAGAAGCGTCATTTCACCTAGAAACGACAGATGACTTGCAGTTGGATTGGTCAATTTCTCTCAGGTCTAAGTCATTGAAGAAGCTTGAAACACCAGAATACGAAATCCTAATTCCGTCGAGTTATTTCGAGGCTGTCGGCGGATACAATGCGGTCGACGTTGAACGGGTCGATCCAGGGAGTTACGTTAGACTCGAATGTCTCATGCAAGGGCTCGTCGTCGACTCCTTGTGGGTTAAACTGTTACTACCTAAGGGCGATGAGGAGTACTATGACACTACTAGTTACCCGGCTCCTCCAATCATTCGCGCGATCAGTTCTGATTTAGGAACTGAACTTACCGAAGTTCACTACATCGGACCGTTGCGCTCTCCTGCCAAGCGTTTATATATCGACAAATCAGACATAAACTCATTTCTTGACACTGCCGGTGAATTTTTACCGCAGATATTGAAAGAAAGAGGGGATATGCGGATTGACTTCATTCCGCCTCCTGTTGACTCCGAACAAATAGAGGCAACCCTCAGCCAAGCCGTAAGTGTTTGGTTGCATTACCTGCGAACAGGTCATACGATCACTGTGAAAGAGGGAACACTGCAGCCCGAAATTGATACCTCCTCAGTGAAGGACGTAATTGTTGAATTGACTTTGAAATCGTTTGACGAAGAGCGCTACTCACTCGCAGATTCTGGATTTGGGTATTCACAGCTTCTGCCAATCATCGTGCGCGGGCTGATCGCAGCGTATGACGACACAGTGATAATTGAGCAGCCTGAGGTACACCTTAACCCAGCGCTGCAGGTTAGGATTGCCGAGTTCCTATACGCTTTGGCACGGTCCAAGAGGAATGTGATCATTGAGACCCATAGTGAGCACATCGTTAATACGCTACGGATACTTGCCGCCGAAAGCACAGAGGAAGAAATGTCAGGGGAATGCACGATCCTGTACTTGAGTACCGAGACCGGACACCCGGTCCTAAAGAGGCTGGAAGTCCAAGATGATGGAACAGTGCCGGAGTGGCCTAGAGAATTCATGGGAGAAGCAATGCGCCTTGCAAGTCGCTTATTGAAAGCACAGGATTGTTTGGTCGACAAAGGGTCCAAGGGTGCAGAGTAAGATGCCTCCGTACGTCGCTCCCTCACCGATTGCACTAGATCAACGAGCGCTCGAAACTTCAGATGGGCTCGCAATGGTTCGACGTGCGCTTATCGCGATCACCGATGGCATTGATCAAGGGACTTTCATATTGCTTCTGACAGATCCCCTTCGCGCCTTTATTCGCGATTTTGACAGCACCACCGACTGCACCTTTGATTGGACGAAGACTCGGATTTATCCTCAGCTTGAAGTGATTTATCGACTTCTCATGGACTTTGGACTGCAAAAGGGCGGGATAGATACGGTTGACCTCATGAAGGTTACGACCACTTTCGTTCATCCCCTCCCTGTCGGAAGTGAGTCCTGCCCATTCAGCAAAGAATGGTCGAGGGAGATGGGAAAGGTCTACACATTGCACGAGCGTTGCCGTCCATTACGCCCATTTGTGGGGGTTGTTTGCATGTCGGCCTTTTCAGGGGGCCCGTTAGGAATATACGAAGAGAGCTGTACCGCGTTTTTGCCATTGGTTGGACCAATAGAGGCCCTTCATCTCGATGATGCCTACGTTTGGGATCTTCGTTTGGAATGGGCCAACCGCACGATCACATTCGATGAAGCGAAGAGGAACGTTCACGTGATCGGTGGGAAATTCAATAAAGGCAAGGGCACATCGCACAACCAAGTGACGTTTGTGGGCGGAAGGACTTGGCCATTGGATAGTAATCTTGCAGAAATACCTGATAATTTCCTGACCGAACTAACAGACATTACCGGATATAAGTTAGCGGTCGTTAAATATGCGTTGGTTGAAGGTGAACTCCCGCCGAGGAAGAAGAGATTCAATCTGGTGCAACAGTAAACATCCACCTCTCTCAGCCAATTTATTCGATGATTCATCATGCACTAGCTCATCGATTGATGGTCGAGGTGGCACTCTATCAAAGCGTCAAATTGTTCTTCATAAACGCCATTCGATTCGGTACCCTTCAAGCGCGGCTTCGCCGCGTGGATTGATTTCTAAAAATATTTCATAGGCTATATGCGGGGGTTGAAACCCCCGCCTCCCTCCGTCATTGAAGGCGATCATTCAGCGGTCTGAAGGCCACTGCTCCCTCCGCTATTCGTTGTCGGCGAGGAGGAGGCGGAGGTCGCGGAGGTTGTGTCCGGTGGGTCCGGTGACGACGGCGTCTCCCAGGGCGGTGAACATAGGGCAGGCGTCAAAGTTGGCGAGAGAAGATTTGAGGTGGAATCCGAAGGCGTGGGCGCGGGTGACGGTGGTGGGGTCGGCGATGGCTCCGGCAGCGTGGGAGTTTCCGTCGATGCCGTCGGAGCCGGCGCTGAAGACGGTGAGTCGCTGGCCTTCGTACTGCTCGAGGTCGAGGGCGCAGGCCATGACGAATTGCTGGTTGCGACCGCCGGCGCCGGGAGAGCGGTCCATGGTGACCGTGACCTCGCCGACGGAGATGAGGCAAAGGCGGGGATGGGCGGCGCGCAGGGCATGGAAGCGCTGGAGGAGATAGCGGGCGGCGTCGGCGTAGTCCCAATCGTCGCAACTGTTGTCGACGACGACGTGGAAGCCGGCCTGCTGCGCCAGGGTGCGGGCGTTTTCGGCGAGGTCGTGGCTGGAGAGGAGCAGCTCGAAGACGGAATCGCGAAAGGCGGGGTCTTCGCTGGACATGGCGGCGGCGGCGGTGACGCGGCGGGCGGGGGCGGCTTCGGATTTGGCGAAGGCGGGGAAGAAGGGCGGAAACCAACCCTTGTTGCCGGGGGACTCGGGCAGGTCGGCGCGCTCGAAGAAGGCGCGGACGGAGGGCGGGAGCTTGGGCGCGAGATCGTACTTATCGAGCAGATGGCGGACCTCGGCTACGGTGGAGTGGTCGGGCGAGGTGGGGCCACTGGAGAGCGCATCCAGAGAGCGCAAGGGCACGTCAGGGAGCAGGATGCTGATCTTGCCGGCTTCTCCCGCGGCGATGGCCAGACGGCCACCCTTGACGGCGGAAAAATGCTTGCGCAGGGTGTTGATTTCGCTGATGGGCGCGCCGGAGGCCAGCAGCAATTGATGGAAGGCGATGGTGTCTTCGAGGGAGATGTGCGGGTCGAGCGGCAGGTCGAAGATGGCCGAGCCACCGCCGGAGATGAGGAAGAAGACCAGGGTGTCTTTTCTAGCTTTTTTAAGCAGCATGGCCAGAGTGGCGCGGGCACCGGCGAAGGACTCCTCGTTGGGCAGCGGATGGCCGCCCTCGAAGTAGCGAAAGCGCCAGGAGCGGTGCTCAGGAAGCTGGTTGGAGCAGCAGATGCCGCGCAGGCCATCGCGGCGTTTCATGCGGTCCAGAAACACATCGAGCATGGGTCCGGCAGCCTTGCCCAGGGCAATGACAAGAATCTTATTGTAGCTGTAGATATCGATGGAGGCGGGTCCGCTGCCGTCGGGGAGAAGGCGGTGGAGAATGTGACCATCGAATTGAATGCGGCGATCGAAGGCGGATTCAATGCTGCAAGCCTTGATGGCGCCGGTAAAGATGTCAGTGGCCGTGGCGTGCAGGGCATCGAGAGAGGAATCGGTGACCGTGGTCATCGGAGCTGCTCCTTGGGACTCGCTGTCAGCCAACAGGCGAGCGTGGATTGCATGGGCGGATCAGATTGGAAGTGATCGGCGCGGGGGAGGAGCACCAGATGTTTGGG
>Ga0326728_10015177_pt1 | contig 16089 bp, 16 predicted proteins | sample MB3enrmetagenome_FD_207602 | JGI IMG/M metagenome (GOLD analysis project Ga0326728, IMG submission 207602) | Lab enriched peat soil microbial communities from McLean, Ithaca, NY, United States - MB31MN | ecosystem: Environmental > Terrestrial > Soil > Wetlands > Peat | place: USA: New York...
CTTGGGCAGCAGGTTGAAGACCGACGGCGTATACCCCTTCTGGCTGGGCGGCTCGCCCGCCGCCAATCCGATCTCCCGCTGCGCCATGGCCAGGCGCGTCACCGAATCCATCACCAGCAGCACGTCGGCTCCCTGGTCGCGAAAGTACTCGGCCACCGCCAGCGCCACAAAACACGCACGCACCCTCAGCGGCGCCGGCCGTTCGGAAGTGGCCACCACCACCACCGAGCGCTGGCGTCCTTCCGGCCCCAGCTCGTTCTCAATGAACCCGCGCACTTCGCGGTTTCGTTCGCCGATCATGGCAATCACCGCAACGTCCGCGGAATTGTGCCGCGACATGGAACCGAGCAGCGTGCTCTTACCCACCCCGCTGCCGCCGAAAATTCCGATGCGCTGGCCCTTTCCGCACGGCAGCAGGCTGTCGATGGCGCGGATTCCGGTGACCAGCGGTTCGGTAATATGTTTGCGGCTCAGGGGATTGGCAGGCACGCCGTGCAGCGGATAGGCGTCCTGCGCTTCGAACGGCGGGCCGTCGTCCATGGGTTTTCCAAAGCCGTCGATCACGCGCCCCAGCAGCCCTCTTCCCACTTCCACGCGGGCGTCCTCGCTTCGCGCCGTCACCACATCGCCCAGTTGCAGGCCGTCGGTTTCCTCGAGCGGCATGGAGAGCACCCGGCCGTCGCGAAACCCGATCACCTGCGTGCGGATGGGCCGCCCCCCGGCCGTCGCCACCTCGCAGAAGTCGCCAATCGCTACCGATGGCCCGCGCGATTCGATCAGCAGCCCCACCACCTCCGTCACCTGTCCGGTCCAGCGCAAGGGACCCACCCGGTCCAGTTGGACGAAATACGGTTCGAGAGAGATTCCGTCCTTCATGAGTGCTTCCGCAGACAATCCGCCAGCCCGCGCTCGATCTCCAGCAGTTGCGAATCCACCGAGGCGTCCAGGTTGCCCCGCTCGGTTTCGAACACCACATCGCCCGGCTGGCGCGAGGGGTCGGCGATCACTTCCGCGCCCGAGCCCGCGACCCCCTCCCGAAGGCAGGTGGAGACCATCCCCGCCAGCGACGGATGAACCCGCACGCGGCAGATTTCCTGGGAGTGCAGTTTCTCGAGAGCGGCCACGATCACTCCGCGCAGAGCGTCCGGATCGATCGACATCTCGCGCCGCAGCACCCGGCGTGCGATCGCGAGCGAGAGCCGCACCAGGTCCGCCTCGGCTTCGCTGCGCAGCCGCGCGCGCATCTGGCCGAGTTCCTCAATCGAGCGCGCCAGCCGCTGGATGACCGGTTGTAGCTCGGCGGCCGCGCGGCTCCGCCCCGCGGCTTCCCCTTCGCGCAATCCCGCCGCTTGCGCCTCTCTGACCCGCTGTTCGCACTGCCCCTCGAGTTGCGTGGCGCCCGCGGCCGGGTCCGGCAGCGCCCCCGCCCCGCCGCCCGACCCTCCCGGTGGCGCCGCCACTTGCTGCCACACCATGGGCGTTGCGGCCGGCGAGCCGTCGGGCGCCAGCACCTTAGACGACATATTGCTCTCCGACGGCTCCCTTCAAACTCAATACGCCTTCGGATTCGAGTTGGCGCACCACCGCGATGATCTGTTGCTGCGCCGATTCCACTTCTTTGATCTTCACCGGCCCCAGCGCCTCCATGTCCTCCCGCAGCATCTCCGCGCCGCGCTGCGACATGCAACCCAGAATGTGGTTCTTGAGTTGCTCGCTGGTGCCCTTGAGCGCTACCGTCAGCAGCTTCCGGTCGGCTTTGCCCAGCACTTCCTTCAGCCCCAGCGAATTGATGAGCAGCAGGTCCTCGAACACAAACATCAGGTGGCGAATGGTCTCCGCCAGGGTGGCGTCCTGCTGCTCGATATGGTCCAGAATCTCGCGGCTCGATCCGGAGTCGAGGCGGTTCAGCATTTCCGCCACGGCGCGCACCCCGCCGTAGGATTCGCGGCTGAATTCGCCCAGGGTTTTCAGCTTCTGGCCGATGACGCCGGCGATTTTCAGGATGACCTCCGGAGAAATCTGGTCCAGGCTGGCCATGCGCTGCACCACGTCCGACCGCAGCCCCGCCGGCAGGGAGGTCAACAGCGCGGCCGCCTGTGAAGAATTCAGGTGCGAGAGCACCAGTCCGATGGTTTGTGGGTGCTCGCTATGGATGAATTTCGCGAGCTGCCCCGGATCGGCTTTCTGGATCACATCGAAAGAGGCGGCGTCGGCGCCTAGCGCCTTGGTCAGCCGGTCCAGAAGCCGCCTGGCCACATCCGGCTGGAAGGCCCGCATCAGCAGTTTTCTCGCGTAGTCCACTCCGCCCCGCGCCACATAATCGCCCGCTGCCGAGAGCTGGTGAAACTCTTCCAATACCCCCTCGGCTTGCTGGGTGTCAATCGCCGTGATCTTGGCCACCTCCCGGCTGACCCTCTGCACGTCGTCCTCGGAAAGTTGTTGCAGCAGTTCCGCGCTGGTCTGCTCGCCCAGCACGATCAGCAGCATGGCGGCCTTGCGCAGACTCGGCAGGGCCTCTTCCTGGGCCGCGTTCACGATCATGGAACCCACTCCCGGTGCGGCATCAGTTCTCTTCCTCCCGAATCCAGGTGTGCAGGATCTGAGCCGAAACCTCGGGTTCAGTCTTGATCTTTTCGCGCAGGTGCTTGGCGAATACCTCCGCCTTCTTCGTGATCACCGGCGAAAGCTTCAGCGAATTCAGCGCTTGCGCGTCCATCTTCTGTTGCAGCGCTTCGTGCTCCGCCAGCTTCGATTCCATCTGCTGCTCGAGGCCCGAGGTTCTCGAACCGCCCGTGGCGGCCATAGTGCCTTCCCCCGCGGGCAATGCCGGTGGGCCGGTGACCTCGGCCGTTCCGGCGCTGTTGCGCCGCCGCGACAACATGCTCACCACCACTACGAGCACGATCAGGCCCAGCACCGCTCCGCCGGCGATCAGCAGTGTGTTCTGGTCCAGTTTCAGTGTCTTGGCCGCGGGTGCGGACGGTTTCGCAAGTCCCGGCGCCCCAGCCGGCAGCGGCGGTTCCAGCAGCAGAGTGCTTTCGAACGGCAGCGTCTCGATCACCAGTTGGTCGCCGCGCTCCGCGTTGAAGCCGGTCACGCCCGCCACCATGTCGTGGATGATCTTCAGCTCCTCCGGCGGCGGCGGAACCAGCACCCGCCTGGGTCCGTTCTTGTCCGGCTCCCACCGGACGGCCTGGTCCACCAGCACCGCCAGCGACATCTTCCGGACCAGCCCCGCCGGCATGCGGGTCTTCTTCACCGTGCGCGTGGATTGGTAGGTGATGTTTTCGGTGACGCGCGACACGTGGTTTGGGTTGGTGCCCGGGCGCGAAGTGGGCCGCGGCAAAGTCGAAGCTGTTCCCGGAACGCCGTTGGCGCCGCCCGAGCCCGAGCTGTCCTCGGTCCGCTGCGAGCTGGCCATCACCGAGCGCGCCGGGTCGAAAATCTCCTCGCTCAGCTCGCCTCCCGAAAAATCGCATTCCACCGACACGCCGGCGCGAAACTTCTCCGCGCCCAGCAGCGGTTCGAGAGTGGAGTTGATCTTGGCCAGCAGGTCCGCTTCCACGCTGTGCCGGTAATCCAGAGCGGCTTCGGACAGCTCCGGCGAGTCCGGGCTTCCGGGCGGCCGGGGCCGGCCCAGCAGGTTGCCGTTCATGTCGAGCACCGAAACCCCGTCCGGCGTCAGCCCCTCCACCGCGCTGGCGATCAGGTGATCGATGGCCAGCACGTTTCCGGGCGTCAGGCGCGCGCCCGGGCGCAGCTTCACCAGCACGCTGGCCTTGGCCGGCTGCTGCGCGTCCAGGAACACCGAGTCCTTGGGGAAGGTGACGTGGACGCGGGCCTGCTCGACCGCGTCCAGCGACATTACGGAGCGTTCCAGTTCCCCCTCGAGCGCGCGCCCGTAATTCACGTGCTCGGTGAATTCCGTGGCCCCCAGGTTGGTCTTGTCGAACAGCTCGAAGCCGATGCGGCCGGCTTTCGGAAGTCCCGCCGCCGCCATCACCAGTCTCAATTCGGCAATCCGGGAGGAAGGCGCCATCACCACTCCCCCTCCCTCCGGCAGGCGGTAATCCACGCCGCTCTCTTTGAGCCTCTGCACGATTCCCGCGGCGTCTTCCGGCGCCAGGCCGGTGAACAATGGCCGGAAATCGGCTTCCCGCCTCCATTGAACCAGCTCGTACAGCCCCGCGCCGGCCGCCACCGTCACCGTCAGGATGGTGATCCGCTGCCGCCAGGAGAGGTGGGCCAGAATGTTATTCATGATGCTTCGTGAAGCCGCCGGGCGGCCTGCATTCTTAGATCGGCGGACCGCGCCCAAAACCTGAGGCCGTTACATCTGCATGCGCATGATTTCCTGGTAGGCACTGACCACCTTGTTCCGGGCTTGCAGAAATAGTTCAAAGGCCAGCTCCGCCCGCTGCGTCGCCATGATGGTGGTGTGGAGTTCCTCCCCTTCTCCGGACAGGAACCGTTCCACCGAGGCCGACGCATTGTTTCCGAGAGCTTCCACATTTTGAATGGCCGTGGTGAGCGCCTCCTGAAATGCGCCGCCCCCCGTCGATTCCCCCGCCGGCTGGATGGGGCTAGCCGGGGCGACGCCGGAAATCGGAAGAATCGGTCCTATCATGGTTCAGCCTCAGTGCAGCAGGTCGATCGAGCGCTGGATCATGTCCTTGACCGCGCTGATGGCCGCCACATTGGCCTCGTAACTGCGCGCCGCGCCCATCAAATCCACCATATCCTCGGCCGGATTCACCTTCGGGAAGGCCACGTAACCATCGGCGTCCGCATCCGGGTGTCCCGGCTGGTAGCGGCGCTCGGGTTCGCTGTTGTCGGTCATAATATCGGCCACCGCGACGCCTCCGGCAGCCTGAATCTGGGTGTCGAAAACCGACGCAAACGGCGAAGCCACCGGCGTGCTTTCAAATACCACGTCTTTCCGCCGGTAGGGCCCGCCCTCCGGCGTGCGCGTGGTCTCCGCGTTCGCCAGGTTCTCCACCAGCAGCTCCGCCCGTGTGCGTTGCGCCGCCATCCCCGAGGCGCCAATCGACAACACCGAGAACAGGCTCACGAGCTTTGCCCTTCCTTGATGGCCTCACGCACCGTCTGGATTTCGCTCCGCAGCAGGGTGGATGCCAGTTGGAACCGAAGCGCGTTTTCCGACAGCAGGCGAGATTCGCGGTCCAGGCTGACGTTGTTGCCGTCGTTCTTCACTTGCAGGCCCGTCACCTGGACCACCCGCGGCGCCAGGCCCGCGGCATTCTGAAACTCGCTTTGAAAATCGATGTCCTCCGTGCGATACCCCGGCGTGTCCGCATTGGCAATGTTCGAGGCCACCAGCTTTTGCCGCGCGCTCAACAGGTCCATGTATCTCTCCAGTTGTCCCGCGATCGCGTCCAACATCCCGCCGTAGTTCAGGCACGTGCCTCGCCACTTTGGAAGTCTCCTGAAATCAGCGATCCCTGCCGGAATCCCGCGCCAAATCCCTGCCGCGCGCCAGCTTTTTGCCGCGCCCGGCGCCCCGGTCACAACTGTTTTCAATCTTCCGCTCCCCTCAAACCACCCTTCTTTTCAATTGGTTGGAGAATGCTCCCCGGGACAGCCGAGGCCCCTCGGGCGTGACCCGCTGCTACAGTGGAAGCGGAATGACGAAGCCGGATATCGCAAAACGGATGGCGCGGCAGACGGGTCTCAGCCAAGCCGAGGCGGCCGACCGCCTGGACCGTGTGGTGCACCAGATTCTCCGCAATCTGCGCCAGGGCAAAGAAGCCTCGCTGCCGGGTTTAGGCACTTTCACCCCCTGCCCCGACGGGAAAGTGGCGTTCCAGCGGCAACCAGGTGAGCGCCGTGCCTGACTGCTCTCCCACCGAACAATTGGCGCAAATCGTGATTCGCGGCGTGGCCGCCGGCAAAGTGGTGGAGATCGACGGGTTGGGTATATTCTACCCGGACGCCGCGCGCGGCTTTCGCTTCGAACCCTCCGGCCTGCCGCAGGTCTTCATCGCCTATGTGAGAGAGGATCTGAAAGCCGTCGATCGGCTCCTGGAGGCGCTCGGAACGGCCGGGTTCAGCCCCTGGACCGATGTGCGTAAGCTGGTGCCCGGCCAGAACTGGCCGCGCGCCATTGAGAGCGCCATCGAAACCTCCGATTTCTTCGTGGCCTGCTTCTCGGAAAATTCGGTGAACAAAGCCGGCGGGTTCCAAGCGGAGGTCCGTTACGCCCTGGATTGCGCGCGGCGCGTGCCGCTGGATGAGATCTTCGTCGTGCCCCTGCGCCTCGATGGCTGCCGCGTGCCGCGATCCATCCAGCGGGAATTCCAGTATGTCGATTTGTTTCCCGACTGGGCAAAGGGCATCCGCCGCCTGGTCGCCATGTTGCGGCGCGAGGTGGCGCGGCGGGGCGCGGTGCTGACCACCACCATCGGCTAACCGGGTGGCCTGGCGCCGCCCGGCAACCGTGCGCGCGGTTTACCCCTTGCGCCGGGCTTTGGTCTTGCGCACCGCCTTGGCCTTCTTGGGCGGCGGCGCGGCCGGCTTTTCCTTAGCGCTGGCCGCCGTTACGTAATCCTTCAGCTCGGCCTCGGTAAAGTGGATGGACTCGACGCTCAGACTGGCGTCGCCGAGCACCTTCAGGAGCTGCTGGCGCAGGTTTTCGGCCTCGGCGCCGGTCTTGGCCTGGGCCAGTTCCTGGCGCAGTTTCAGCGCGTCGTCCTTGGCCTGGGTGACCTGCTGGGCACGCTTCTCTGCGTCGCTGGGGCCGCAGCCCGCGGACACGAATGCGACCGACAGGCTGATGAGCAGCAACACGATTCGCTTCATAAATGTCCTCCCTTTCGCGCCTTTCCGCGACTTCCCACAATAGCAAGAATGGAAACCCACTCAGAGCCGATCCTCGCGCTCGGCCATGATGTAGTCGGCCCATGAGCTTCGAGCGTCGGAATCGAGTCCACCGATGCCAGTTCGCGCCCGCTCGATGAATTCCACGTTCGGGTGACTGTGTCTGGGCTGGTCCGCTCCGATACCGATCGTCACAGTCACGCTCTCACGTTCGGCAAGCGGCAGCGGCTGTAAAGGACGGAGCACTCCATTTTCATATATGACCTCCACTCGCCTGGTCATGACATCCCTATTCTACGCCGATCCCTTGCTTCTCGCTTCGAGAAACGACTTTCTGAAGGATCAGTCCGCCGCACCGCGCCCTTACTTGGGCTGGCACGCGCGGCAGAACTGCTTGCCGCAGTCGAACGTGGGGCAGGCCATCGGTTTCTGTGGCCTGCCGGCGCCATGTTCCACGCGACCCGCCTGGTCTAGCGGCTAAGACGAGCGGGTTCTGCGGCGGCAGGCGCGCCGCGGAGCAGGCCTTCCGTGCTCAAATCTTCATCAATCTCCGGCCAGTGAATCCCATAGCCAGCTCCGCTTACTTTCCAGCGAGATCGCTGTTCCATGGTAGCGCTCAAAAGCCGGGGATACCACGTCAGGGGAACGATGATTGTGCGCCCGTCTGCGAGGTCCACCGCCAGTGTGTCCTCAGTGACGTGTACGTCTCGTACGCGTTCTCCGGAATTAAGATAGGAAGCGTTCATGCCATTTCTCCAACAGAAGATTGCGATTCTCCGCCACTAGCCGGTGGACTCGCCGAAGCTCCGCCGGACCGAAGCCAAGGTTTCTGGCCAGCGCAACCGGGTCCAGCCAGAACTTTGCCGACTGATCGTCGCGATCCACATGGACGTGGGGAGGCTCGTTCGGCTCATGGCTGTGAAAATACACGCGGTACGGCCCCACCATCAGTACGGTTGGCACACTCCTCAGTATCTCACCGTCGTGCGGCGGATTCCCGCTGCACTGTTGTCAATCCGCTGCCGGGCGCGGCGGTCGGTGCCGAAACGAGGCAAGCACGACCGCAATTCGGTGGCTTCATTGCCTCTCACCGAATTGCCCACAGACAAGACCGTTCGCATACCTTAGGCAGGAATTCTGAATCCGGGTCCAGCGCCCCCCGTGCCGTTTGATATGGTATAGGCATGTCCGATATCCACGTCTACGGTGCTATGTCTGATGGAGAAGTGGGCATCATCCTTGCGTTGCCAGAGGACGCCGCCATCCGAAATCCCGAAGGACAAACCGTGCCGGGATAGTCCCGCCTCAGCAGCCGACGATTTAGCCGGAGGACACACGTTTTCGGTTACCGGAGGCATTAACACCGCCGAACTCGGCATCCCGCATGACATTCGTGAATGGGAGGTTTATCGAGGCGAGTAGCGTGGGGCAAAACAGGCAAGCGCGCTAAGGGAAGCCTGGCATTGTTGGCAATCTTGGCAAGTAGAATCTGCAACTTGCGCACTCCATTGATCCCCTCCAGTTGCCGAATCCCTCTCTCCGCCGGTACCTACGTTCTTCATAATCGGTTTGGTGCTGGAGAACAGCTTGAAACTGTCGGCGCTATGGTGAATAGCAGGGATAAACGGATAAATGAGGTATTTGAATTTATCCGCCTGCCCCTACAACGCCGCCAGCGCCCTTTCCACGTCCCGCCCCGGATACTCGTAATCCTGTAACTTTCCCGTCAGGTAGTTCTCGTAGGCCGCCAGGTCGAAATGGCCGTGGCCGCTGAGATTGAACAGAATCACCTTGCCGCGGCCTTCTTCGCGCGCCGCCAGGGCCTCGTCCACCGCGGCGCGTATGGCGTGCGCCGATTCCGGCGCCGGCAGTATCCCTTCGGTGCGCGTGAACTGGATGGCCGCCTCGAACACCGGCAACTGCGAGTAAGCCCGGGCTTCGATGTGGCCCAGTTTCAGCAGGTGGCTGAGCAGCGGCGAAGCGCCGTGGTAGCGCAGGCCGCCGGCGTGGATGCCCGGCGGGACGAAATCGTGCCCCAGCGTGAACATCTTGATGAGCGGCGTCAGCTTGGCGGTGTCGCCGAAGTCGTAAGTGAACGTGCCCTTGGTCAGGCTGGGACAGGCCGAAGGTTCCACCGCCATGAGGCGCGGCCCTTTGCCGGCCAGGCGATCCAGCAGGTACGGCAGCGCCAGCCCGGCGAAGTTGCTGCCGCCGCCAAAGCAGCCGATGACCACGTCGGGCTCTTCACCGGCTTGCTCCATCTGCAGCTTGGCTTCCTGGCCGATCACCGTCTGGTGCAGCATGACGTGGTTCAGCACGCTGCCCAGCGAATACTTGGTGTCGTCATGCGTGGCCGCGTCCTCCACCGCTTCGCTGATGGCGATGCCCAGGCTGCCGGGCGAATCCGGCGACGCCGCCAGCACCCCGCGCCCCGAGTTGGTGTGATTGCTCGGGCTGGGGAAAACCTCCGCGCCCCAGGCGTGCATCATCATGCGGCGGTATGGTTTCTGATCGTAGCTCACCCGCACCATGTAGACCGTGCATTCCATCCCGAAGAGGCGGCAGGCCAGTGCCAGCGCGCTGCCCCACTGTCCGGCTCCCGTCTCGGTGGCCAGCCGCCGTATGCCGGCGCGCTTGTTGTAGTACGCCTGCGCCACCGCCGTGTTGGGCTTGTGGCTGCCCGCCGGGCTGGTTCCTTCGTACTTGTAATAGATGTGCGCCGGCGTGTCGAGCGCCTGTTCCAGACGCCGCGCGCGGTACAGCGGCGTGGCCCGCCACAGCCGGTAGATGTCCATCACCTCGCCCGGAATGTCGATCTCCGGTTGCGGCGAGAATTCCTGTAGGATCAGCTCCATCGGAAATATCGGAAGCAGGTCCTCCGGCCCCAGCGGCGCGCGGGTTCGCGGATTCAGCGGCGGGGCCAGCGGCTCCGGTAGCGACGGCAGCACGTTGACCCAGATCGTCGGGATCTGGCTATCGGCCAGCAAAAATTTGGAATGTTCATGCATGGGAATGGTCTATCTTACCAGTTGGTTCATCCCACTACCACCACCGTAATCTGGCCCGGGCCGTGAACCCCGCGCACCAGGATCTGCTCGATATCCGCGGTGCGGCTGGGACCCGTGATCAGCACCATCGAGCTGGTCGCGTCGGCCGGATTCGGCAGTATCGAGAGAAGTTCATCCAGGCCCGTCAGGATGCGCTCGCGCGGCACCACCGCGATATGTGCGGGTGGCAGCAGCGAAACCAGGCGCGCCTCGTGCGGGCCGGCGATCATCACCAGCGAGCCCGTGTCGGCCAGCGCGTAATCCGCGCTGGTGATGCCCACATCCGCCGCCGCGCACACCCCGCGCAGCTCTTCCCGATCGGTGATGCCTGAGCGCACGCCCGGAAGGCTCGAAATTCCGCACTCGGCCAGGTACGGCGCATTGGAGGCCACCGCGCTCTTTCCCTCGATGGCCGCGGCCACGAACGCGCACGCCTCCGCCGGCGTGGCCGCCCGATGCGTCTTTCCGGCCAGCGCCTCGATCGCCGCCAGCATGGTCGCGATGCGCTGCTCCATATCCACATCCGGAATGCGTATGCGCACCGGCGGCGGATCGGCCACCCCTTGCCCGGCGCTGCGGCCGAGCGCCGTGCGGACACGGTGCAAAATGTTGTCGCGCGACATCAGCGGCGCCTCCACATTTCGCGGAAGCTCCTGGCGGGGGCCGGCGGCAGATCGCGCTGGCTCAGCCATGCCCGCAGAGGCCCGATGTTCATGGGCGCCGGAACGCTGCGGATCCAGCTCGAGCCGTCCGGCGGCGCCGCCGAAGCCGCCAGCCGTCCCGCCATTTCGTACAGCCGCGGATGCGTCATCAGCCACGCGTAAGCGCGGAACGCCAGTTTCTCCAGGCGGTTCCGCTTCTCGCGGACTTCGGCTTTTTTCACCTCCGAGCGCAGTTCCAGCAGCACCTTCGGAATGTCGATCTTTATGGGACACACCTCCGCGCACGCGCCACACAGGCTGGATGCGAACGGCAGGCTGGGCTCGTGCGAAATCCCCATGAACTGCGGCGTGATGATGGCGCCGATGGGCCCCGAGTAAACCCACGGAAAACTGTGGCCGCCGATCTTGCGGTACACCGGGCAGGCGTTCAGACAGGCCCCGCAGCGTATGCAGTAGAGCGACTGGCGCTTGCCGCGGTCGGGCAGCAGCCGCGTCCGCCCGTTGTCCAGCAGCACCACGTAGAATTCGTCCGGACCGTCCGTCTCGCCGCTGCGCCGCGGCCCGCTCAGGAAAGACGTGTAAACCGTGAGCAACTGGCCGGTGCCGCTGCGGCCCAGCAGTTTCAGGAACGTCGCCAGGTCCTGCGCGCGCGGAATCATCTTCTCGATCCCCGCAATCGCAATGTGGATCTTGGGCGCCGAGGTGGTGAGCCGTATGTTGCCTTCGTTCTCTATCAGCACCACTGCGCCCGAGCCGGCCACCAGGAAGTTCGCCCCGCTGATCCCTATATCCGCCGCCAGAAACTTCTGCCGCAGCACCTTGCGGGCGATGGCCGTCTGCTTCTCGATCACCGTTTCGCGGGGAACGTTGAGCCGCTTCGTGAAAAGATCGGCCACTTCGTAGCGCGTCATGTGCAGCGCCGGCGCCACGATGTGATAGGGGTGCTGGTGCGCCAGTTGCACGATGAACTCGCCCAGGTCGGTCTCTACCGCTTCCAGGCCATCGTGTTCCAGGCGCTCGTTGAGATCCACCTCCTCGGTGGTCATCGACTTGGATTTGACGATCAGCCGCGCGCCCCGCTCTTTGGCCAGTGCCCGCACGAAATCCGCGACTTCCGTGCCGTCCTTGGCGTACACCACCTTGCCGCCGCGGGCTTCCACGTTCCGCTCGAACTCCTCCAGGTAGTAATCCAGGTTCTCGATGGTGTGCTTCTTGACGGCGTTGGCCTGGCTCCGCAGTTCCTCGTATTCGGGCAGCGCATCGGCGGTAACCGTCTCGCTGCGCTTTTCCTTCAGCCGCCCCGTGGCCGCGTAAATGGCCAGTTGCAGATTGGCGTCGGCCAGCGTGTTGTGGATTTTCCGATCGAATTCGACCGACATATAACCTCAGCGGCTCGCCAGGACCTCCGCCAGGTGCATCGTGCGCACCTTCGAACCGGCCCGCGAGAGCGCCCCCTGGATCTGCATCAGGCAGCTCAGATCGAGCGCCACCACCGTGTTGGCGCCGGTGCGCAAAATCGCATCGATTTTGGTGCGGGCCATGGCGCCGGAAAGCTCCGCGAACTTCACCGCAAACGTGCCGCCGAACCCGCAACACTCTTCGGCCGGTTGCATTTCCCGCAATTCCAGGCCCCGCACGCGCTCGAGCAATCGCCGTGGCCCGTCTTTGATCCCCAGCCCGCGCAGTCCGTGGCAGCTATCGTGGAAAGTGACCACATCGTCCAGGCGCGCCCCCACGTCGTCTACGCCCGCCACCTCCGTGAGAAACGTCGAGAACTCCCAGATCCGTTTCTCCAGGGAATGCACGCGCGCGAGCGTCTCCGGCTCTTTCTGGAACAGTTCGGCGAAGTGATGCGCCACCATCGACGTGCAGGAGCCGGAAGGCGCCACAACGCGCTCCGAGGATTCGAAGGTGTCCAGGAAATGGCGCGCCATGGTGCGCGCCTCGTCCCGGTAGCCGGTGTTGAAGGCCGGCTGCCCGCAGCACGTCTGGTCCTCCGGGAAATCCACTTCGTAGCCCAGGCGTTCGAGGACGCCGGCCATATCCATGCCGACCTTGGGAAAAAGCTGGTCGACTATGCAGGTGACGAACAACGAAACCCGATTACCCATGCAGAAACAGAATTGTAGCAGTTTCGAGCGACGCCCCTTGGGCCCAATCCTACCGCCCCAGGCTCAACCGGTTCGCCAGAATCGGCGGCAGCCCCGCCTGGCGGATCTTTTCCTGCGCCGCCGCCACGTCATAGGGAGCGCGGCAATAGGTCATTATGTGCGCGCCCGAATCGTACAGCGCGTAGGCCGCGCGCGGGTCGCCGTCGCGCGGCTGGCCCACTGAGCCCGGGTTCACCAGGTAGCCGCATCCCGGATCGATCTCCATTTTCCGCCAGCGGCTGCGTGCCGGCGTTGCCGGGATGGTCTCCACCCGCGAATGGTTCCAGATGAAGCCGCCCTGCACGTGCGTGTGCCCGAAAAATGCCAGCCGGCTCTCCAGGTAGCCGAAAGCCTCCCCGGCTTCCTCGGCCGCCATCACGTATTCATCTTCATCGAACGGCGAGCCATGCAACACCTGGAAGCCGTCCAGCAGCACCGGCCCTTTGGGAAGGCCGCGGATATACTCGATATTCGCCGGCGTCAAGTCTTCCAGCGTCCACAGCGCCGCGGCGCGCGCCACCGGGTTGAACCATTCCAGGTCCTCCTGGCCGGTGGAGACCTTGTCGTGATTGCCCCGCACCACCACCGCGCAATTGGCGCGCACCCAATCCACCACCAGGTTGGGTTCGGCGCCGTAGCCCACCAGGTCGCCGCAGCACAGCGCCTGGTCGTACCCCCCGGCGGCTTCCCGAGCCACGGCTTCCAGCGCCTGCCAGTTGCCATGAAGATCGCTCACGATGAGATAACGCACGGAAATTACTCCCGAGCCCCGATCCCTATTTCCTATTCTAATGGCTTACGCGATCCAGGCGTTCACCAGCACCGCGATGGCCGCCGCCGCCGCCGTTTCCGCGCGCAGCACCTGCGGACCCAGCCATACCGCCTGCCACCCCGCGGCGGCCGCCAGCTTCCGCTCCGCATCCGTCCAGCCGCCCTCGGGGCCGGTCGCGAGCGCGGCGCGGCTGCCGCTCGTCCGGCATTCCGGCAGCGCTCGCAGCACTCGTAAAAAGGGAGGCGCGCCAGCCTCTTCCAGAAAATAGCGATACTCCGCCTCTTCCCCCAGGCATTGCTCGAAGCCCACCGCCGGCCCAATCTCCGGAGCGCGCACGCGCCGCGCTTGCTGGCTGCTTTCGCGCGCGATCCGGGCCCATCGCTCACTGCGCTTGCGCGAGGCTTCCAGCAGCCCCTTCTCGCTGCGTTCCGCCTCCACCGGCACGATGCGCTCCACGCCCAGCTCGGTGGCCTTTTCCACCATCCACTCGAAGCGGTCGAACTTGATCAGCGCGGCGCACAGCGTAATGTGGAGCAGCCCCGCCGGCGCCTCCAGCGGCTCGATCACGCGAAACACCACGCGCGGTCCGTGCGCCTCCGCGATTTCCGCCAGGTAAGCGCATTGCCCGTCGGAGATTTCGTACCGCTGCCCCGCTTCCGCGCGCAGCACGCGGGTCAGGTGGCGAGCTTCCTCGCCGCGCAGTTCCGCCATGCCGCCGCGCACGGCATCCACGAAGAATCTTCGCCGCGCCAAGAGATCATTGTACGGCCTAACAGGCCGCCCTCGGTTCGCCGGCGCCGGGGCATCTGTTAGAATCAGGTTCTTAAAATGGCTGAACGCACCGATCTCGTCTGGAAATCCCAATCCCTGGCCGCTACTTATCTGGAGGGCATCCGTGCGGCCTTCCCCTTGGCGCTCGAGCAGATCGATGTCATGCTCCGCCTCATCGCCGCCTGCGGCCGTCCTGTGCGGCGGGTGCTCGACCTGGGTTGCGGCGATGGCCCCCTCGCTGCCGCCATCCTCCAGCGCCTGCCGCAGGTTGAAATGGTGCTGGCGGACTTTTCCGAGCCTATGCTGGAGGCCGCCAGGAAGCGCTTCTCCGCGGCCGGCCTTCCCGCCCGCTTTGTCCTTGCCGATTACGGCGTCCCCTCCTGGACCAGCTCCGTCGCCCCCTGGTCGCCTTACGATGCCATCGTCTCCGGCTTCTCCATCCATCATCAGCCGGACGGCCGCAAGCTCGCCGTTTACCGGGAGATCTTCTCGCTTCTGAGCCCCGGTGGGGTCTTCGTCAACCTCGAGCATGTCTCCTCGCCCACCCTCTGGCTCCGTTCGCTGCAAGACCAGGTGTTCATCGACTCGCTGCATCGCTATCACCCCACCCGGAGCCGCGAAGATGTGGCCCGGTTTTACTATGACCGCCCCGACAAGGATGCCAACATCCTGGCGCCCCTCGAGCAGCAGTGCGCCTGGCTCCGTGACATCGGTTTCACCGACGTCGACTGCTATCTGAAGCTCTTCGAGTCGGCCGTCTTCGGCGGCCGCCGGCCGTAATCGTTGGTAGTGCGCTAAATCTGAGGTGCTCGCGCCGATGCCCCTCATCGGGGAGCCGAGGACGAAAAACCGCTGGCGATGGGATTCAATATGGTCGTCTAGCCCTCAGTTTCGGGAAATCGATCCCTCACGACATTCCCTTTAGGGCTTATGTAGAGCCACGACAGCGTCGAAAATCATCTTCAGGATGAAACCACAAGCGCTACCCGCAGCGGCAACAATTACGCCGATAACCCAAAGCCCAACTTTTGCACCATGAACCGCATGGCTGAGTTGGCTTATTTTTGAGCCATACTCTTTCGATTGTTCCTTGAGGGAGTTCACGGCCTCCGTGAGCCTGCCAAGCTCGTGTTGGATCGTGCCAACCAGTTCAACGGTGTAGCTGTAATCTCCAGATGGATACAGCGGAGGCATCGTATCCGGCATCCTCGGAGGGGTTGTGTCTTTCTCTTTTTGCGATCCCGTATCACGCATTTGGCAGGCCGCCCATCTTCGCCCGAATCCACTCCCAAACCTGTGGATTAGCCCTGCCCCAGTAATTTGATACAGAATATACTATACCGCTTCCAGCGCTGCGGTCATTGATTCCCAGCTTTTCCGCGACTTCTCTTGCAGTCGTTCCACCAGCTACGATCAGCCAGTGATAGGTACTAACCTGGAAATGGCCATCGGGGAAGGCAGCCTGGATTTTCGCCAAAAGCACTGGATTGGGCGTGATCGCAGTCGCATTTTCGGGGCAAACAACAGCAAAAAGCACGGGTACGCCAACTATCACACCCCCAATATCCCTCATTACGGCTCATGATAGCAACCCCTGGGACTCGGCTCATGAGGCCTCCAGGGGTTCCCGCATCGTCCACTTCCCCCCGTTCCTGGTGCTCGTCGCCGCCCGAAGGACGGTAAGAGGATAGCACTGTGGACTGCCAGCCACAACCTTTGGTGCGCATACACAGCAGTTTCGGATACTCCTGGCTGTGAAGATGGTCCGAAGGCAGCGGAACCGGGCAGCGGCACGGTTGAGGAGCGGTGGGCGATCAGGGGCGCATTTTCGAAGAGGGATTTCCCGACGG
>Ga0326728_10015180_pt1 | contig 16086 bp, 16 predicted proteins | sample MB3enrmetagenome_FD_207602 | JGI IMG/M metagenome (GOLD analysis project Ga0326728, IMG submission 207602) | Lab enriched peat soil microbial communities from McLean, Ithaca, NY, United States - MB31MN | ecosystem: Environmental > Terrestrial > Soil > Wetlands > Peat | place: USA: New York...
CGCAAGCTTGGGGTCCAGGGCGTAGTGGCCCTGGCGCACGAAAACAGTGGTAAGGCGCGAGCGCCAAATTTCTTTCATCGCGGCCAGGATGCGCACTTTGTCGTCCACCATGATGTAATGGCGGGCGGGATAACGGCGCTCCACATCGGCCAGTTCCTGCTCCTTGTGGACGTAAATCAGGACGCGGCCCTGGACCTCCTCGAACAGGCCGGCGCAATCTATCTTGCGCGGCTGGAAAACGACATCGCCGTCTGTCAGCAGCACGGTCGGCCCCCACTGCCGGCAATGGGCCAGCACATCGAGGGCATTGGGATAGAGCCTGTTGGCGAACGGATAGTTGATGAGGAACCGCGATACGGAAAGCAATCGCAGCCCATGCGGATAGGCGGCGCGATACCGCTGCAAGGCCCCAAGGTAATCGGCGTAGCCGAGTTCCCCGCGCAATTCCTCGAAGAATTTCCAATAGTCCCGCGCGCCCCGCGCCCCGACCTCCGCCTCGAGGTATTTTTCCAGGTCGGCGATGACCTGGTCGTTGGAGAGCAAGGTGTTGTCCACGTCGAAGAGAAACACGGCGTTGGACGGCGCGGATTCTTTTGCGGCCATAGATTGGATTGCAGTTGCCTGGAAGGGGTTTGCGCAATACGCCACCGACAGGGAGGGGGAAGGCAGGGCGGGCAGTCCCCTGCCCGCCGCGGCGCGCACGGAGTGCGCGCCCTACCACCCAAGACTTCAGGGGCACAGAGTTCACGCCCTGCCCTCCAAGACTTCCACGGATGATTTCGCCGGCCGGCAAATTATCCGGCGTAGATCGTCATGATTTTCTTTAGGAACTCCAGCGCCTTGTCGTGTTTGCGCTGGAATGAATTGCGCCCGATGATGGAGCCGAAACCGCCGCCGTCGCGGATGGCGGTGACTTCTGCGAAAACTTTCTCGTCGTCCACCGCAGCGCCGCCGGAGAAAATGACAATGCGGCGGCCGGCGAAGGCGCACTGGACAATGTGGCGGACGCGCTCGGTCAGTGTGCCGATGGGAACTTTCTCCTTTTCATAGACCTTTTTCGCCTCGGCCTGCTCGATGTGGCCGGAAGGAAGTTTGACTTTGATGATGTGGGCGCCGAGTTGGGCGGCGATTTGCGCGGCGTAACCGCAGACATCAATGGCCGTCTCCCCCTCCTTGCTCAAGGAAGCCCCGCGCGGGTAGGACCAGATGACGACCGCCAGGCCGACCCGCTTGGCCAGCCGCGTCGCCTCCTTGATCTGCTCGTACATTTTCACGCGATGAGCGGATCCGGGATAAATGGTGAATCCGATGGCGGCGCAGCCCAGGCGCAAGGCGTCGCCCACCGAGCTAGTGAGGGCGGAGAGCGGGTCCTTTTCGTCCTGCAACACGTCATGGTTGTTGATTTTGAGAATGAGCGGAATCTCTCCGGCGAATTCGCGGGCGGCGGCTTCGACGGAGCCAAGCGGGGCGGCGTAGGCGTTGCAGCCGGCGGCGATGGCCAGTTCCATGTGGTAGCGGGGATCGTAGCCGGGGGGATTGACGGCGAAGCTGCGGGCCGGGCCATGTTCAAAGCCCTGGTCCACCGGCAGGATGACCATCCGCCCCGTGCCGGCGAGCGCGCCGTGGTTGAGGAGACGGGCCAGATTGGCCAGCGTGCCCGGATTGTCCCCGCCGTACCAACTCAGTATTTCTTTGACTCGTGATGTTGCCATATCAGTATTCCTTAATGTTGCATTAGTTGTTTATCATTGGGCGTTTCATTTTCGCCACGCTTCGGTTCGCCCTGTTCCTTGTCGGACCGCACTGTGGCGGAATTCTTGGCGCAGAGCATAATGGATTTGCCAAAAGCCGCAAGCAGCTTTGGAAGGGGCGGGAACGGGCGCTTGTGTCAACGGCGGCGCGAACAGGAGCCAAAATGGGCGGTTTGAAAACGACTCGGTTTCTGACCCTTCGGCCCGGGTTTCATGGAACTGGAATTCCCGGCCCGGTCCCGTCCACGGTCACGGTGGTTATTTCGCCGGGCCGAATATCCACGTTGGTCAGCGGCCGGTTGCCGACCAGCTTGACGGCTGGGCTGTTGGGGAGGCCAGCTTCGAACGCTTGCATCAGTTGGTGTTTGCCGGGCGGCACTTGCGCGAAAACAAAATGGCCTTCGGCGTCGGTTTTCGTTTGGTAGGCTGTGGGTTCGGTCCAAATCCCGCCGGAGTAATCCGTTCCCAATTGGAAGGAAAGAGCGCGATTCGTGCCAGGGCGGCCCTGCGCCAGCAATGTGCCTTCCAAGCGGCCCCAGGGTTGCAGCGCCATTACCGGTTGGTCAGCGAGCGCGGCTGGCGTCGCCCCAGCGTATCCCGCCGCGCCCGCTGCAACGACCCCAGTCACCGAGTCATCTGGCTTTAGCGTGAATCGGCCCTGGCTGTCGGTCAGGAGGATGCTGCCGCCGTTCAGTTGGTCAAGGCGCGAAAAACCGCCGGGCACCAACAGCAGCCGCCCCGAAGCTGGTGAAACGATACCAACGTCCACGCCCGCCGCCGGGCGGCCATCCGGCAGGGTGACGGTCACCGTGGTTGTGCGGGCGGGTTGCATGGCAACGTCGAGTTGAACTTCGCCTTCCTCCAACGCCACTGGGCGCGACACGAATGGAGCGTAACCGTCGGCTTCAAATTTGAAGATGAAACCCGGATTGGGTATGTTCACCACTATAGGTTCTTCAAAGGAATGGTGAAACTTGCCGCCGGTAAAACTCATCAAAAACCGGTCAACAGGCATCCAATGGCCAATGACCAATCCGGTGGTGGGATTGGTTTCCGGAAATCCAGCGGCCAGAGAGAATCTTGGGATGGGCGCTCCCGTCACGGAATCGCGCACCGTGCCGGCGATGGTCAGTGCGGGCGAAAGAGTGACAGTATGTTCCTGGCCGTCCGCGGAAATCATTTGGTGATTCAGCCGCAAGTAGCCGGTAGCGGCGAAGTCGAAGGCAAGTTCACCATCCGGTGCGCTGGACCATTCGACGAGGCCGCCAGAGTCCGTCCTTGCATGGAATTCTGTTCCCACGACTACAAGAGGCTCCCCCGGCATCGTATCGAGCCATACGTCTGCGTTTGTCACGGGCAACCCTTTGGTATCCACCACGCGCAATCGGAGAAGTTCGCCAGGCTGCAAGATAAGCTGGAAAGGACCGGTGTTCGCGCTCAGATCGACGGAGAGGGTGGTTGGCGCAAAGCCTTCGGCTTCGGCGCTCAGGAAAGCCTTGCCTGGCGCACATCCCGCGACGAGGAAGCGGCCATTGACGCCCGAATTGGTTTCGCGAGGCGGCCTCCCGGGGGACCACACGGTGACCTTTGCGTTGGGAATGGGGTTGCCGTCGTTGTCAGCTACAGTGCCTCGCGCTGGCACAGGACGCCCCATCTTAAACTTAAACTCATAGGTGCCGGCGAGAAGTTGCTTCTGGATCTCCGCATCTCGTCCTGAAAAACCGACCGGCAAATGGAGCGGATGGCTTGCCGCGCCACTTAGGGTGCGAAGCGTATCGCGGGTGAGGCGGCTCGTCTGCCAATGTCCGCGGGAGTCGGTGACGGCCTCGATGTCGTAAGGCACTGTAAAATCGGAGGATTCAATCGCGAGATCGGCGGCGGGATCAACTTGGTTGCCAAAACTAACGCGGGCGTCGGGGACCGGATTTCCGTCAGCGTCCACGACCGTTCCACCGATGGTCACCGCACGCGCCAGGCGCAGAGTGTACTCCTGGGGAATGATTTCGCCGCGGTCCACGTGCCATTGCAGGCGCGTGTCGGCGAAGCCATCCCGTTGACTGACCAGGGTTAATTGCGTCACTGTGGCGCGCGGCACCGGCACCTCACAAATGCCCAGGACTGAGGCCGTTAATGGCTTCAAGTGTTTGACGTTGTTTCCTATAAACAGCCGGTAATCCAGCGTCACAGAAGGAACAGGCTTGCCGCTATCGGCCGTCACGATGTGAAGCACCAGTTTGTTGGTCGTGTCACTGGATTGCGCGGCGGTCAGAACGGGCGCGCTGGCAGGCGTGCTGGACGGCACGGAAGCGGCGGCGGCAATGGCCGCGGGTTGGACTGCCGCAACAAGTGGCATGGAGGAAGCGGCGGCGGCAGTGGCCGCAGGTTGGGCTGCCGCAACACCTGGCATGGAGGAAGCGGCTTGCCGGTTCTGATGCAACATTCCGGGCAGGACGAGCAAACCGGCTGCCGTGGCCACGGCCCCGGCTCCGGCCAGCAGCTTCCACAGAAGGGCGATGGAACCGCCCCCGGCGGCCGCCTCCGCCACCGCCGCGCGGCTGACTTGCCCCGCCATTCCCGCCGGCGCGGCGCTGACAGTGCGTTCGGCCAGGGCAACGCTCAGAGCCGCGACGGTCGAAGTGATGCCGCGCCTGGCCAGGCCGGCGCGCAATTTGTCCAAGGCGCGGGCCACTCGTTTGCGGGCCGTGTCTTCCGTCAAACCCAGCCGCGTTCCGATTTCGGCGAGGGAGCGTTGTTCAAAGAAGCGCAGCAACACCGCTTCCCGGTCATCGGCGCTGAGGTCATGCATCGCCTCGTCCAGCACGGGACGCAATTCCTGCCAGGCCGGATCGGAGCCGGTGGATTGAAGAAGTTGGTTCATGGTGCAAGCCTCCTGTTCGCGCGCGGCGCGGCGCTGCTCGCTCCGGCGCGCCTTGGCGGAAAGGTATCGTGTGCTGGTATAGAGCCAGCCGGTCAGTGAAACGTGACGGAGAAGTCGCGGCGCATTGCGCGCCAGGGCGGTGAACACCGCCTGCGTGACGTCCTGCGCGGTTGTCGCGTCGCCGTTGAGCTGGCGCAAGGCGGCCGAATAGACCAGGTCAATGTGCTGTTGGACCAATTCAGCGAAGGCCGGCTCGGACCTTGCACTCACATATCGCTGGAGCAATGGATTGTTCATCATCTCAACAGCATAATACCCGCCAGGGAACGAAACCGGACAACTTTAATGCATCGGTCTTGAACAGCAATTCAAACGAAGAAGAACCAGAGCAGGGAAGAAGGGAGAAGAATCGCGAGCGAATCTTCGCAGCAAATCCAGCGGAAGAAGATTCCACTCCAGACCGTCAGTTTTGGATTCATTCAATTTCACCCTTGGCAGCGCTTGCGCGCGCGCAACCAAGACACTACTTTGTCCTGCTTATTGACCCATGAAAATTCTGCAAGAAATCTGCCATTCAAACACCGTTTTATCCCCGGCGGCGCGGCAGCGCCGCCCTACCGGCCCATGAGAATTCTGCAATTGAGACACCGTTGTCTCCGGCTGGTTCTGGCGGGCTGGCTGGCGCATGCGGCGCTGGCCGGCGGACAGGTGTTTCGGGTCGCCACTTTTAATGTGGAGAATTATGTGGAGGAGGCCGGCAGCGGGCGTCCGCTCAAGCCGGCGGCGGCGCGGGCCAAGGTGTGCGAAAGCATCGCGGCGCTCAAGCCGGACGTGATCGCGCTGGAGGAAATGGGTTCCACCAACACGCTGATGGAATTGCAGGGGGCGCTGAAGAAGTCGGGGGTGGATTTGCCGTTCTGGGACCATATCACCGGGTACGACACCAATATCCATCTGGCGCTGTTGAGCCGGTTTGCCATCGTGGCGCGCCACCCCCATACCAATGAAACGTATTTGCTGGGCGGACGGCGTTTTTCTGTGAGCCGCGGTTTTATGGAAGAGGAAATCCGAGTCAATGCGAATTATAAGTTCACGTTGATTGCCGGGCATTTGAAATCCAAGGTGCCGTCGGAGGTCGCGGACGAGCAGGAATGGCGGGAGGAGGAGGCGGTGGTCCTGCGGCGGATTATTGACGCGCGGCTGGCGGCCGATCCGGAGGAACGGCTGGTGGTGCTGGGGGATTTCAACGACACGCAGGATTCGCGCACAATGAAGAGCATCCTGGGCCGCGGGAAGACGGGGTTGTTCGACACCCGGCCGGCGGAGCGCGGCGGCGGGAGCAACGGCCCGCGGCAGACGGGGGATCCGGCCCAACCGCGTCGCACGACGTGGACGGACTTCTATGCCAGGGAGGATTCCTACAGCCGGCTGGATTACATTCTGATCAGCCACGGATTGCAACGGGACTGGCGGAGCGAGGAGACTTACGTGTTGAATTTGCCGGATTGGGGAGTGGCGTCGGATCATCGTCCGCTGGTGGCGGGGTTCATGGCGTCCGGCAGGTGACGCGGAAATGCGAAGATGGAGGATGGAGGATGGAGGATGGAAAAGCCGGGCAGGGAGGCGAGCGGTCAGCGGCGTTGGGACGGTGAAGTGGTGACGGGTTGCCAGACTGATGGGCCAGATGCGACGGATGCGACGGATGGGACAGAGGCGACGGATGGGCGTTGGGGAAGGGATGCCAACAAGGGGCGGCTCAGGCAGTCACTTCCCCGTTGTCACGCTCATGGTTGCCGGAATCCTGCTCGGGAGGGGCGGATTCGGGAGGCGCTTCCAGCGGAAGCGAGTTGTTTTCCGGCGGCTCGCCGTTGGCGGCGGCAGCGGCGCGCTCGGCGGCCAGTTCGATGTCGCGCTCGGCTTGGCGCGGGTTCTTGGCGCGTTTGGCCCGGGGCAAAGGGCTGAGCATGACGTTGATGCCTTTGCCGATCAGTTTGGCCGGCGCGTCCGGATGCCCGTAAGGAGTCAGGCTCTGGAGGAACTTTTCGACCTGCTGGAAACCCAATTCCTTGTGAGCCATCTCGCGGCCGCGAAAGCGCAGGGTGATCTTCACCTTCATGTCTTCGCAGAGGAAATCCACGCCGTGCTGCAATTTGACGGCGAAATCATGCGGGTCAATATTCGGGCTGATCTGGATTTCCTTGACTTTGTTGGCGTGCTGATGTTTGCGGGATTCTCTTTCCTGCTTGGCCAGTTCGTAACGGTATTTGCCGAAGGCGATCAAGCGGCAGACGGGCGGGGTGGCGTTGGGGGCGATTTCCACCAAATCCACCGCGTTCTGACGCGCCAAATTGATGGCCTCGCCCAGGGTCATCACGCCCAGCATCTTCTTTTCCGTGTCAATAACCCGGACCTCGCGGGCGCGGATTTTCCCGTTGACGCGCGTGAAGGAGGCGGCGGAGGGAGGAGTACGAGGAGAAAAAGGGCGGCTCAAGAGGCCCTCACCAGTGCTAAGATGTTCATGTATGCTTCAAACGGCTTCTCGGCGGGCGTTGCTGCGAGGCAGCGCGCCGCCTTCACTCATACTGGCTTAATTAAAGCCCAGATCCGGTTTTTGGCAAGCGAAAAAATGCGTCAATTTTATGCCAGGGTTTCCGTGATTCTTACCGCCCATTGCGGGCCGGAGGTTCCGAGTTGGCCGGCGAATTTGGGGGTGGATTCAATGGATATTTCCACCTGGCTGACGGTGCCGGGGCGCAAGGGCAACAGATCGCCGGGTTTCAAGGCGGCCAGTTGGCGGGCGCTGATTTCCAAGCCGCCCCAGCCCGCCCTGACCTGGATGGGAATGTCGTTCAGGGCCGGATTCCAGCGGAGTCCCGCGCCAGGGGAAGCGGTCGGTGGCATCGGACGGTCTTGTAGGCCCGAGTTCAGTTTGGCGATGAGCAGCTCGAGGATGGATTGGGGAAAAGCCAGATGAATGGTTTCCACGGTCTGGGCCAGCCGCGCTTCCAGACCCAGGCGCAGAAACATGGTGTCAGGCGGGGAGAGATTCAGGAAGCGGCCGGAGGATTCATGGCGAAGAAGCAGGGGGCGCATGGGCAGGGTGTCCGCCCAGGTGTTGCACCATTCGGCGAGCATGACGTGGACGACTTTGGCGGCCAGTTTGGCCTCGATTTGTGTCAGGTCGCGGCTCTCGTCCTGGCAAACCGCCGGGCCGCCCAATTCGCGGTCCACGATGGCCAGGGCCAGGCGGGCCGGCATGTCCAGGAGGCTGACGCTTTCCAGCGGTTCGATTTTGAACAAAGTCAGATAAGCCGGCTGGGAGAGCGCGTCCACCAACGGCTGGAAGCGGACGCTCTCGAGCTTGGTCATTTGCAGCGCGCATTCCAGACGGAGGTGAACGGAGAGGCGCGCCGCCAGGGAACTGACAAACGATTCGCAACGCATCCGCAGGTTCCGCATTTCCGCGGCGGAGAAGGAGGTCAACTGCGGAAAATCGGGGTGTAAAACCAACCCCTGCCCCGAGCCGGAATCTTCGCCCAGCCCCGCCCCCAGGTCATGGGTTTGGTCCACCGACGCCAAAAGGTGTTCCACCTCGGATTGGGACATGGCCGGGGCGGTCGTGGTGGCGGGCGGAGTTTGAGGGGGAGAGGCGAACATAAATAGGGCGTGGGCGATCAGTTTCGGGCCTTATGGCGGATGGCCTCCAAATCTATGGTGCCGTCGCTTTCCAGGCGCCGGATGGCTTCGATGATTTCCATTTGCGCCGCCTCAATCTGGCTGACTTTCATCGGGCCGAGGAAGCTGATTTCCTCGCGCACGTTGTCGGCGGCGCGTTTGGAGATGCAGGAGAGCAGCTTGGTGTTGAGGCCGGCCGAGGCGGTCTTCAAAGCAATCGCCAGCGAGCGGAAATCCACCTCCTGCAGAATCTTGTGCAGGGTCTTGGCATCCAGCCGCTCCAGATCCTCGAAGGCGAGCATTTTCTTCAGCACCGCGTCGCTCAGTTCGGCGTTGCGCTCGCGCAGGGAAGTCAGAATGGAATCGCTGACGTTTTTGGGCAGGGCGTTGAGGAGATCGGCGGCGACTTTGACTCCGCCGGTGTGGTTGAGAGCGCGGGCGGGGCTGGCGGCCAGCCGGACCTGAAGCGACTCGGCGACACTTTCGACCACTTCGATGGAAGTCGGGGACAGGGTGGCGAGGCGTTCGACCACTTGCTCGCGCAATTCCGGGCGCATCAGGCCCAGAAGTTGGGAAGCCTTTTCCGGCGGCAGATAGCTGGCCACCAGCACGATGGTTTGCAGTTGCTCGTGGCGGAGCGCGTTGTAAAGGGCGCGGGGGTCCATCTCGATGATTTCCTGCATGGCGGCCACCGATGGCTGCAGCACGGAAACCCGTCCGATAATATCGGAAGCGCGGAACAGCCCGACCGCTTTTTCCAGGATGATTTTGACGCGGTCCACCCCGCCTGGGACGGCGGTGGAGGCCTCCACCGCCACCGGCAGGAACTCATCCATGATCTCATTCTGCAGCTCGTGGGAGATGGCGGAGAATTTGGCCATTTCCGCGGAAACCGCCTCCAATTCCGATCCTTCCAACTGTTCCATGATATGGGCCGCGTTGTCCGGCTCCAGAATCAAAAGAAAGCCGGCCAGCTTCTGCAACTGGGTCAGCTTGGAAAACTCCGTCGCTGCCTGGCTTGGCTCCTGTTCGATGGCATTCATTGCTTCTTTTTGACGCTCGCTTCGGACCGCGCGGGGAGGCGCTTCCGGCGCGGCAACCCCTAAGAGAACCGCCGCCGGAAAACGCCTCCCCGTGACAGGACGGAAGCCCGGTACGGGAAAGCCGCCCGCCGCACCAGCGGCAAGCGCTCATTACAGTATCGGCACGATTCCGCGCTTATTTAGCGGCTTTTTTGCGGGGAGCATGCCGAACTGGCAGGGAAAAACCACGGCGGGACTTGTTCGTTACGCCTCGCAAGATGAAGGTCTGCGCAACGATGCCACAGCCCGGTGAAGTCTGGCGGGTGGATATTCCTTTGCCGGGCGCAACCGGCTCCCAACGTCAGACGACAGCAATTAGTTTCTTGCGGACAGGCGAGTCCGCGCGTAACTTCCCGCCATGAGCTATCTGACACTTGAAGTGGATATTGACCACGGGCGTGTTGCGTCGAAAGGCGCGGATCCCCTGCCAGAGAAGGCGTCCGGCCTGCTGACCATTCTCAATCCGCCCCCGCTTTCCCAGCCGCGTCCGATTGGTTTGGCCAGGGGCGAGTTCACCGTGCCGGATGACTTCAACGCCCCTTTGCCGCCAGACGTATTGCAGGCGTTTGAAGGCAAATGAAGATTCTGCTGGATACGTGCGAATTTCTTTGGCTCGTGGCCGGCGATGCCAAATTGCGCCCGCCAGTCGCATCTGCCGTGCGCGACCCGAAGAACGAGGTCTTTTTGAGTGTGGTCTCCTTCTGGGAAATTTCCCTCAAACACAGCCTCGGCCAACTTCCGTTGCCCCAACCGCCCGCGCAGTTTGTCCCCCTGCAACGTGAAAAGCACCTTATCGCGCCGCTGGTTCTGGATGAAGAGGCGGTGGCGCGGTTGAACGGTTTACCGGGACTGCATCGTGATCCTTTTGACCGCATGTTGGTTTGTCAAGCACAAGCTCATGGCCTGACGCTGGCTTCCTCCGACTCCCTCGTGCGGCAATACGCCGTCGCTCTGCTTTGAACGGCCGAATGCAGGGCAAGTGAGGATAGTGGAGGACACGCCCTTCAGGGAACAATGTGAAAAATCAGGCGTGAAAAAAGGAGTTGACCGGCCGTCGGTCTTGGGGTATATGTTGGGCGTGATTATGAATTTGAACCTTCGACTGTCGCTTAACGCGCTGCTGAATCGCCGCGCGGCGGTTGAGGTTTGAATTGGCCGACTCTTTCTTTTGAACCCCATCGCCACCGTGAGGCGATGGGGTTTTTTGTTGTCGGGCGGGGACGGCGGGAGAATGGGGCGCGTGGGACGGATTGAATGAGATGAGGATTAACATTATGATGAAGACCATGAAAAAGAACCGGATTGTTATATTTGATACGACGTTGCGCGACGGAGAGCAGTGCCCCGGCGCTTCCATGAACTTGCGCGAGAAATTGGAGATTGCCAGGCAGTTGGCCCGGCTCAAGGCCGATGTGATCGAAGCGGGGTTCCCGGCGAGCAGCGAGGGGGATTTTTTGTCCGTGCGGACCATTGCGCGCGAGGTCCGGGGTCCGGTGATTTGCGGGCTGGCGCGGTGCGTCGCCAAGGACATTGACGCGGCGGGGGCGGCGGTCAAACCGGCGGGCCGGCGCGGGCGCATTCATGTGTTTTTGGCCACCTCCAAGATTCACCGCGAGTTTAAACTGGGCAAGGCGCAGGACGAGATTTTGCGCCTGGCCGTGGAGGGGGTGAAGCGGGCCAAGTCCCTGGTGGAGGACGTGGAGTTTTCGCCGGAAGACGCCTCGCGGACGGAGCCGGAGTTTTTGGTGGAGGTAAGCAAAGCGGTGGTGGCGGCGGGCGCCAGGACGGTGAACTTTCCCGACACGGTCGGCTGGGCGGTGCCGGAGCAGTACGGGGCGATGATCCGGCATCTTTGCCAGGCGGTGCCGGAATTCCGGTCCGGCGCGGCCATGGTCAGCGTGCATTGTCATAATGATTTGGGTTTGGCGGTGGCCAATTCGCTCGCGGCCGTGGCGCAGGGAGCGCGCCAGGTGGAATGCACCGTCAACGGCATCGGGGAGCGGGCGGGCAACGCGGCGCTGGAGGAGGTGGTGATGGCGCTCCGGACGCGGGCGGATTTCTACGGGGGATTTGAATGCGGGTTGAACGCGAGGGAGATTGTCAAGTCTTCCCGCCTGGTGGCGCGCATGAGCGGGCTGGCCGTGCAACGGAGCAAGGCCATTGTCGGCGCCAACGCCTTCGCCCATTCCAGCGGCATTCATCAGGACGGGATTCTCAAGAAGCGCGAGACTTACGAGATCATGGACCCGGTGGAGGTGGGATGGGGAGGCACGGAGCTGCCGCTGACCAAGCACAGCGGACGGGCGGCGGTTTCGGCGCGGCTGCGGCAGCTTGGCTTCGGCATGAGCGAAGCGGAAGTGGCGGCGATTTTCGCCCGCTTCAAGGAAGTCGGTGACAAGAAGAAATTTGTCTATGACGACGATTTGACCGCCCTGGTGGAAGGGCAGATCAGCGAGGCGCCGGAAACGTGGTCGCTGGACTATTTGAACGTGACCAGCGGCAACCGCACCGTGCCCACCGCCACAGTGCGCCTGCAAAGGCTGGGCGGCAAGAAGGGGACGGTGCAGGACGCGGGCATCGGCGACGGCCCGGTGGACGCGGCCCTCAAGGCGATTGACCGGCTGACCGGCCGGCCGGGGAAGTTGATGGATTATGCGTTGCGGGCGGTTTCGCAAGGCAAGGACGCGCTCGGAGAGGTGACGGTGAAGGTGGATTTTGGAGGCGGGAAAATGGTCGCGGGCAAGGGGGCGAGCACGGATGTGATCGAAGCCAGCGCGCGCGCCTACTTGAACGCGGTCAACCGCTCGCTGGTGGAACAGTGAATTGTGAATTGTGAATTGTGAATCGGGAACAGGGTCTTGAGGTAGGGCCGGCAGTCCACTGCCCGCCGCGGCGCGCACAGAGTGCGCGCCCTACCAACCAAGATGGTAGCACGTTGGTGACGACCGGAATCTTGGTAGGGCGGCGCTGCCGCGCCGCCACTGCTGCCAACCAACAATGAGACATTACGATGACCGAAACGAAAAAAACGCGGGTGATCGTCGGGATGAGCGGGGGGGTGGATTCCTCGGCGGCGGCGGCCCTGCTGCTGGAGCAGGGGTACGATGTGGTCGGCATCACCCTCAAGCTGTGGCCGCAGGATTGTGTCTCGCGCGCGGAGGACAAATGCTGCGGCCCGCAGGCGGTGACGGACGCCCGCGCCGTCTGCCACCAACTCGGGATTCCCTATTACCTGGTGGACGAGGCGGAGACGTTTCAAAAGCAGGTCATCGCCTATTTCGCCGAGGAATACAAGGCGGGCCGGACGCCTAATCCGTGCGTGATGTGCAACGAAAAGCTCAAGTTCGGCGCGCTGCTGGACCGGGCGCGGCGGCTGGGCGGGGATTTTGTCGCAACCGGCCATTTTGCGCGGGTGGAAAAAAGCGCGGACGGGCGGCGGACGCTATTGAAGAAAGGCCGCGACCCGCGCAAGGACCAGAGTTATTTTCTTTTTTCGCTGCGACAAAATCAACTGGCGCGCTCGCTTTTTCCGCTGGGCGAAAAAACCAAGCAGGACACGCGGCAGACGGCGCGCGACCGCCGGCTGAAAACGGCGGACAAGGAGGAGAGCATGGAAATCTGTTTCGTGCCGGACAACGATTACGGGAAGTTCCTGGAGGCGGCCAAACTGGCGCAACGGCGCCGCGGCGAAATTGTCAGCCTGCAAGGCCAAGTGCTGGGACACCACGAGGGGATCGAGTTTTACACCGTCGGCCAGCGCAAGGGCCTGGGCCTTTCCTCCCCGAAACCGCTGTATGTGATTGAGCTGGACAGTGTCAACAACCGGGTGGTGGTGGGCGACGACCGGGCGCTGGACCGGGAGGAATTCACCGTGGAGCGATGCAACTGGATTCCCTTCGACGAGCCGCCGCCAGAAATGCAAGTGTCGGCCAAGATTCGCTACAACAATCCGGGAACGCCGGCCATCGTGCGCCCGCAGCCCGGCGGCGGCGCCAAGGTCAAGCTGCTGGCCGCCCAACGCGCCATCACCCCGGGACAGGCCTGCGTGTTCTACGACGGCGATTTGGTGCTGGGCGGCGGCTGGATTGGGCGGTAAGACAATTGCGGATTGCGGATTGCGGATTAGCCGCGAAAAGGCACAAAAGGCTCAAAAAAACATTCCGATTTTGTGCTTTTTGCGCTTCTTGGCGGCTAAAGTTCATTCGGGCAGCTTGACTGAACGTGCCGAGAGAGACCCCTCTGAGGCGGGGCTGTGCTCTTGCGTTACGGAGTGGATGCGCTACTTTCCTCGTATGAGCTTCAGTGAAGTTTTAGCCGAATTGCCCGCGCTCACCGTTTCCGAAAGGCAATTGCTGGTTCGTCGCGCCTTGGACCTCGATGAGCCGGGGCTGTCAGCGAAAGACGAGGCCCTGGTGGAAAAGCGCCTGGAGGATCATCGCCGCAATCCGGATTCTGCCGTGCCGCTCAAGGAAATGAAGGCCCGTCTGCGATCCCGTTTCCGCAAATGAACTGGCGGGTCGAGTTCCGCCCGGAAGTGGAGCAGGACATGGCGGAAGCCGCCGCCTGGTACGAAAGCTGCCAGCCCGGACTCGGGGCGGAGTTCGTCGAGGAAGTCATCCGCATCTGGGATGCGCTCGCTGAAAACCCTTTGCTGAATTGCCGTCGCCATCCGGCCAAGAACATCCGATGGCGTTATCCCGACCGTTTCCCCTACCGCGTGATCTACGAAGTGTTGGAAACCAGGCAAACGGTGGTCGTGGCGGCGGTTCTCCATGCCGCGCGCGATGATCGTCATTGGCGGCGACGGATATGACGATGCAAGGCTTGACTGAATATGCCGGCAGAGGCACTGTTGAGACATGACTGTGCTTTTGCGTTGCCGAGTAGAGAAGGACTTGTTGGCGAAGGCCAACAAGGTGACTGGCCGATTGGGAACTTCCACCCCCGAGATGATCCGAGTTTTCCTGGCGGAGATTGCCAGGACGGGAAAGGTGCCGGTGAATTTGAACACCGAAGCGGACGACAACATCGCCGGCCCGTGGCCGCAACGGGCCGCAACCCTGGAGAGCTTCTATGACCCAACCAAAACCTGGTGAAGTTTATTGGGTGGATCTCGGTATGGCTGGCAAGGTCCGTCCGCTGATGGTGGTTTCACGCGAAGATGAAAATGCGCCGCGCGCACTCGCTGTTTGTGTGCCGCTGACCACGGAAATTCGGGCTGGAGATTATGAGGTCAGAATTCCTCGTGTCCCCTGGATGCCTGGCGCCGATCAGGGCGTGGCGAATATCCAGGGAATTACGGGCATTGAATACCGGCGGTTGGATCGCCGATCCGGACGGTTTGAACCTTCGGTGATTGCTGAGGTGAGAAACGCGGTCGCCTGGATGCTTGAGTTGAACACGCCGTAGCAGGCTTGCGGGCCGTGGAGTTGAAGCCAGGGAGGGAAGGCCGCTTTTTCCGCCGTCGCTCCGCATCGGAGCTATGGCGGGACAAGGAGGGTGTCAATGTTGTTTTCCGCTTTCGCGGAGCGGGAAAAATCAGACTGTGCCATCATTCGCTCCCAGCCGCCGCGAGGGGCGGCAATCTTTTTTTACCCGCTGATAGCTGGCAGGCCTCTTTTCCGCCTCACCCCTGATTCAAAAGCTTGGGGACATAGTTCGTGGCAACAATGGAGTTGCCACAAAGACCTTTGCCTTCTTAAAACGAAGCGATGGATGGGCTGGATCACGAAGCCAGAGCTTGAAGTTTTTCCGGGCGAGCCGCTGAATTTCGGGCGGAAGATGCTTGAAGCGATTACGAAAGCTTTTCGTTGTCGAGGAATTCATCGAGCGGGACGCTGGATAAGCCGTGGTTTTCCGATTGAAGCCGCTCGTAAAGTTCGCGCAACTTGCCGCTTTGGGCATCTTCCTCGATCTGCCGGTCCCACTTGCGGTTTCGTTCGGCGTCGAACCAACGCTCCAATTGAACAAACTCCCCCAAGGGGAGCTTGGCGATGGCTTGTTCGATTTCAGCAACGGAACTCATGGGCTATATATAACTCAATCCACCCGGCTAATGCAAGCCGGGAAGAATTCAGGCAGTGTCCTAATTCGGGAGCGCACGCGCCTCCGCGTGCAGTCAGCGACGCCCTCGTCGCTGACATCGTTGGGTGGGTTCAACGAGGGCGTTGAACCCTGCACGCGGGGGCGCGCGCGCTCCCCAAAAAGGAAAAACAGTGTTCAGATGCGCCCTATTTGGGGTTTCTGTGCAGAGCAGGCTTGCGGGGCAGGGCATTCTGGGTTTCAATGGAGACATGGCTGTGGCGGAAAACCAGCCGGAAAAAACCGCATGAGTCTTATTGCTTCATTTGACGAGTTTGTGCCGCAATTGCGCGTGTTTATGACGCGCGCGCAAGAGGCGCCGGGCGCGGAACCGGACGCGGAGTTTAACCGTCTGGCGGCGGCGCTGTTCGCGCTGCAACGGGACGCGGTGCCCATTTACGGGGAGTTGTGCCGGAAACGAAAGGTTTCGGCGGTGGCGGATTGGCGGGACATTCCGGCGCTGCCCACCACGGCGTTCAAGGAGTATGACGTGACCAGCCTGCCGCCGGCGGAACGGACTCATGTCTTCCATTCCAGCGGCACCACGCAGCACCGGCCCAGCCGCCATTTTCATAATGCCCAATCGCTGGCGGTTTATGAGGAGTGCTTGCGCCCGTGG